>Ga0114918_10005579_pt1 | contig 10780 bp, 3 predicted proteins | sample LantaG_FD_87015 | JGI IMG/M metagenome (GOLD analysis project Ga0114918, IMG submission 87015) | Deep subsurface microbial communities from Baltic Sea to uncover new lineages of life (NeLLi) - Landsort_02402 metaG | ecosystem: Environmental > Aquatic > Marine > Oceanic > Sediment | place: Baltic... | reverse complement strand
TTTCACCTCGGTCCTCAGCGCACGCGCTGAGGACCGCGGCGTAGCTCGCCGAGGAATACGCTGCCTGCTGGCTCTTGATTCTACAGTTTTTACATGAACAATCACCCGACCTCGAGGAAGGCCTTTTCCCCCCCTTCTTCTACTTGTTCCGCTGCTGTTGCGGCTGCGGCTGCGGCCGCTGCCTCGAGCCGCCCCCCGCCCTCGCCGCCAGCTCCGCCAGGGGCCTCGAGGCAGGCGCACGCGCAGGAGCGGCAGAGGACGCCGTCGGAGGCCGCCTCGGCGGCGGCGGCGGCATCAGCAGGGCTGCCGCCAGGGCCCGCCGCGCCGCCGCCGGCAGAGGTCGCCCTTGGCCGCTGCCGCCGCCGCCGCCGCCGCCGCTCTCTTCGTCTTCCTCCTCCTCGACGTCTTCCTCCTCGTCGTCGTCGTCGTCGATGAACCGGGGACCCGTGCTCTCCTGCTCCATCCGCGCATGGAGCAGCAGAGCGCGCTGAAGGCCAGCGGGAGGGCCGTTCAGGAGGAAACCGCCGTCGTCGCCGTCCTCGCCGTCCTCGTCGCCGCCCTCTTCTCTGCCATCTTCCTCCGCACCGCCGCCGCCCCGCAGCTCCCCTCGTCCCCCCTGCTCCCTCCTCTCCCTCCGCCGCCGACGCGCCCGCTCGCTCGCCTGCACCGCCGTCACTCCGGCGTGGCACGGCACGCACAGCGTCCTCAGGTTCCCCACCCCGCAGGAGCCGCCGCCGCGGTGGACGGCGACGACGTGGTCGGCCTGCCACGCGTGGCCTTCGACCGCCGACGACGCGAGCCTCGCCGCGGCGGCCGCGGCCCTGGCGCCGCGGAAGGAGGGGGCGCGCGCAAGGATGAGGGCCAGCCTGCGGCGGCGCCAGGAGGGGGCGGCTCGCCGGGTCTCGGCGCCGCCGCCGCCGCCGTCCCCCCTCCCCACGGCGCGGAGGTCCCGCACCAGCGAGTGGCAGTCGAGCCCGCAGGCGCAGCAGACGCCGCGCTCGGCGCGAAACAGCGCCGCCCGGGCCCCAGAGGCCGACGTGCGGGCCGCGTGCGCGGCGTCGCAGCGGCCGCCGCAGAACAGGAGCGCGCGGCCCGCCAGCAGCGGCGCCGCGGCGCAGAGCTGGCACGGCGTCGGCGCGCCGCAGGCGAGGCAGAGCCTCCTGCCCCGTGCGTCGAAGGCCTGCGCGTACGCGCGGAGGGGCCCGCCGGCGGGGACCGCCACGGGGACCTCGAGGACGGAGTAGCGGGGGGGGGAGCGGGCCCGGGAGGGGCGGGCGGGGAGCCCGGGGGCGGCGTCTCCGTCTCCGCCGCCGTCGCCGACCGCCCCGCGCAGCCTCCGCCGCTTCTGCTCCAGCAGCTCCAGCACCTCGGGCAGCGGCGCCCTCGGGGCGTCGTGCCGGGCCGTCCCGCGCCCGCCGCCGTCGTTCTCCGCGTCATCTGTGCCGCCAGGAGCTGCGGTCGTCGTCTCCCCCGCTCTGCCGCCGCCGCCCTCGCCGCCCGCGGCGGCCGTCGCCATCGTCAGCGGCGGCCGCAGCAGCCGGCCCCCGGCGGCAAAGCGCGCCCTGAGCACGCCGCGCAGCTCCGACAGCTCCCCGGCGAGCTCGCTGGCGTCCCGCGCCCAGCAACAGAGCGTCTCCGGCGACGGCAGGGGCCTTCCGGTCGCCGGGAAGCAGGGCCCGCCGGGCGCGACGAGCGCGGCCGAGAGGACCGCGACGGCGCCGTCCTCGAGCCCGCGGCCGCTCCTGCTCCCCCTCGCCGGGATCGAGCCCGAGCCCGAGCCCGAAGAAGCAACGGCCACAGCCTCCAGAGGCACGGAGAGGCCCAGGGGGGCGCTTCCATCGGGGGACCCGTGCAGATGGAGGCGGCCGGTGTGAGGGGAGAGCTCGAACCAGGCGAGGCGCGGGAAAGGCGGGAAGGGAGAGGGCGAGGGCGAGGGCGAGGAGGAGGAGGCGGCGGCGAGAGCTTGCCTTCCGTCCCCGTCTTCGTTTTCGGCGGCGGCGGCGGCGGGAGAGACAGTCCGGGGCGTTGCCGCCGCCGCCGGCTCTGCCGCCGGCGTCGCTACTTCCGAAACAACGCTCCCTCCGAGAGACGAAGCAGGAGACGCCAGAGGGTCCGCGTTGGCGGCGGATTCCGGGGTCGGGAGCTGCGGCAGGAGGCGCGGCGAGGGGCTCGGCGCCGCCGCCGGCGCCGACCTCGGGCTCGCCGGCGCGCTCCCTCCCGCTGCGAGCGTGTCCGGGGTCGCCCGCGCCGCCGCGAGCAGCGAGGCCGCGGCTGCCGCCGCCTCCGCCGCCGCAGCGGCGTGCGTCACGGCCTGGGAGTGCACCTCGCGGATGCGGTCGACAGCAAGGCCCCTCGCGTCTCCTCCGGACCCGCCGCCAGAGCTCGAGCCAAAGCGGCGGTGGCGGCGGCCGCTGCCGCCCTCGAGCGGCGTCTGGGAAACTTGCCCCGGCCTCTCCCGACCTCTCCCCCCGCTCCCTCTCCCGCCGCCTCCTTTTCCCTCGTCCGCGAGCGCCTCCGCGACGCGCTGCAGCCCGGCGTCGAGCGCGCGCCACCTCCGCTCGTCGCTCGTGCCCTTGGCGATAAGGAAGTAGACGTTGAGCGGCATCCCGCCTCCTTTCCCTCCGTTGGCTCCCCCTCCCTCTTCGCCTTCCCCCCTCCCGCGGCGGTGGGCCCGGTCCTCTGCCTGCCGCACCAGCGCCGGCTCGTCGGGCAGCTCGGCGAAGACCACCGAGGACGCGGAAGCGAAGTCGAGCCCTGTGCCGGCGGCCGTCACCGACAGCAGCGCCGCCCGCACGCCGCGTGCGCCGCTGCGGAACGCCTCGACCGCGGCGCGCCTGTCCGCGCCGTCGACGCTGCCGTCGATGCGCACGTGACGGATGCCGAACGAGGCCAGGGCAGAGGCCAGCGCGTCCATGACGTCGTGGTGGTGGGCGAAGATGATGGTTTTTGGGGGCTTCTCTTGCTGCCGAGTCGCCGGCGTCGCCGACGCCAGCGTCGGAGAAGAGGGAGGAGGAGGGGCCTGCGAGCTCGCGGCGGCGGAGGCGAGGTTCGAGGCGGCCGCGCTCGAGCTTCCCGCGCCTCCGCAGCCGAAGACGGTGCTCAGCCACTCGATGACCGCCGGGAGCTTCGCCAGGGCAGTGCGGTGCGCGTCGGAGCGCGGGTCCGGGCGCTGGAACGAGCGACTCGGGTCGTCGTCGTCGTTGTTCTCTCCGTCGTCGTCGAGATCGACGAAATCTTCGCGCTCGCCGTCGTCGTCGTCGCCGAAAAACGCAAAGGCGGGTTCTTCTTCTTCTTCCTCCTCTTCGCAGTCGTCGCCGTCTCCGCCGCCCCTCCTGGCCTTTTTACTCTTCTGGCTCTGCTTCTTCTCCCTGGCCGCGGCGAGCTCTGCTAGCGAAAGTGGAGGAGCTCTCTGCTGCTGCTGCTGCTGCTGCCCTCCGGCTCCTCCTTTCCTCTTCCTCGCTGCCGCCCCTCCAACGGCGGCGCCTCCGCCGCCGCCTCCCCCTCCTCCTCCCCCGCCGCAACCTCTTCCCCTCTCCGCCGCGGCTCTGGCGAGCTTCTTCCAGTCCCCGGGCCTCGGTCGCGGCAGCAGGACCACCTGCCGCCGCTTCGGGGGGAGCTGCCCGCAGACGTCGCTCTTGAGCCGTCGGACCATCACGGAGCGGCGCAGCACCGCGGCGAGCTCGCGGCCGTGGGTGAGGCCCGAGACGTCGACGCGCATGGGGGCCGAAGGAGAGGCGGCGAAGGAGGAGGTAAACGGAGGGGCCGAGAACGAGGGAGGGACGCAGGCGCCGCCTCCGCCCGAGCCCGACGAAAACCCAAACAGCGGGAGCAGCCTCCGGCCGCAGTAGCGCGCCGCGAACGCGTCCCTGGTCCGCGGGAGCAGCCCCGGCGCCAGGGCGTCCACCTGCCTCCACAGGTCGTAGGGCTTGGACAGCGAGGGCGTCCCCGTGAGGAAGACGGCCCGGCGGGCCCGCGAGGCGGCGGCCGCGGCGGCCTCGGTCGCGCGCGCGTCCGGGGCGCGCAGTCCCGTGCGGAGCACGTGCGACTCGTCGACGACGAGCACGCGCCAGCCGCGGCCCGCCATGCAGCCGCCGGCCCGCCCCGGGCAGGGGGCGAAGGGGGAGGAGCCGTTGGTGGTCCTGTTGATGGTGAGGGTGCTGCTGTTGGTGCTGTTGTTGATGTTGACGGTGCTGTTGTTGCTGTTGTTGCTTCCACCTCCGTTCCTCCCGCCTCCGTCGCTTTTCCTCGCCCCGAGCTCCGCGGCGGCCCGCGCCGAGTCCCTCGTGCAGCTCGCGCAGCTCCTCCTCGCGAGCATCTCGAACGACGTGATCGCCAGGTCGGGCTCGTCCCCGGGCGCCAGCGCCGACGCCGCGCCGTCGACGACGGCGACGCGCGAGGGGCGGAGCACGCCGCCCAGCCACCGCTCGGCCTCCTCCGCCCACGCCAGCCGCAGGCTCGCGGGGCACACGACGAGCGCCGGCCACTCTTCCCGGTAGGCAGCGACGGCGGCCAGGGCCTGCACGGTCTTCCCGACGCCCATCTCGTCGCAGTTGAGCGCGCGCCCGCCTGCGCGCAGCGCGAACGCCACCCCTTCACGCTGGAAGGGCAGCAGCGACGCCGCGAGCGCGAGCGGGATCCTGGCGAAGCGGGCAGCGACCTCCTCCTCGGGCCCCTCGGGAACGCGTGCGATGCTGGGGCGTTCGCTCTCGAAGGGCCCCCCACCCGCGGAGGCGCTCGCGGCGGGAGCGCGGGCGCCGAGGCGCCCCGGCCCCCCCGCCGCCGGCGGCGCCCCCCCGCCTCCGCGCAGCGCCGCCAGCACTCCCGCGGGGACCCTGCCCGCGGCCGGGAGCGCCGGGGCCCTCGCCACGCGGGCGGCCAGAAGCCTGGCCTCGACGCGCTCGTAGCACGCCAGAGGGAGGCGGAGGGAGAGGGAAGGGGCCGGAGGAGCCGGGGCGGCGGCGGCGGCGGTCGTCGTCTCGCCCTCCGTCTCCGTCCCGGCCGCCGCCGCCGCAGACTTCCGCTCCTTCGCGAGCAGGACGAGCCCTCGCAGGCCCAGGGCGCAGAGGACGGGCCCGACCCCTCCACAGAAGGAGACGCAGTCCTCTGCCCCACGCGCGGGCGCGACGAGGAGCTCGTAGGAGGGCGGCGCGGGGGGAGGCGGCGGGACGAGGCAGGGGTGGAGCTGCCGCTGCGGCTGCGTCGGGGGCGTCGCCGTCGGCGGCGTTTCCGCCGCCGCCCTCTCTGGGTTCGCCGCCAGCACCACCTCGAGCGCCAGCCTCGGCGCGGCGATCCTCTCTGGCGGGGTCTCCTGGTAGGAACACCGCGGGCGCGTGCTGCAGCGCCACGAGCGGGTCACGGGAGCCGACGCCGCCGCGCCGCCGCCGCCCTCGGCGCAGGGCGCGGCTCGGTGGGACCAGGACTCGAGCGGCGCGCCACAGCCCGCGTCGGAGACCGAGGCGCCGAAGCCGCCGCCGCCGCTGCCGCCGCCGCTGCTCCGAGGCTGCTGCTGCCTTGGCTGAGAGGAGCGGCCCTCGCTCCCCCCGCTCCTCCCGCCGCCGCCCCTTTTGTAGACCCCGGGGCAGAGCACCGACAGCGGCGGCGGCGGCGGGAGGCGCGGCGCGAGGGCCTCGAAGCGCGCGACGGCGAGCTCGAGCTGGGAGTGGGTGTCGGGCGGGGGACGCGGACGGTTGCGCTCGAGGAGGGAGCGCAGGGACGGGGCTACTTCCGGGAGGGGGTTGGCGGCGGCGACGGCGGCGGCGGCTGTCGGAGGAAGCGGTGAGAAAGAGGAGGAAGAACAAGGGTCGAGCGTCTTCCCCAAAGGAATCGCCTTCGTCGTCGCTCCTTCTTCTTCGGCTTTTTCCGCCGAACAATTCACGTCCTTCTTGTCCCTCGCCGCCACCTTGGTCTTGCCGGCAAGAGCTTGGAGCTCGATGGCGTCCCTGTGAGGTCTCGAAAGTGAGAAATGAGGCGTGAGAAGAGGGTGAGCAGGGGTCCAAGAGAGCACGAGGCTGCTGAAACTGAAAAAAAACGCTTTGCGAATCAGCCTTCTCCAATTGGCGTTTCCTTTCTTCCTCTACTGTCTCGTCTTTCGCGCCACCCTCTCTCTCACCAATCGACCGACGCCAGAAAGTCATCCTCTTCCTCCATGTTGAGGGCCCGGAGAAGAAGAATGCCAACGACAACTCCTTAAAAAAAGAGAACAAACAATGTGTTTTCGTTCGTTCAGCTTCGTTCGTTTTCTTTCATTCTTTCTTTCTTTTCCTACAGAGAATCAACATACACGCCAAAAAAAATACGCTTATTTTTCACCGCCGCCTCTGCGGCTCCAGCGGGCGCCGCAACAGCCTCCCGAAAACGCCAGTAGAGGAGGAAGATGGCGGCAGCGGCGACGACGACGACGAAGCAGCCTCGTCGTCGTTGTTCTTTCGGGCGGCAGCGGAGGAGGCGCCGGCGCCGTCCCCGCGCTCGAGCAAGGAGCCGCTGCTCGCCGAAGAGGTCGAGGCAGCGGCAGGAGGGGGAGCGGGATGAGGCGGAGGAGGGGACGAAGGGGGAGCTCTGAAGAGAGAGCCCTCGACGAGCTCGAGCGATGAAGCAGGGGCAGGAGCGGGAGCGGCAGCGGCCATTCTCTCGCTCTCTCCTCCTCCTCATCCCGCCGCCGCCGAAGCCACCGCCGAGGCCTCCGAGGCTGCCGCGGCGTCCAGCGGGTAAAACCGATAAAGCAGAGTGTACGCCGCGAGGCACGTCGCCCAGGGCACTACGCAGCATACGACGAGGGCGGAACCCAGCGCGTTTGCCTGCGAGAGGTTGAGAGGAGAAGAGGAAGAGGAGCCCGAAGAAGAGGAGGAAGAGCTTGGGGCACCGGCGAGCGCGCCCTTGAAGCCAAACACTTTGCTCGCGACGACGCCGACGAGCGGCGTCGCCAGCGCGCCCACGGCCCCCTCGAAGCTCCTGTCGAAGGCATAAACGGACGACCGCAACTCTGCGGGCACTATCTCCGCGAAAACCGCAGAGTTGTTGCTGCCGCACCAGGAGGAGAAGAGCCCCATGACCGTGATGACGAGGGAGAAGGCCGTGGCGCAGCTCGCGGAGCGCGGCGAGCAGGCGGCGTTCGCGGAGGAAGCCGCGCCGTGCGGGAAGAGCCTGCCGACGACGACGCCGCCGACATTCTCCTGGCACCTGCAGGGCCCCGAGGAAGGGAGGACGCGGAGCAGGAGGACCGCCAAGGGTATGCTCGCGGCGACTGAGAGCTGCGCGACGGCGACGCGCCCGACGCCGCCGACGCTGCTGCTTCCGCTGCTGCCGCTTCCGACGCTGCTGCCGTTCGGCCTCCTCGCGGCGGTCTCTCTCGCCGCGGCGTCGCCGAGAGACCCGCCCAACAGGCTACCGAAGGCGCAGGAGGCGGCAAAGAGCGCAGCAAGCGCTCCCGCGGCGACGTCCGTAAACCCCAGCAGCTGCAGCCACAGCGTCGCGAACAGCATGGCGTTCCACGGCATCGACCCCATCACTCCCTGCGCGACGACTACGCGGAAGCTGGGGATGCGCGCGACGGCGTGGAGGGCGGCGAGGGTGTCTTGGAGGTAGCGGCGGAGGACCTGGGAAAAGGGAGCGGGAGTCGGAGGAGGCGGAGACGCGCCCGCGGCCAACGTCCTCGTCGCCGCCGCCGCCGCTGCTGTCGAGGAGGTCGAAGAGAGCATCAGCAGCCCTTCTCCTTCTTCCGCGCCGCCGCCGCCGCCGCCGCCCCTGAGCTCCCCCGGGTCCGAGAGCTTCTCCTGCTGCTTATCCCGCCTCCTTCTCCGCGCCGCCCCTCCTCCTCCTCCCCCTCCTCGTCCTCCTCCTCCCAGGCTCCTGTCCCTCGGGTCAACGGCGAGAAACCAGCTCAGCGCGCCGACGAGCGCGGAAACGAGCGCGACGGCGACAAAGGCGACCCTCCAGCCCTCGACGCCGAAGAACCGCCGCCGCGCCGCCGCCGTGGCCGAGAAGGCCGCCAGCATCCCTCCGACGCCCGCTGCGAGCCCGACCGCGCCGAAAGCGCTCCCGCGGCTGCCGGCCGGCACCGCGTCCGCGACGACGGACTGCAGCGCCGGGAGCGCCAGCGACAGCCCGAGGCCGTTGAGCGCCGCCAGCAAAACCATCTGCCCGAGGCTCGTCGCGGTCGCCAGCAGCAGCGTCGCCAGCGCCCAGAGCAGGCAGCCGACGCTGACGACGCGCGTGCGGTCGAGCGAGTCGCCCAGCGCCCCCGCGAGCGGGCTCGCCGCGGCCTGGGCCAGGGCCCGGCACAGCGCGACTGCGCCGAGCTCCGCGGGCCCGACGCCGAGCGAGGCTCCCACGGCGAGGAAGACGGAGGGGAGGACACCCTCGTCCATCTTCTCGGTCACGGCGGCGGCGCCCATCAGGGCGATGGTGGTGAGGCGCTCGCGGCGGCTGCTCATTTGTCTCTTCGGCGGTTATTTCTCTGGTCTTGGAAGGAGTGCCTCTTCCCTCGACGACGGCGGTGAACGAATGAATGAGACCCTCTCGTTCTCTCTTTCTCCCGAGCTGCCTGCAGCTCGATCCGCGTGGCTGACACTTCAAGATGAGACCTCGCGATGTTCTCCTAGAAGATCCCTGACTTTGAGACTCGAGAGATCGTCGCAGCGCTGGTGTTGTTTGCGGGAGAAACGACCATCTCGATGGCATCGACGTTTGTCGAGAAAAAAAGATGAAAAAATGATGCGACCTCGACCGTTTTCTTTTTCCCCTTTTTCGTCCCGTCCCTCCCTTCCCCTCTTCACCCCAAAAAAATTGGCAGAACTCTTTGGTACCTTTTCTTTGTTTCTCGATGTTTCAGAAGGAAAAAAAGCAATAAAAAACGTGAGGGGTAAAGAAAAACAAAAAGAAACTCCATTCTCTCTGCAAAACACCACACACCTCAAAGTCTCCTCACACTGCTCTTCCTTCCCGCTTACTTTTTCTCTCTCTCTCTCTCTCTCTCTCTATGGAACCGCACGCTCTCTCTCCCTCCCTCCTTCTCTCTCCCCCTCTCTCTTCTCTCTCTCTCTCTCTCTCTCTCTCTCTCTCTCTCTCTCTCCACTGCAGCTAAAAAGGGCCAGGAGGAAAAGGGCAGCAGCTGCCCCTCCACCGGCGCTGGTGTTCTCGCGCACAGTCGCTTTTATTTATTTATTTATTTATCGATCATGTCTGGGGCTTGTTATTTTTTTTTGTCTTTTGTTGCTGTCGTCGCAGGACTTTTTTCGTTCCTCAGCGCGACCTCTTCAGCCGAGCAGGGCCGGCGCGGCGGCGCGCAGGTAGCTCTGGTTCATCCCTGCGACCTCCCCCTCGGCGGCGTCGCCGCCCTTCGCCGCCTCGCCGTCCTTGTCTCCGGCGGCGGCCGACTCCTTCTCGCCGTCCTTGGCCTCGGCCGCCGGCGCGGCGGCGGCCGCGGCCCCCTCGCCCTTCTCTCCCTCGGCGGCGGACCCCTGCTGCTGCGGCGGGGCCTGCTGCTGCTGCTGCGGGGGCTGCTGCTGGTGCTGCTGCTAGTGCTGCATCTGCATCTGCTGCTGGTAGTGCTGCTGCTGCTGCTGGTAGTGCTGCTGCTCGCCGCCGGGGCCGTCCGGGCCCTGCTGCCTGGGGAAGTAGCCGCCGTACGGCTGCTGCTGCTGCTGCGGCGGGGGCATCACTCCGTAGCCGACGTTGCCGGCAGGGAAGCTGCCGGGAGGGCCCGGGGGAGGGGGCCCGCCGGGGCCTCCTGTTTTTTTGTTTTTTTTTGGTTTGGTGGAAGCAAAAAAAAAAGAGGTGAGTTTTTTTCCCCCCCCTCTCTTCGAGCAAAAAAGGAAAAAAAAAACTCAAAACCAAAACTCACCGGGCAGCAGCGCCCCCGGGGGAGCGCGCGGCGGCCCGCACGGCCCGCGGCCCCACGACACGCGCACGTGCTGCGAGCCCACCAGCGCGCCCTGCATCGAGGCGATCGCGGCCTCGGCCGAGGGCCTCGCGGCAAACTGCACAAACCCGCAGCCCTTGCCGGGCGGCACCTTGGTATAGAGGACCTCGCCCAGGTGGCCGAACGCGGCGCGCAGCTCGGCGTCGCCGGCGTCGGCGAGGTTGCCGACGAAGATGGTCGCGAGGTTGGGGTCGGCGGGCGCGGGGTGGCCTCCACCGCCGCCGCCGCCGTAGTTCCCGCCGCCGCCGTTCATGCCGCCGCCGCCGCCGTAGCCTCCGGGGCCACCGCCGCCGCCAAACCCGCCAAACTGGCCGCCGCCGCCCCCGCCGGGGCCTCCGCCAAAGCCCCCGAACCCGCGGCCGCCCCCCTGCCCGCCCTGGCCGCCCCCGCCCATCATCATCTCGCCGCCCTTCTTGGCCGTCGCCGGCGAGACGCGGATCGGCCGGTCGCAGAGCGGGTGGCCCTGCATGCGCGCGAGCGCGGCGTCGCGCTCGCCGCCGTCGCCGAAGCGCACGAAGCCGTAGCCGCGCGAGCGGCCGGTGGCCGGGTCGATGATGACCTTGGCGGACCTGACCGACGGGAAGAAGGCGCGGAAGGCCTCCTGGAGGGCCAGGTCGGTGACCTCGGGCGCGAGGTCGCCGACGAAGATCGAGTGGTCGGCTGGGGGGTTCCCGTTTTCCGTTTTCCGTTTTTGTTCATTTTTTTGAGGGGGGTTTTCGGGCGTTTTTTTTTTCTGTGAGCCGTCGGGGGGCGATTCCGAGAGGGGGGGGGGGGGGGGGGGGGGGAGGCGAGCGCGGGGGGGGGGGGGCAGAGGGGAGAGGGGTGGGAGGGGGGGGGAAGGGGGGGGGGGGGGGGGGGGGGGGG
>Ga0114918_10005578_pt1 | contig 10785 bp, 6 predicted proteins | sample LantaG_FD_87015 | JGI IMG/M metagenome (GOLD analysis project Ga0114918, IMG submission 87015) | Deep subsurface microbial communities from Baltic Sea to uncover new lineages of life (NeLLi) - Landsort_02402 metaG | ecosystem: Environmental > Aquatic > Marine > Oceanic > Sediment | place: Baltic... | reverse complement strand
GTATCCGGAAGCTTTAGCAATTTTATCACCAGTTGCTTTGTCTATTATAGATCCTGTTCCAGCTGGATCAGCATCTTCCATTTCCCTATAGATAACTTCATAAGCTGCATCTGATAAAGGACCTCCCATATTTTCTTCATCATATTGTTTTTCTGCTTCAGATCTTGTATCTTCACCTCCTGCTCCTCCTTCGCCATCTCCGCCTCCAGAGCTTCCTGGCCCTTCGATAATAGGTATAATTTCTTCCCTTGCATAGGATTCTTTTAGCATCATTAAGCTAAGCCTTGCATAGAATGATTCCGTTACTGGCCCAACCTCGAATGATCCATCTGGGTTGATTGCTGTAACTACGCCTTCTTCCCCAGTGGCTTTTACCTTTACTTTAGATCCAACCTCTATTTGTGGTGGTTGGTTTCCTCCGCCGCCTTGTCCCTGACCTTGTCCTTGCCCCTGGCCTTGTCCCTGGCCTTGTCCCTGGCCTTGTCCCTGTCCTTTACCACCTTTATTATTAGGTTGAGGCTGGGTTTTAGGAGGATTTTTCATAATGTCCTTGTAAATTTTCTCTACGGGATCATTCAAGTATTTTTCATCATATAAACCTCCAAGTTCTTCTACAAATCCTTTTTTGAAGTATTCAATCGTGTCTATAATAAGAGGATTGATCTCCAAATCTGCTGCCATATTAAATATTCCGGGATCGAGAGATTTACCTCTATCCATGTGCATCAGAACACAGTGCATAATCTCGTGAATGATAACAAAGATCTTTTGGTCCCAGGTTAGATTGTTTGCGAACTTGGGGTTAACGAATAATCTAATACCATCGGTTGCCATTGTAGGAACCAGCCAAGTATAGATAGGAGTAAATTGGTGTACATAAGGAGCAAATAATGGAGATTGTGAAACGATAGCAATCTTTGCACTCTCCATTTCTTTCTCGAGTTCTCTCATATCAATGATAGTTCCGTCTTCAGCTTTTACTTTAGCATCGGTAGGTATCTTTGGAAGACTCCCGTGAACTGCGTTAGATTCATTTAGGAATTTTTCCAAGGAAGGATAAAACCAGGATTCATCGATGGTATTTTTATATGAATATTTTTCCATGGACATTTATTAATTTTTTTATTGTCTCTATATTTATTGATGGATTTATTTCACCAAACTCTATAATATTAGAAATAGAATTAATTTGTAAATCGCCAAAAATTTCAGTTGGAAATCCTCTTAATGATTGCCAAGGATTACCGCCAGCATAAAATCCTCCCCATATTTTTCCAAAAGTAATAAATTCGGGAAGTTCTTCTAATTCCTGACCAGTTAAATTCACATCATTAGCGACATCCACAATAAGATTATCCTTTATGATGTAATCATCTATATCCATCATATCAAGCCATTGAGATATGCGAGCTTTAATCCCAAGCTTCATATCCTTTTTAGGGTCGCCTGTCAATTCAAAATTCATATCTCTAAATTCCAAAAATTCCCTGACTATTTTCATTTATTATGGAAAAAATAAAAACCAATCCGGAACATCATCTGATTTAATTTTTTCAGTTAATTCATTAATCTTTTCTTGACCTTCTGCTCTCCATTGTTCAAAGTTTATGGTAATATTACCAAGCAAGTTATAATTAAATGCTCCTAAAGTTCTTGCTAGCGATAATTTACCTTTGGCAATCATCCATTCAATAACTATCGTATCCTCATAGGCATCTTCTAATGGAATATGATCCATAGCTAATACAAATAAGCTTTCATTGGGGGTTCTACCAGTAATGGCTAATCTATGTGTATTTGGATTAAAATCATGGTTTATATCAACTAAGTTAAATCCTCGTGCTAAATCCCAAAAAGACCATTGAATTGTTCTATAAGTGATTTGATCTGAAGATAGCGGGGTCAAATATAAATCCGATGCCATCAATCTATCAAAATTAAGGTCTGGATCGTTTATACCAAATACCCGGCTGCCGTGACCTATCTCCATAACTTTCTTAATACCTTCAGTACAAGGATTCATCTGGTAGGTTCTGGAATTTCTCCATTCAGGGGTTTGGTAATATCTTTTATTTAAAATGTAGATTCTATCATATAAAAGCTCGCGATACTCCCTGTAGAGCCATCTCATCTCCTTGTCGATGATACGTTCTATTTCCTTAGTCGATGGTGAATAAGGCAACGAGCATGATGCAGTTAATTCACCTCTTACCTCTTCAACTAGTTCAGCTTTAGTCATTATTAATATTTTATTTCAAATTCGTTGGCAAATCCTTGGTCCTCACCTTTTCTCATACTTTTTATCCAACGATAATCTCTAACCTCCTCTACTTTAATACCCTGCTGAGGAGCAGGAGTTTTAGGTTCTCGATCTTGAATGATTGTACATTCCTCGTCGAGTTTTGCATTTTGTCCAATACCTGCATTCTTTATAACAGATTCGCTAACTTTACAGTTAATAATCTCTCCTTTGTTAATTATATATGATCTTTCTATGGAATTTGACCGATCTGCTCTGCACCCTTCTATGAGGGATGTTTCTATCTCATTTCCAGAAACTAATATAGAATTGGAAATTTTGGAGTGCTGAGCTTTGGACCTCCATAAATGGCAATTTTCAACCAGCCCCCTTATTTCACAATTTAATAAATTCATTCCAGAAACTTTGACCCCATTTAGTTTGGCATCCTTTACTTCAAATCTTCCTATGTCGGAATCCCAATTAAATATTCCTTTATTAAATCCGCTTTCCAATACCAGTCTTAATAATGGATTTCGAATTTTGTCCCAATAAGTTCTTATAGTTTGGTCATTTTCTTTTAGATCAACCAAAACTTTTATACTTGGATAAGCATCCATAAAATAATCTGGTTCATAATAAGCTCTTCTGATTTTTGAATATTTTTCAGTAAGCTTATCTTGCTCGTGTTTCATATCTACAGTAAATCCAGAGGTATTTAAAACTTGATAGGTAGATATAATATAGTATTTTAAGGTCTCATTTACTTCATGAGGTTTTGAAGCATATTTTGGACCTCCAATATAGTTAAACTTGATAATTCCCATCGGTTGTTCTGTAAAATCAATTCCATAATTTGGGGATACCGGTAGATTAAAGAAATTCTTCAGAGAACCCATTGGATTTGATGCATTAATAAATCCCTCAAATGGGACTATTCTCTTTACAGATAGGGAAAATGGGGAATACTCCATTAAAGGAAACTTATTATAAATGAAATTTTCATCTATTTTAAGAATCATCTTACCAATATCCATATTATTGATTGTAGATAGTGTTTGGAGCTGACGATTTTTGAATCCAAGACTTACATTTAGCAAGGTGCTATAGTCTAAAGCTGCGTTTTCATTGATCCATTTTAGAACCCCTCCTATCGCTGGATTAAGAGAAATATAATCCTGCATAGCTATTTTCAGCTGATATCGAGGTTTCTTTCCATTATATTCTTTTAGTAATATAGGGGTGGACCATGTTGGAGGAATATTTTCGTTTTCTGTTAAAACTACTCCCTTTCCTACTGCTTTTCCGAGGTCTTCTGCGATAAAATTACTCTTCTTAGAAGAATAAAATTCAAATTTTAGACCCACGATACTGTTATTGTATACTTCTTGAACAGAATATTCCTTTGGAAACATAAATCCTCTTTTATTCTATTTATCTAAAAAGAAAAAGGAGTATTAAACTCCTTCCTCTTTTTTCTCTTCCGTCCAGAATGTAAATACGAGTTTGTCTACGTTTTTAATTTCTAGTAGCTTCAATCTCATCTTATCTCCAGCTATAAAATTTTTGGGAGATGTGTGGGCTTTTCTAAATTCGATATTTGGTACCACCCCTGAAAGATCTCCATCAACATTAACGATGATTCCAAAATTCATAATAGCGGCAACTTCTCCGGGAACTGGTTTCTCATCATACTTCTCAACAAACTTTTTAACCTTTTCCCTCTTCTCCGTAGGACTTTCTTCAGTTAATATGATTCTATTATCCTTAGTAACTTCCCCTATATAGAATTCTATCTCATCTCCAGGTCTATACTCACGTGCACTGAATTTTTTATAAGTTTCTGGCTTCATCTTAGATCTATGAAGTAATCCAGTGAATATCTCATCGAATTCTACAAAAATTCCATATTTGGAAGCCCCAGTTACGGTTCCTTTGTAGATGTTCTCTAGGGATAATTCTGAAATTTTCTTCGGAAGTATATGATCAATGTATTTTTTATGGGAAACGATGAAGGAATTCATATCCTGTAGATAGTCTTCTATCATTACAATAACCTCCTTGCCAACATAAGATTGGAAATCCTGAATCTTATTTGGAGCTGCTAACGATCCAGGCATAAATGCGTCCACCCCTTGAACCTCGACAAAGAATCCCCCTCGATTAGCTTCTAATACCTTAGCAATATAAGCTTTAGATGGAGAATTAATTTCTTCCATAAATTCTTCTTTGGCTTTCTTAATATATCCTTGCCATAATGATATTTTAACATTTGGGGACGATTCTATGACGTAAGCATATAATCCCTGTTCTATAAATTCTGCTCTTGCTTCTTTTGTAAATATTGCAGTTATAAATTCATCAACAGTGTTAAAACCAAATATTTGAATAAATCTTTTTTCTCTGCCAAGATCCACCTCTATTGTTAATCCTCCAAGGATTTCAAGCATAATCCTTCCATCAGGATCTATGTTGCTGATATCTACGATAGGAACAACATCTCCTTTTTCCAAATCTTTTCTAACAAATTTGTGGGGATTTTGATTATAGAGGTCGAACATTTCTTGAGCATAGGGCTCGTGGCAGAAACATTTATCTTTATTGGTTTGTCCTTTTACTTTTGGGTTAACGTGAAGACCTGCGCCTTTCCAGTGTTCGTATTTTTCCCAATTGAACTCTTCTGATCCTTTTTTTAGCATTTTATTTTAGTTTATGCGTTCGACATTATATCCTATATATCAAAACTTTTTTAAGTTAAAATGAGTCTTTCGTATTAACGTGGATATATAAAATAAAACTATAGAACATGGATTGGAGTCAAATCTATCTGGATACATTTATTCCAGAATTACCGAAATATTGGAACGGGAATTTCGCAGCTTTTAAAAGGTACATTGACGTTTTTTATGATGAAACTAGAGGAATAGTTATTAAGCCTGTAGAAACCACAGGAAAAGTTAAAGGAGCTCAGGGTGAATTTGTTACCGCAGTTGTAGATAACTTAATTGTTAAAAATCAATTTACGAATCTATATGAAAATACCACTACTGCAGATGGGGATTTTGTTAATGCTTATACTGGTCTGGACACTTCAACAAGATTAGCATATACAGATCCATCTTCAGCAGCATATGATCCTTCAGTGATGATTTGGCCTATGGAACCATCAGCTTATGTTTGGATCGATGTACAGACTCCTTATATGAAAATTAATAATGATTCGTCATATGGATTCCAAAATGATAATCTGGGTCAGGAGTTTCAAATATTATTTGATCTAGATGTTTCTACAGAATCCCCATATAATGTTCTTTTGCAATCAACTTCAGAAGGCCCGGTGAGTCAGCTTCAGGTATCTTTTGCCGATGCTTCAAACGGAGCTTGGGTAAAACTTATTACTGTAGCTTGGGATGCTTCATATGGACCTACATGGGTAATTAAACAACACGGGGGCTTATCATAATAGGGGCCTTATTTTTGAAGGATAAATATAAAAAATTAAGATAATATAATGAGCAATAATAGAATTACACCATTTGTTAAAAGGATGCGTACGAATGGAGGGACCATATACACCTTCAGTTCAGCTGTAGAAGATATAGGTCTTAACATTAACGAAAGAAATAATGTTGTAAAAATCTCGGATTTTGCACTTCTTGATATTCCAGCAATTAATTTTGATTCTGCGAATCTTGATAGAAACTTTTTCAATATAAAAGCTATTGATGGGGCTTTTGAATATGAGGCTCCTAGTGCTTCTGTAAAGGACGGAAGGATACTTATTGCAGAATCTTTTGAAAATTATGCTCTTAACTTTGAAAATGTCTTATTAAATCGGGATGATTACGATCCAACATTGATTAGAACCGTAACTGAGAGAGTATTTTGGAAATGGCTTAAAGAGACTGGAGCAGTAAGATTCCAGCCTGATGTTTCAACTGCTACCAAATTATATTGGTCGGAAGAAATCGATGCTGATGGTTCTCTAGGGTATAATTCTGTTGTAAAATATATTGGCCCTGTTTCTGCAGGAAACGTTAGAACCGATTCATTCGGAACTTATAATGAAACCTATATTTTAGTTCCTACTTCCCATGGTCAAACAGATGTTTATTTTGAACTTGTTGAAGATGCCAATTATAAGCATGGAATGGAAATTGGCGGTCTCTATGAAAATATTTTAGGAAGAGAAAATTATACTTTGCCCCATCCTGATGGATTGAGCTACAAAGCTTATTATGATTTTGTTGATTCTTCTAATTATATTGTTGGACCTGGAGAATACACCCTTCAATATGATAATTCTGCGGGGGTATGGTCTGATGGCTGGTGGTTTACTGCTGAAGGTACCGAGCCTTCTTCTGCTGATAATGCTTATTTAACCGATTCATCAATTTATCAGTCTACAGGAATATACAATGTAGATTTACAGTATACAGGAGGATCAGATGATTTTGCATTTAGGAGATCTAAAGTAGATTGTCTTTCCATTGTTTATAATCTAGACGATCTTAAGACCATTTACGGGGATACAGAATTAACCTATGATAAAATGGCTATAGATTATGCTATCAATGATAGCTTTAATTTTAATGCAGTTCTTATCTATTATACAGTTTATAATTCTACTCAAGATCAAATTTTAGGAAGAAACTTATTAGGTATTTTATTTACAGATGCTCCTTCCGGAAGTTCATCTCAAATTGGATCGTCTGGAATTATAATCCCATCTTTAGAAAAAATTCAGTCTGGTCCAGGTGGGTTCGGAACATCTTATTCATTGCGTCTTAATATCAAGACCGATAATATGGTAGATGATACCACAGCAACTATTGTGGATCAGGCTACATCCGATCAATTATATGCAGAAGATTGGACAGAGGCTTTTGCAAATCTTAATACCGCTGTTAATATATTAACCCAAAATACTGGAACTATCCAATATTTAACGGATCAGTATGAAGAAGTTCAAAGCACACAAACTCAGATATTAAATGATGTTCAAGCTCTTCAATATCAGGTAAATGATATAGGGAGGGACATACAAGGAACTGCAAATACGGTTGCTATGTTTGCTGATGGAGATGATCCATTGGTAGAGTCCTCAATCTATATGAAGTTCGGTAATGTTGGGGTTCAAACAGACGACCCACAATATCCATTAGAAATTGATGGAACCACTAAAGCAGACGATGTAATCATAGAAAATGCGATTAAAGATACTTCAGGAAATATTCTATTAGGATACGGATCCCCTTTGCAATTAGGATCTTCTACAAATTATCGGGAAGTTGATATTTATACTGGTGGAGTAAATCCAGTAGTAACTATTGATACATCTTCTGATATTGTTATGGATGCGGATGTTTCTATTTTAGGACAATTACAAGTAGATGGATCTGCCGTTTTTTATGGATCTGCCACTTTTGAGGGCGGTATAATTAGCTCGGCATTCGACTTTAGTGCTGATTATATAGCAGATCCATCGTTAGGAGTCGGGTTTATATGGATTGGGGGTTATCTAAATGTAGACCCTTCAGGCGTGTCAATTACTCATTTACATTCACTATATGATGTTAGTCTTGCTGATGGATCTTTGGGTGCTGCTCAGGATGGTTCGTCATTAGTTTACGACGCTTCTATGGATCTTTGGACATTTGGTGTAGGAGGTGCCGGGGGAGCTGGCGATGTTCAATGGGCTTCAGGTGATGATGGTGTTGCAAATAAAATCATATATGGTACAGGAGATGGCTCGATATCTGCAGATTCCAGTATTTATATAGGAACGTCTAATGGATTATCTGCAATATATGCAGGTCCTCAAGAAGCAGGGTTAGAAATTTATACAGAAGGAGGTTCTGGGATATCTGGTGACCTTAATATTTATACCGGGGATGGTGGTGGAGGTTCTGGGAATATTAAAATAATGGCTGGAAGCACAGGTACGGGATCACCTGGAGGAAATATAACTATAAAAGCTGGAGCAACTTCAAATGCTACAGGTGGAGATGTATCTATAAGCGGAGGGCTAGGATCGTTTGGAGAAGATTCAGGTAATATTTTTATTGGAGTGGAAGATACTTCAGCGATATATTTAGGTGAAACTTCTATACCTATAGGAACTCCAGCTTCTAGTGAAATATTATTTATGGATAATGGAAGTTCTGATCAACTTAAAAGGGTTAATGGAGCACTTCCTGTTACAATCGGAGGTACTGGCCAAACTTCATTAACTAATAATGGGGTATTAACTGGTGCCGGAACTAGTGGAATAACAGCATCATCTGTCATGACATTTAATGCAGCCACCAGCTTATTAAATGTAGAAGCATCCATATATTTTGCAAATGAGAATGGAGATAATATTTTCCACTTAGATGCCGGAGGATCGGGAACTTTAAAAATGGGAGATATAGATGGATTAGGAGGGGATGTTATACTAGAGGCTTCACCACTAAACAATTTAACAATTTCTGCTGGAGGAAATAAATCATTTGAAGCAACTGGAGGAGGCGTATCTCAGGCAATTCTTTATTACAATAATGGACAAAAATTAATAACGGAATCTGCTGGGGTAGATATTACTGGAGATATAACTACTACTTCTGATGATTTTAGCTGGAATGATACTACAAAATTACTGGCAATTGATGGTTCTATCACAGCAACTAATGATGTAACAGCATATGCTTCAGATAGAAGGCTTAAGAAAAATATAGTAAATATCCAAGATCCTTTAGATAAATTAGATCGAATTAATGGGGTCGAATTCGACTGGATTGATAATATAGTCGAATTAGGATTTACTCCTTCTAATGATCACGAAGTTGGGATGATCGCTCAGGAATTACAAGCAATTTATCCTCAAGCAGTTGCAATGGCTCCATTTGATCAAAAGAATGGCAAATCAATCTCAGGAGAAGATTATTTAACAACCAAACCAGATAGAATAATTCCATTGCTGGTTGAAGCGGTTAAAGAATTATCTCAGCGAGTTAAAGATCTCGAAAATCAATTAAATTCAAAATAAAAAATAGAAATGGCAAATAGTAATAACTCATTCACTCAAACAGTAGCAGACTTAACTAGAAATGTTAATGTCGCATTAGAAGTAATGCAAGGGATGAATGAAACCATGACTACTCAAGATGATACGGTAACTGTAACAGTAGAGGGGATAGATCCAATTACAGGGGATTCTTCCCTTTATGATTATACAATGCCTTCATATCAATATACATTGGAACAATTACAAAGGATTTCTAATACAGTTAATACCTTTGTATCCGGAAATGGCGTAGTACTATTGAATGATGGAACCTATAGACAGGTTTCTACCGTTCCGTTAGCTCAATCTCCAGCTCCTGTTGTTGATGTTGCTGCTCCATCCAAATTTTATTGGAGAAACAACTGGTTCTTTGAAGATTTCTTATTTCCACAGATGTATGTTCAATTTGATCTCAAAGGAAAAATTGATGATAGATCGGACAGGGTTAAAGTTAGAAGAGTCCTATTTGATAATTTTGATGATGATGAAACTCTATGGTTCAAAAATAATTTTATCGGTAATTATTATTCTTATCAAGATACTATCACTATCCTTAATGAAAACGGAAAACAGTATTGGATAGATGAAGAAATTCAGGATCTTCCTATTAATCCTACTAAATATACAGGATCCTTTACTATATTAGATAAGAGGGTTATTTCTGGATCAGAATGGTTTTTCCTTAATACACTTAATTATGGGCTTACAACGGATTCCTCTGTAGTAAAAAATATAGAACTTAATATAGGGGATCAATTAAGATATAACGAAAGCTTGTATAAGATTGAATCTATTGAGACCACACAGAAAAGAGTAAAACTTATAGCACTAATTGGGGTTGGAAAACCTAATGTAAATGGAAAATTCTACATCTATTCTACTCCGTTCAATGAAAAGTTAGTTAGAATTCCGGTTGGATATAATGAATGTGAGTCTGTTTTCATTAAAGGAATTAATGATGACTTTAATATTGCAGGAGATTCATGGGGGAATTCAATATCATTTTATACTAATGATTTGATTCTAAATAATTCTACTACAGATCTCGAGACATATTATCTACAATCTGTAATTGATTTTGGCCGAGATATGGAGGCCCAAGCTAAGGATCGCACGATTCCAGCATATTTTGGGGTTTCTCCGAATCCACCAACTATTTCGTCAGATCAATTCGGGGTTAATCAAGTTAATACCCAATTAAATGCCTCTTTAGATACAGAATCTATTAAGAGTACGCAAACACAGATTGAAACAACAAAATCTGTTATCAATTCTCTTAAATCTACGATAGCTCAACAAAAAGCAGAATTAGTTGAATTAACGGATCCTGCTGCACGTGAGGACTTACAGAATAAGATTGATAATAATATTCTCCAGCTTAGTAAAAAGACTACAGAATATCAATCACTAGTAAAATCTTTAGCAACTCTTGCATATGAGAATAATGCCGTTTTATCAGATCCAAAATATAGAGTAAGAGGATTTTTTGAAATACCCG
>Ga0114918_10005577_pt1 | contig 10786 bp, 13 predicted proteins | sample LantaG_FD_87015 | JGI IMG/M metagenome (GOLD analysis project Ga0114918, IMG submission 87015) | Deep subsurface microbial communities from Baltic Sea to uncover new lineages of life (NeLLi) - Landsort_02402 metaG | ecosystem: Environmental > Aquatic > Marine > Oceanic > Sediment | place... | reverse complement strand
GAAGCACCAGAAGTATTAAAAACAAAAGAATATACACTGTCCCAATTACCACTGTTTGGTCTTACACTTGTGTACACATTGTTCCAATTGGCGCTGTTTGGTCTTACACTTGTGTACACATTATTCCAATTGGCGCTGTTTGGCTGCACAACTGTTTGCAAATTTGCAGCTCTGGTTGCCGCTGTATTCCAAATAGCATTACCAACTGTTACTTTATTCCAGGCATCATCCCACCTGGATGCAGAGGCTGCTGAAACAGTACTATAAACAGACTCATATCTGTTTCTACCTTCCAAATTAAATTTAATGTATGCACTGTTCCAGTTGGCGCTGTTTGCAAAAACTGTTGTTGATGAACTGGTCCACAAAGGATTTGCAGCTGTGGCAAAAAAAGTGGACAGCTCTGATTTTGATGTGGTAAAAATACCAGGGGTTAGTTCTATCTCTGACACCACCCAACTTCTCTGTGTAGGTGTATTCAGAGGTAAATCTTTAATTCTCACATTGCCCATATAATATATTTATGAGCTTGCAGCATATTTAAAAATATATCACTTAAAAAACCGCATTTCTAATGATACTCTTGTGGTGTCTTCGTTGTTATTGGCACCACCCCCATGGATTAAATGTGGTGTAAAAATCATAATTTCGTTTTGTTTAGGATTAGGTGTTATCATTTTTAATCCTTTATTCCTGTGAACTATGGCGGGAACTGTATATTTTCTATTGTTTATATAAGAAGGAGAGCTAGAGATGATATATTCACTTTCCTTTTCTAAATGTGTCCCAGGAATAAGCGGAAGTGAAGAATTGTCATTACTGCCAGCTAGCGGTAGATAAATATTAACACATTTTTGAATACGGCCAACATGTGTATCTTTATGAGGAGGGTTATTTTCTGCTACACCTGGTCTCACAATTCTTATCCAAAAATGTTTTATGGGCACAATTAATCTTTTGTACACACACGACAGAGTGGACGTAGCATTTATTTCAGTGTTTACATATTCATTTAATGTCTCATAGGGTATGCCTAGTTTATCCAAGTGTACACCACCTATGCCTAGCATTCCAGCTCGGAACGACGATATTACATTGCAATGAATTTTGTTATCAACATATTTGTGATATTTTTCAAGAGCAAAATTTGCTGCATCAACATTATTCTCTTGTAACAGAGAAACAACATATTCTGATATTGCTCTTTCTATTTTTTTATACCAGTCAGAAGGAAATGGTCTAATAATAAGACCAGTTTCAAGCATTTCATCATTTTTAAAAAGAGAGTTACTAAAAGTCACTTCATCCTGTCCACGCAAAAAGCTCTGTGATGCTACGTCCTGTGTGATACTGCGGCCGTTAATTTGATAAGTTAAAGAGTAGGTATTGTATTTCATATATTAGCCTATGGCCCAGTTTACAACACCTTGAAGATGAAAGGGTTTGTCTTTTAATATGAGTTTACGTTCTGGTTTGTCAATTTCATAATATTCTACAAAATCACCTATTTTGTGAATGCCCTCTTCCATTGATTCAATAAAAAATGAATCATAGTAGCATTCTTCTATATCTTTCCACATTTTCAATAGTGCATTCCGTGCTGCTTCAAGGCTTCTATAGTAGCCAAAACACCTGTGTTTGCTGTCAACTGTACAATAAGCAATGACAAAGTATATTTTTGGCTTGATGTATTTCATTTCATCTGGGGCACATGATGGCGGTCCGAATATTTTGTACACATCTTCATCAGAAAGTGGCATACAATTATAATACTGTATGAGCCTCGTTTTTCAAGAGATTTATTACCTCCCATGCTTTAGTAATTCGTACAAATGCACTAGGCCTGTAGGTATCTAAAACTGCTCCATCTCTCACCACAAATACATGACCATATTTTTGCACGTAAAAAATGCCTTGAGGATATTTTAAAATAAACTTCTGCAGCGTGATTGGTTTGCGAAAAGGCAGCTTTTTAAACAGATGATTGAAGTGTACGCTTTTTGTTTTTAAAATATCTGATACATGAAATCCACAGTTTCTTTTTCTACCAGCAGTTGCCATTTTCATATATGCTTTGCTATAGGAAGTTTCTGTGGCAATGGCCATGGAGCGTACTGTGCAATCATTTCTCTCACCATCAGGAGAGCCTGCCTTTTCAATAATGTAGTTGACCATTAAATGTGTTCAGTAGCTTTTGACACACGGTGAATACCTGACCCACGTCCCGTGTGCCGTCCATAAGGATTTAGACGACGATAGTCACGAAAATTTTCGACGGAAACAACCTGCATTTCACCAGCAGTTTTATGACCATATATCATGATGCCCTTTCTGGGTTTGAGTTTTACATATTGACGTGCACATGAAGCACACACTCTTGTTAGAGGCAGCATTTGCAGTCTTTCATCTTCTACTAGCGAATCACAGTTTGCGCAAATCACAATACAAATATAAAGGAATCTGAAAGTATATCAAGAAAAAAATAGAGGCGATCGCCTCTATCCAGAAAAGTCTGCCAAACATTTCTGTGAATAATACTATGTAACTGGTGCATAAAAGACCAAAGTTGTACATAATAATTCCTGTTATTAGTGTTGTCATATTTACCTCCTTCGCGAAAACTCTTATTTTCGCGACAGAGACAACATAGACATGTGCACTTATGTAAACGCCTCTGACACTACCAGAGCACGTATATTTATAACGAGATCTATAAAAAAACCAACAAAAAAAACTCTTTAAAACTTTATTTGTTTTATGATCGAATTTTCAGTTTCATTTTGTAAATAATAGCGTATTATCAATAAAGTCATGAGCTTAAAGTCCCTTTCTGATTACACGTTCTATTCCAGATATTCACATTATTTACCAGAGCATAAACGCAGAGAAAACTGGTCTGAAGCTGTTCAAAGAGTGTATGATATGCATAGGCTTTATTACAAAGAGCAAATAGAGAAAGAGCCGCAACTGGCAGAAGAAATAGATTTTGCAGAATCTCAGCAAAAGAAGAAAAGAGTGCTAGCAGCTCAAAGAACGTTACAATTTGGGGGTGCACCCATCTTAAAGCACAACGTGCGCTTATACAATTGTTCTGCTACGCATATCGATCGTCCTCGTGTTTTTGCAGAAGCTTTGTATGTTCTACTGTGTGGTTGTGGTGTAGGGTTCTCTGTGCAGTATCCTCATGTGCAAAAGTTGCCTGACATTAAGAGGAGATCCAGTTCCACAAAAACACATGTTGTGGGAGATTCCATTGAAGGTTGGTCAGATGCTGTTGGTGTGTTGATGGCCTCATATTTTGATGCCAGTGACAGCGAATGGTCAGAATACAAAGGAAAAACTGTTACGTTTGACTATAGTGACATTAGACCAAAAGGTGCGTTAGTGGCAAATCAATTTCTTGCTCCAGGACCTGAAGGTCTGTTTAACTCAATGCAAAAAATTGAAGCATTAATAGAAACAAGAATCAACAGCCCTGAGTTTAAAACAGATGAATGGGCTGGTAAGCTTCGACCCATCAATTGCTATGATATCATCATGCACATTGGTGATGCAGTGCTGTCAGGTGGTGTGCGTCGCTCTGCCACCCTTTGTTTATTTTCTTTAGAAGACAAAGAGATGGCCACTGCCAAGACTGGTGATTGGTTCATTAAAAACCCTCAACGGGGCAGAAGTAATAACAGTGCTGCTCTTCTGAAGGGACATGTAACAAAAGAAGAGTTTCATGAACTCATGCAAAGCACAAAGCAGTTTGGTGAACCTGGCTTTGTGTGGTTGAGTGATGTGGATATTTGTTACAATCCCTGCGTTGAAATTGCTCTGTATCCTAAAACCGCTGACGGGCGGTCAGGCTGGGAGTTTTGCAACCTAACTGAAATCAATGGCCGTTATTGTGATACTGAAGAAAAATTTTTACAATGTTGCCGCGCTGCTTCTGTTATTGGCACACTTCAAGCAGGTTATAGTGACTTTAAATATCTAACAGAAGCGACAAAAGAAATAGTTGAAAGAGAGGCATTACTTGGCGTTTCCATCACAGGCATTATGGATAACCCTGAAATACTTTTAAATTCAGAAATACAGAAAAAAGGAGCAAGGGAAGTCAAAAAGACCAACAAGAAGGTTGCACAATTGTTGGGCATCAATCAATCAGCTCGTACCACTTGCACCAAACCGGCAGGTTCAACATCTTGCATTCTTGGGACTTCATCAGGTATTCACCCTCACCATGCACGGCGTTACATTCGTCGTGTGCAGGCCAATAAGACAGAATTTTGTTTGCAAGAATTTGAGAGACAAAATCCTGTGGCAGTGGAAGAGTCAGTCTGGTCCACAAATAAAACAGATAAAGTAATTTCGTTCTTGTGTGAAGTGCCATCAGGTGCCATTACTAAAAATCAGCTTGGTGCAATAGACTTGTTAAAAAATGTTTTAACAGCACAGCAGAATTGGGTTGAAGTGGGCACAAACGTTGATCTCTGCGCTCAATCTTACATTAGACACAATATTTCCAATACCATTACTGTGCAAGACGATGAATGGGACGCTGTGGAGAAATTTATATTTGATAATCAAAAGTGGTTTGCTGGCATCTCATTGCTGCCTGCATCAGGTGATCTTGATTACAATCAAGCCCCTTTCTCCACAGTTCTTACCCCCAATGAAATTGTTAAAGAGTATGGTGATGCTGCTGTCTTTGCTTCTGGTCTCATTGTTGATGGTCTCAAAGCTTTTGAAGATCTTTGGAAAGCATGTGATGCTTTGAATGGCTGGGGTGAAAAACTGGCCAAACCTGAGGACATGACAAAACCAGAATATCCAAGCAACAGATCAAATAAAGCTCTTGCAGAATATTTTATTGGCAAAGAGCAATATGATGTATGGTTTAACAAATACGATTGGATTCGCAGAGCAAAGCAGTTTGCTGAACGATATTTTGATGGAGATATCCGCACATGCACCTATTGCATAAAGCATGTGCACCTTTGGAAAGTGTGGTGTGATCTTAAAAGAGAGTATAAAGAGATTGATTGGGAGATCACCATTGAAGAGAGAGCCGAGCATGTGGATATTGATACATTGGCAGCACAGGCTTGCTCCGGTGGTGCTTGTGAAATTATCTAGTTACCAAAACCAAAGCTCATATGAGGCTTCATAATAAGCAGGTTTATCAGGGTATGCAGGATCATGATTGATTTTTTGCTTGGCTTTGAACGGTATATTATTTATTTTTCCGTTATAGGTCAGCACAAGCTCGTTCCTATGTTTATCAGATATTTCTTCTTTGGTGTAAGAATAATTACCACCTATGTCCAGATTTTTACAGCTGGACAAAGTTGCCAGACTCGTCAATAAGGATAGCTGCAATGCCCGCTTTTTTAGCCTGTTCACAAGTGAAAAAGTCATCATCAATATGTAGTCGAGAATTAAGCTTCTTCAAGAAAGGCAGCTTGGGTGTCATGTTGGTACAAATTATTCCTTTGATAGGAAGTTTGTTTACCATGACCATTCGTTCCATTTCTGCTTTATCTTTATCAGCTCTAAATGAAACAATATAAACTGCAGTTCCGGCGCTAGATTCTTTACGAACAAGATCTTCCACAGAAGGCAGTATATGACTACTATAACCACCGTACGCAGTGGGATAGCGTACGACAAGTGTGTCATCATAATCTACTGTTATTACTCTTTTCATAATTTTATTTAAGTGGTAGGGGGTAATGGAGTCGAACCATTCACCTACGGATGTAAACCGTATGTTTTACCGATAAACTAACCCCCCATTTTTTAGTAAGAATCATATTCGTCATCTTTTTTATATTTAAACCATGCATGGATTAATATGCTGCACATAATTAAGCCAACAGAATAATTCATAAACCACCAAAGACCAAAAGATGTCAAAAACATATAAACCATCCCTGAAATGTATCCAACAATGCACATTATTATGAGAGTTAGTGATACTCCTTCTGATGACTTATTATTATAAATTTTTACAATTTGTGGTACATAACAAAACATAAAAGATAATGTCATCATGATTCCAAAAAATTCTGTAATTATTTCTTTCATGATTTAATGGTAGTTGATTCTCACTTAAGTGCAATTAATTTTTTTGTGTTAAATAATATGAAATATAAATGAAATTTGTTTTTAATGATGCCCTTTTAGAGAAAATTACAAAAAATAATAAACAACTCTTAATAGCCTTTGCAGACATTGCAGATATTTTATTAGCACATAATTGGTTTGTTCATGTCAAGAAATGTGGGTTGGCTGAAAAGGCGGTGCTATGCTGTTTTGATTATTTTTCATATGCATATGCACTAACACATAATATACCGTGCTTTCTTTATCCATGTTCCAAAAAAAAAATACAAAAAAACTACACTAAACATGCATTTAAAGTTATAGACTACTTATGTAACAGATACAATGTTGACATAATATACTCTGAAACCGATGTTATTATATTACGCAATTTTATTGATTATCTTTACCATGTATTAAAAGACACAAACTTTGTTACATGTTATATGACAAACTATTGTTTATCGGGCAATGGAGTAATGTGCGGCAAAGATGATGGAATAGTTCTGTATTATAATAAGGATGTTATAAAACAAATTAAGAAAAAAGCGTTTTTATTTTCATATATACCATCAAAAAAAGCATCAAGTAAGCTACTAAAAAACTGCTTGCCCCTTGATGTCAATCTTTTTGCAAATAATTTTATGCAAAAAATAACCCCCTTAAACAGCAAGACATATTTAATTCATTTTAACTTCACAAAATCTGAAAAATTTATGTTATCTAATAAATCACTAGAGGATATTATTAGTAAACGAAACAACGTTAAAATAGCCTTAATCAAACAACACGGTCTGTGGCTATTACCTGAAAAAAAAGAAATACTATCCAATGAATAAAATAAACGATAAAGTTTATCACGGCATACACCCTGATTCTACCATTACTCCTTTCAATATACCCGGGTGGAACAGTCGACATGAAGTGTTTAGTTATGTAATACAAAAAATACCTGTAAACACCATTATAGAAGTAGGCACCTGGCTTGGAGCTGCTGCTATAAATATGATACGAATTTGTAAAGAAAAAAACATTGATCCAAGGGTCTATTGTGTTGACACCTGGCTTGGTTCAAGTGAATTTTGGACTGTGTGTCGTGATACACCGGAGCGTAATTTAAAGCTCAAACACGGTTATCCTAATGTGTATGTTGATTTTTTAAAGAATGTTGTTAGCTGTAAATATGAAAAAAATATAATACCCATACCTAATACAAGTTACACAGGCGCAAAAATACTTTCATATTACAGAGTTAAAGCTGATATTGTGTATATTGATGGGTCACATGAAAAAGAAATGGTAATTCAAGATATTTTATCATATATTGGCTTATTAAAACAAGGGGGTATAATGTTTGGCGATGATTATGACTGGTATGGTATAAGACATGGTGTCAATCACGTGTTTAAAAAGGATATAGAAATTTACGATAAACGTTTTTGGATATATCAAAAAAAATAATTTTATGGGTCTTTTTATTGAATCAATAGGCAATGATCAAGAGTTTTTAGATAAACACTTGCAAGACGTGTCTGTTGTTTTTTATGCGGCAATAAACAGCTTATACAAAGAAATGGCAGTTAATTGGTATTTACATATTTTAAAATGCGGCAGAAGTATTAAAAATATACTGATTTTGTGTTTAGATTTAGAATCATATACTTTCTTAAAAGACAAAAACATACCTTGTGTGTTTTTTGACATTAGTAATTGTACTGAGCTTAAAAATATAAACATTATTAAGCAGTTTTATAATGTTGATCACCACATTATAAAATATGCAGTTGGTGAGCTAATTGTATCAAAATATAATGTTGATTTAATTTATTTAGACATAGACATGATAGTGTTAAAAGACCCTGCCAACTACATTTTTTCTTTGATAAGAGAAAAAAACGCAGATTCATGCGCAATTACAGATAAAAGTTACAGTCAAATTACATGCATGAAAAAATTTGTAAACAATAGTATGAATTATGGTGGTATGATGTTGTACTGGAATAAGGATATTTTTAATAAAATAAATAATATAACATCTGTGAAATTCTCGTTTGATCAAAACGCAGATTTTCGGAGTATAAAAACTGTACTAAATCTTAATGTGGCTGAACTTAATTCGTTTTTGTTTCCGTCGTCATATATTTGGGATATACCTTTTATTAAAAAAACTATTAAAAATACATGTTATATTGTGCACTACCATACCAGCTCAGATGTCAACTCTGTCGAAAAAGATCACCTCAAAGTGATACTAAATAATAAAATTACTAAAATGAAAGACAGTGATCACTGGTTATTATGATACAGGCAAATTTTTTAATTTAAAGAAAAAGATAAAAAATTAAAGCTATTAAATAATCGAATGATTGGGGATTATAGTTACATATGTAAGCCATACGGCGCTGACTCAACAAAAGTATATCAAATATATAAACCGTCAGACGACTTTATTACAAAACACCCTCTATGCAAAAATCATAACTATGTTTTTTTAAAAATAAACAAAACAACAAATTTTAATCACGAATATAATATTAACTGTCTTTTTTATAAAATGTTCGAAGGTAATAACATTTGTCAGTGCTTGGGTTTTGGTAAAAACTATATAATATACGAGCATATAAAACACAGCACCCTGGATCGATTGTTATATGACTACACTAAAAGACAATTTTCTTTTACTAAACTTAAAAATGCATCAAATTACCTATTCGAATATATAGTAATTTTTAAAAAAATTAAGTCACTTATACATATTGCGCACAGACATGGCTTTACCTTTAACGATATGCATTTAAATAACCTTTTAATTACCAAAGATTATAATTTTTATTTAACGGATTTTGAATGTGTTAAAAAATCAACAAATAAACATGAAAGAAAAAATGATCTAAAATGTATTAATCACGCGTTATTTTTTCTTCATATATATTGGATCATATTTAAGATTCATAAAATGGTTATTTTAGCTTTAAAACTGATTTTACCAAATCGCTTTCTACAAGACGGCCCAGAAGGTCAGCGTTGGGTATGACACAATGTCCTCCTATTTTGCCTTCAGGAGGATGCAAGACAGGTCTGTTTACATGCTCCATGTGTATTTGTTTATAACCATGGTTATATGAAGAGTTCCAGTCTGTCATCACTTCATGAAAATTGAGATTGTGTTGATCACACAGATCTTTTGCAAGTTGATGCCATGAAATGCATAAACCGTAATAGGTAGTGCAGAGAATTTTAGCAAGTTCTGTTGAAAAAGAATTTTTCATGCTCTCACTCTTCAGACCCAAAACGCTAAAGTGTGAAATGGCTAAACGTTTGCCTTCTTCTGTGTCACTGCCTAGGTATTTTGTAAATTGCAGAAGTGAATCGTAGAGATACGGGTGATTGCCTCTTACTGGACTATGCACAATGTATCTGTTTAAAAATAGAGATTGAAGATGTTTTGTTGTTCCAGGCAGTACCGTTGAATGAATAATGGTGAGCAAGGGTCTGCACTTTTCAATGCACATTTTTACCTGTTCAAAAAACACATCACTATGAGGTATGCATATATTTAAAATGGTAATATCAACGAAATCTTCATCTTCATGTTTATCTTTTATTTGAACAGCAAAAGGCTTGTTTGCATAAAGCTCCAACAAAGCTTGTCCTACCTCACCGTTGCCTAGAATTCCTACATTGATCATAATTAAAATTTTTAAAAAATCAGTCAAGTTGATTTTTGGCAACCCAAAATGTTCTGTGGACTAAATTATTTCCGTCAATAATGAGACGTTTCATTTGTTAATTCTAAATGAATCGTTCTGATAATGCAACAGCATTGTTGGTTCGAGATAGTGTGCTCTTTTAATCACTGCTTTAGGAAAGCAAATTTCTGCTACAGTCAACGGATCATACAAAGGGTATGCCGCGACAGGAAACGATCCATGATTAGGGTCATAGACGTAGGTGTGATTTTCATAAACAAAAACTGTTACTGCATGTCCCAAATTTCCGTAAAAATAAATTGCTAAAACACGTGCCCAAAGCTTATCATCTAACATTTCTTTGGCTAATACAGAATTTTTATAATGAATAGAATGCACTAAACAACCTTCTTCTACCATTTCAAATGTGGTTTGTTCTTTTGGTGCATAATTAGCAAAAAAGAAAAATATACCCGCAAAAAATAATACCGCAGGCCACCACTTCATAAAATTATTTATGGATCCTTCAGGATTCGAACCTGAAATGCAACATCCGTAGTGTTGAGTGATAATCCGTTTCACCAAAGATCCGAAATGGCGGGTAGAGTAGGATTCGAACCCACGGAGGAGTTTCACCTCGGTACTTTTCAAGAGTACTGCAATAAACCAGACTCTGCCATCTACCCGTAAAATGATATTATACCTACTGACAGTTGTAATTCAAGTAGCGTTGACTAGCTTTAGCTGTGTTATTGCCTTTGTTTTTTTGCTTTGATTTTAAAGCTCTAGCCTTGGAACAGGTTACCTTGCCCTTTATTTGGCGTTTTAATATGCCAGGGCGGACAGGATCATGCACAGATTTTTCCTGTGTTAGGCTCATGCTGTTAAAACCAGATTGTTGAGCTGCAGGTGCATTTGAGTTTTCTGAATCAAACCTGTTCATCAATTGTTGCTGTCTTCCAAATGTTCTCATTTTTCTGACTCCAGAAATAGCAGTTTTTGTG
>Ga0114918_10005576_pt1 | contig 10786 bp, 5 predicted proteins | sample LantaG_FD_87015 | JGI IMG/M metagenome (GOLD analysis project Ga0114918, IMG submission 87015) | Deep subsurface microbial communities from Baltic Sea to uncover new lineages of life (NeLLi) - Landsort_02402 metaG | ecosystem: Environmental > Aquatic > Marine > Oceanic > Sediment | place: Baltic... | reverse complement strand
GCAGGGCCAGCTGGGCCACCCAGGGCAACATGTAGTGCAGTACACCCAGGAGGAAGCGGGCCGTGGGCGGATGAAAGTCAAGGGAGGGGAAGTGGGGGGGAGGGGGATAGGGCGGGTGCGGGCGGGCCGGGCCCGGCCGCGGCGCCGGCGCCCCGGCCCCGCCCCCCCCTCCTCCCGCCCGCCGCCGCCGCCACGCCGCCGCGGCTGCCCAGGGGTGCTCCACGCCCGCGCCCTCCCTGCCTCCCGCCCGCTTGAACAGGCGGGACGGGTCGATGACGCCCAGCTGGAGGGCGGTCTCCCAGGCGGCGTCCAGCAGGGCCGGGCGGGCCCGCCCCCCGGCCCACCAGGCCTGGCAGGCGGCCTCAACGAGCGCGGCGTCCGAGACGGGGTCCGCCCCCGCGCACGGGTCGGCCGCCTGAGCGCGGTGCACCGCCTCCGCCGAGGCCAGGTCACCCCGGCAGGCGTGCCACCGGATGAGGGAGCCGTACGTGAAGCGAGAGAGGGGGACGCCCCGCGCCCGCATCTCCGCGGCCGCCGCGTCCGCGCCGGCCGCGTCGCCCGCGGCTGCGCACGCGTTGAGGAGCACCGTGAAACAGGCGGAGGAGGGGGGCACGCCCGCGGCGTCCGCCTCGGCCAGGACGCCGTGCACCGCGTCCGGCCCCCCTCCCTGCCCCGCCAGGTCGGCCAGGAGCGCCCACCCCTGCTCCAGGTGGGCGGGGGACGCGCCGGCCGCAGCCATGGCCACCAGCGCGCCGCGCGCGCGGGCCTCATCCCCGGCCCGCACCCACAGGCGCAGGAGGGCTTGCTGCGGGCGCACCGCGTCCAGCGACACGCCGTCCGCGGCGGCGGAGGCCAGGGTGGCCCGCGCGCCGGTCACATCCCGCACCTCGGCGTGGGCGAGGAGCAGTGCGGTGTACGTGGCCAGGCTCAGCGGGGCGGGACGGGGGCGGCGGGTGGGAGTGGGAGAGGTGGCGCTCAACCCGCTGCCCTCGCCCTCGCCTTCACCCTGTTCCCTCGCCCTCGCCCTGGCCCTCGCCGCCACCTCCGCCGCCCGCTGCGCCCGCAGGGCGGCCACCGTCTCCACCGCCTCCGCCGCCCGCCCCGCCACGCCCAGCGTGTTGATGAGGGCGACGACCGACCGCTCGTCCGACCCGCCCAGGCGCGCGTCCATCTCGCGGTGTGCTGCCCGCGCGCCGTTGACGTCGCCGGTGCGGCCGTGCGCGGCGATGAGGGAGGTGTACCACTGGGGGCGCTCCTTAAAGCCGGCGCGCACCGCGTCCGCCATGACAGACCGGACGGCGTCGGGGCGGGCCTCATTGCCGTAGCGGGAGGCTAAATACGAGAAATGGCGGGGGTCGGGGAGGGTGCCCGCGGCGTACGCTAACCCCATCAAGTCCCGGGCCGCGTCCGCGGAGGGGGCGGCCGCCATGCGGCGGGAGACCAGGAAGGGGCGCAGCGGGTCCTTGCCGTCGGGGAGGGGCGGCGGCGGCTCGCCCGCCTCCAGGGCCGCCACCAGCCCCCGGAACAGGCGGCCCGCCCGGCCCGGCTCGCCCCGCTCGTTCGCCGGGTCGGGCCGCCGCTCCCAGGCTTTGCCCGTGCGGGGCGGGGGCAGGCCGATGCGGGCGGAGAACTTGCGGCTGACGTAACGCGGGCGCTCAGGGCGCGACGCCGCATCCTCGCCCCGGCGCGGCGAGGTGGTGGGCGGGTCGGGCGGGGTCGGCGGCGGCAGGGGGTGCAATGCGGGCGCCGCCGACGACGACGACGACGCCGCGGCAGCATCGGCGGCAAACGTCCGCCGGCGGGCGAGGCCAGCGGCCGCGCCGGCCAGGGCGCGCCGCATGTGTGTTTTGTGTGTAGACTCTCGCTCTCTAGGGACGTGCGAGCGCCATCGTGTGAGGGAGGGGCAGCCGCCGTGTGGGGCGCGCACGCCTTTGTGTCTTTCGAGAAGGAGAGAGAGAGACCTAGCCGTGACGACAAACGAGCGAGTGCGCTCACCCCCTGCTCCCCCCTTTCTACTCACTCATCACCACCACCCCCGCTCTCCTCAACCCGTCCACTCCCCGCCATCGCCATGCGCGCCTCCCGCAGGCGGCGCCCCGCCAGGGGCCGCGGCTCCTTCTCACCCCGCGCCGCCGCGGCCGCCCGCCTGGTCGCCGCCAGGTGGATCAGCAGGGCGGACACGTCCGCGGGGGAGACCCCGCCCATGCGGGCGGCCTGCCCGACCGACGCCGGCCGCGCCCGCCCCAGCTTCTCCCGCGCCTCCGACGACAGGCTGCCGATGGACCCGTAGTCCAGGTCGGCCGGTAAGGGCGCGCCCGCCCGGGCCGCGTCCGCGACCGCCTGGCGGGCCGCCCGCCGGACGAAGCCCTCGTACTTGACCTCGATCTCGACCGCCTCCCGCTCGTGCAGGGGCAGCGGGGGGGGGCCGCCGGCGGGGGCGCCGCCGCCGCCGCCGCCGCCGCCGCCGCCGCCGCCGCCCTCCCCGGGCGGCCCGCACCCGGCCTCCACGAGCGTGCTGTAGTGGACGTGCGGCCGCTTCAGCAGGTCGGTGAGCGAGACGACGGGCCCGGGGACGGCCTGGGCGGACGCGGCGGCCGCGGCCAGCGCGGCAGGGTGGTCCGGGCGGACGCGGGTCGCGTCCAGGCGCGCCCGTTCGGCGGCCGCGCGGGCGGCCTTGGCCTCGAACAGGGCGAGGCGGGCGGGCGGCACGCACCCCCAGGCCGCGCCCAGCCGGGTCAGGCGGGCGTCCGCGTTGTCGGACCGCAGGGCCATGCGGTGCTCCGACCGGGAGGTCAGGACGCGGTACGGCTCGCGCAGGTCCTTGGTCGTCAGGTCGTCGACGAGCGTGCCCAGGTAGGAGGACTCGCGGCCCAGGGTGACCCCCTCCCCGCCGCCGGCCGCCCGGGCCGCGTTCAGCCCGGCCAGCAGGCCCTGCGCCGCGGCCTCCTCATACCCGGTCGTCCCGTTGATCTGGCCCGCCAGGAACAGGCCCCGCAGGGTGCGGGCGGCCTCCAGGGTGGGGTCCAGCTGGGTCGCCGGGAAGAAGTCGTACTCGACGGCGTAGGCCGGGCGCAGCATGCGCACCGCTTCCAGGCCCGGCAGCGTGCGGAGCATGGCGAGCTGGACCCGCTCCGGCAGGCCCGTGGAGAAGCCCTGCACGTACAGCTCGCGTGTGGACCGCCCCTCCGGCTCCAAAAAGATCTGGTGCGAGGCCCGGGCCGGGAAGCGGACGATCTTGTCCTCGATGGAGGGGCAGTAGCGGGGGCCCGGCCCCATCTCGCCCGCCCACCCGCCGTAGGTCGGGGACTCGCCCAGGTGCGCCCTGATCAGCGCGTGCGTGGCCTCCGTCGTGTGAGTCAGGTGGCAGGGGATCTGCGGGCGGGGGATGTGGGTCGCCGGGTCGAAGGAGAACCAGCGGCCGCCCGGGGTGGACGACCCGCCTGAGGCCGCGTCGTCATCCCCCGGCTGCGGCTCGGTGCGGCCGAAGTCGACCGTCCCCGCGTCCACGCGGGCGGGCGTGCCCGTCTTCAGGCGGCCGGCCTCCATGCCCAAGCCCACCAAGGCCTCCGTCAGCCCGACCGCGGGCGCCTCCCCGGCCCGCCCCGCCGGCATGGAGGCCCGCCCGACCCAGATGCGGCCGTTGCCAAACGTGCCGGTCGTCAGGACGGCCGCCCGGCAGGTGAGGCGCCCCCCGAAAAAGGTGGTCAGCGCGGCCAGGCGGCCGTCCGGCCCCACCTCCACCCCCGTCACCATCGCCTCTTTCATGTGGAGCAGGCCGCCCTCGCCGGCAGCGGCCTCCAGGGTGGCCCGGGCGGCCGCGGAGTAGGCGTGCTTGTCCGTCTGGGCCCGCAGCGCCCAGACCGCCGGCCCCTTGGACGCGTTCAGCGTGCGTTTTTGGAGGTAGGTCGCGTCCGCCAGCCGCCCCATGGCGCCGCCCAGGGCGTCCACCTCGTGCACCAGCTGTGACTTGGCGGGCCCGCCGATGGCCGGGTTGCAGGGCTGGGAAGAAGGGGGGAGAGAATGATGGAAATGATGAGGATGAGGATGATGAGATGAGGGGGGGAGGCCGGGGGTTGGCTAGCCGCGTGCGAGACAGAGAGAGAGTCAATTGCGCGCCCCGCTTCCTTTCCTCCTGCTCGTATTCTCCACGTCCTCACCTGCCAGGCGATGCGATCCAGGGACAGGGTGACCAGCAGGGTGCGGGCGCCGTACCGGGTCGCGGCCAGGGCCGCCTCCACGCCCGCGTGGCCGCCGCCCACGACGACGACGTCAAAGTCCGAGTCCTCGTCCGAGGTGGGGGTCAGGGCGGCACGGGACGCGGCCACGTCGGGGATGGGGATGATCGGGAGTGAAGGGGCTGGGCCGGGCGTGGCGTGGATGGGGGCGGGGCGGGCGCGGGCGGGGGCGGGGGCGGGGCGGCCGACTGCATGCGGCGGCGGCCGGGCGGCCAGCGCGCCCGGGCGGCGAGCCAGGCCGGGCGCGCCTCCGACGCGCTGCCCACGGGAGGTGCTGGCGGTGGGGCTGCATCGGGCGGGTCTTTGTAACGGCGCCATGTTTTTTTTGTGTGGGTGGGCGTCGCCCTGTGTGCGGCGGAGGCGCGTGAGAAACGGAGTGAGGTGGCAGGCGCACCGTCTCTCCGCGGCAGTGTTCAGTCGAGCGAACCGCGCGGAGAGCGGACGACAAAAACATCGCGCGCGTGCTCTCTTTCGCGCGCGCGCGACACAGCTCCTGCCTGCCTTCCCGCATTCGCACACGCCCCAGCGGACCTCCAGCCCAGTCCTGCAACGGTCCTTCAAGATCCGCACAGAAAGGAACGCGCCAAGGGCAAGGCCATCAAAAAAACCAAAACGAATGGTCGACGCCGCGCCGCCGTCCATCGCGGACGCCCTCCTCCCCGCCCGCGTTGAGGCCGAGGTGAGCTTTTGTTTGTGTGTGTGCGGGGAATGAGGGGCCATCTGCTCAACACCCCGCATGCGGGAGGACGCGATCCAGTGACGGAGCCACTGCCGCGCCATTCATCATCCCTCTCTCATTTTCAACCCTCTCCATTTTATTAGGGCCTCTCCCCCTCCGCCCTGGAGGAGTACCTGGGCGCCCTCGCAGCCCGGCTGGCTGACGCCCAGGTGGCCGGGTACACGGCCCTGGCGGACGCGGCGGCGGCCGAGGAAGGCGAGGGCGAGGGCGAGGCCCTGGCCGCCCTGGCGGCCGGCCTGGAGGGTGGAGGAGGCGGAGGTGGGGAAGCGCCCCCCACATCCCCTTCCCTGGCCGCCCTGGCGTCCGACGGGGCCGCCCTGGCCGCCGCCCTGGCAGCCGCCCGGGCCCGCCAGGAAGCTGCGCGCCAAGAATCCCAGGCCGCGGCGGCTGTGGCGGGCATGGTGGCCGCTCTTGAAAGCGGCCGCCTCTGCGCCGCGGCGGGCGGGGTGCGGGGGGTGCCGCCCGACGCGGCAGCGGCCCCGCCCCTGCGGGCCGCCCTGGCGGCCGCGGTGGAGGGCGTGCTGGGGGCCGCGGTCTCGCCCCTGCCCTCGCCCCGCACCGGCGGCGCGCCCGGCGGCGGGGTGCGGCTGGCGGGCGCGGCGGCGGCGGACGCTCTACTCGCGGCGGAGGCGGCGGCTGGCACGGAGGGGGGCGAGGAGGAGGAGGAGGATGGAGGAGAGGATGGCGAGAAGGCCGCCGCCTCGCCCTCCGCTGCCGCCGCCGCCGCCGCCCTGGGCGTCGCCCTGGCGGTGCACCTGGTCGTCCCCATCCTGGCTTCCGGCGTGGAGGCCGTCCGATTCGAGGAGGAGCGGGAAGGAGAAGGAAACGGCGCCTCCTCCTCCTCCATCTTCCGGTGGGCGGGCGAGGAGGGCGGAGAGGCCGGCGGCGTCCCCCCGGAAGACGCGGCGGCCGCGGCCCTGGCCTTCCTGGCGGCCGCCCTGGCGCCCGCCCTGGAGAGCGAAGCGCTAGCCGCCGCGCTGGTGGCGACCCTGTGGCCGCCGATCGCGGCGGCGGTGGTGCGTGCCCGCCTCGAGCCGGCCGCGCCCGCCGCGGGGGGCGAAGGCGAGCTGCCGCCCTCCTCCTCCCCTTCTGCCCTGTGGGCCGCCCGCTCCGAGTCCGCCCTCCGCCTGGAGAGCATTGCGGAAGCCCTGGGCTTGGCACCGGCTGGGGCCGCGCCCGGCGCGGGCCGCCTGGCGGGCTACGTGCGGGGCGCGGCGTCCGCGAGCCTTACCCGGGCGCGCGTGGCCGTGGTGGCGGCCGCCCGGGCCCTGCTTCTAGAGCGGCGGCGTGCGGGTGCCGGCCACGCTGACGACGACGCCTCCCTGACCCGGGTGGGCATGCCCCTGCCCGTACCCACGCCGGGCGACGCCGGCGGCGCCGCCGCCGCCGCCCTGAACTGGGGCGAGGGCGGGCCCCCGCCGGGGGGCGCGCCCCTGCTGGCGGAGGGCGTGTTTTCCATCACCCCCGCCGGCTCGGCCCTGGCGGGCCTGGTGGCCGAGGCCGTGGCCAAAGCGGCCGCGTCCGCGTGCGCCGGCCGGGCGGGTGAGGCCCAGGCCCTGGCCCGGGGCGCGGCGGACGCGGCGGAGCTGCTGCCCCTGCTGGCGGCACTGCCTGCAGCCCCGTCCACGGCCACGGCCACGGCCCCGGCCACGGCCGGCAGCGCCCTGCGCGCCGCGGCGCTGCTCTGCAACGACTGTGCGTGGGTGGGGGCGGCCCTGACGGCGGCCCTGGCAGCGCACGGGCGGGGGCTCGGTTATGCCGCCCCCGCGGCGCCCGCCCTGCTGGCGTCCGCGGGCGACCGGGTGCGGGCGGCGGGCGAGGCGGCCCTGCGGCGGGCGGTCGCGGCGGAGGCCGCGGCCCTGGGCGGCGCCGCCCGGGCCGACGTCACCCCTCCCGCCCTGGCGGCCGTGGACGGGGGGGCCGGCACGCCCGCCGCCTCCGCGGCCGTCTCCCGCTCCGTCGCGTCCCTGCTGGATGCTCTGGGCCGGGCGGGCGCCGCCCTGGCCCCCGTCCTGAAGCCGCGGGAGGCGGCGGCCGCGGGCGGGGCGCTCGCCGACGCCGCGGCCGCCCCCCTCGCGGCCTCCCTGCTCGCCCTGCGCGACATCTCCGCGGCCGGCTCGGACGCCCTGCCCGTCGTGCTGGGGCCCCTGGCCGACGGCGCCGTGGGCGCGGTGCTGGGGGTGGGTGAGGGACGGACGCCGGAGCCCGCGGGCGCGGAGGAGGCTGCCGTGCTGGCCTCCGCCCCAGGCCTGGTGCTGCTGCGGGAGGTCCTCGCCCTCCTCCCCCTCCGCCTGGCGGACATCGTGGCCCGCGCGGCGACCGGGCGGCCGTCGGCGGCGGGGCTGGGCCCGCGGGCCCTAGCCAGGCTGGTGGATGCCCTGTTTGAGGATACGCCCGCCCGGCGGGCGGCGTTGGCCGCGATCTTGGACGAGGGGGCGGGCGGCGGGGCGTGATGAGGGCGAAGGGCAGGGTCGTTTTTCAACACAGGCCCCGGGTTGCTCTCTCTCTCTCTCTCTCTCTCTCTCCCTCCCTCTCTCACGCGCCGACGGCTGCGGCGCTGCTGACGGCCTTCCCCGCCACCCCCCGCGGCGCCCCGGCCCGCTCCTTGACATTCACGTACAGGCCGTTGGTGGTGTGGATGGTGGCGCCCGTCGTCATCCCGACCTCCTGCCCCGGCGTCAGGCTCACATCAAACCGGCGCAGCAGGACGGCCAGGGCCGTGACAGCCTCCATCACCGCGAACTGGTCCCCGACGCACTTGCGGGGCCCGCCGGAGAAGGGGATGAACCTGTAGTCCGTGGACACCTCGGTCGGGTGGGGGTCCTCCAGGGGGCCGAAGCGGAGCGGGTCGAACTCGTCGGCGGTGGGGCCCCAGACCGCGGGCGAGCGGTGGATGTTGTAGACGGAGATCATGACGTCCTGCCCCGGCGGCACGGGCCAGTTGCCCGGGGGGAGGGTGTCCGCCACGCGCGCCCGCCGCAGGAGCACGGGCGGGTGCGGGTACAGGCGCATGGACTCGGACACGCACCGGGTCAGGTAGCGGAGGGAGCCATACTGTGAGGCGGAGGGCGCCGGGCCGTCGCCCAGGACGGCGTCGACCTCGGCCTGGGCCGCCCGCATGGCGCCCGGGTTCTGGCACAGCAGGTACACCGTCCACGTCAGCACGGAGGCCGTCGTCTCGTGGCCCGCCACCAGCATGGACAGCAGGTCGTCCCGCAGCTGGGTGGAGGAGACCTCCTCCCGGGACGCGATCAGGAAGCGCAGGATGGACGGGTCGGCGGACGGGGCGGCCGGGTTGGAGAGGTCGGCGCTCCCGGCCGCCTCCGCCTGCACCATGGCCCGGCACCGGGCAACCAGGTCCTCCGTCGTCGCCCGGATGAGGGCGACCGCGTCGCGCGCCTTGCGCTGGCGGGGGTCGATCAAAAACATGAAGGGCAGCTTCCAGAGGGGCAGCACGTCCGTCGCGCGCGACTCGGTCTCCTTGAGCGCGGTGTACACGGCCTGGATGACGGGCGAGGAGGAGGTCAGCGCGTCGAAGTCGTAGTTGAAGACGGCCGCCCCGATGATGTCCAGGGTCAGCTGGGAGAAGCAGGCCTCGACGTCGATGGAGGCCCCCGTGGACGCGGACGCGGCCAGCTTGTCGTTCAGGCGCAGGGAGGCGGGCCCGAAGACGAGGGCCAGCATTTGTTCGAGGTAGCCCCTGTGCAGGGCGGGCCCGACGGCGCGGCGGCGCACGCGCCAGGCGTCGCCCCCGGAGATGGCAAAGCCGGAGCCGAACAGGAATTCGGACACCTCGGCGACCAGGCCCTTTTCATAGACCGGGATGTTGGGGTTGTCGGTCGCGCGCAGGACGTGCTTGGCCGCGGCGGGGTCGGAGACGACCAGGAAGGAGGAGACGGGGCCCGTGGGGAGCAGGTACACGGGCCCGCTCTCCACCATCCACTTGAACAGGGCCCGGAAGAGGGCGCCGCCCAGGAGGTCGGCAATGTCCGCGGGCTGGGCGTCCGCGACGGGGACGCCGTCCGAGCGCCCGCCCCAGAGCCGCCCCAGCTGGGTGAGCCAGCCGGGCGACACGACGGACCGGCCCGCGCCGGCCGGGTCGATGAGCTTGGCCATGCCTGCGTCCACGGAGGCGTCCAGGTCGATGGACTCCTCGTCGTCCGACTGTGAGAGGAGAGGGAGAGGGGAGAGGGGGGGGAGGGGGGAGGGTTGGGGGATGGATGAGAGGAGGTCGGGGGGCGCCGCGCATGCGTTTTTGCTGTTTTGGTTCGCGACCAGCGCGAGCGCGCTCATGCTTCTCTCTGTCTCTCCACTGTCACAGCTCAGCAACTCACCGTGGGCATCGCCCGGATGGGGCGGGCCCGGCGGGCGGGCGCCCGGGCGGGGCGGGGCGCGGGCGGGGCGGCGCCGCGGCGGGCGGCCGCCGGCGCGGGCGACCGGACGGCCGCTCCTCCCGCAAGGGCGAGGGCGGGCATCGAGGGATTTGGGTTGCTGGGGTGTGGACACAAGCGTAGGGTGTGGGCGGTGGACTAGCTGGCGCTCGGTTGCGTGGGGCGCGCGGGCACTTCACACGGCGGCGGGCTGTGTGGCTAGCTTGTTTCGTGGCTTTGAGGCGAGGGAGGAAACCAGCGTCGCTGCACTTCTCGTTGCTGAGGCGAGACGCGTCGACCGCGCCTCGCCCCCACTCACACACGCCCCTGCCCCCCCCACACACTCCCCCAGGCCAAGCCGCACACACACGGCCTTGGCCTGCGCGGATTGAACAGAGCAGTGCGCGACCGCGAACCTGGTCCCTATTCTCGTTTTCTCTTTTCTCGTGCTGCAGCGGCGCGCTGGCATTCCGTGCACGACGCTCGCGCTCTCCCCTTTTGCGACGGCGCACAGTGCCCGGAGTGCGCGTCCTTCTCCCCCAGCGTGCGCGCGCACGCACACACACTCGAACACACACACACACTCTGCACTCCGTGTGAGCGGGCGCCCGAGCCCCCCCCCTCCCATCACACAACATGGCCCTCCCCTTCAAAATCTTCACGCTCACGCTCAAGACGGTGTCCAAGCCCTTGGCCGCCCGCTTCACCGCCTTCGCCCTGTCCCACCCAGTCGCCCGGGGGCGCATCATCAATGTGGCGCAGGTTAGAAGAGAGAGAGCAGAGAGCAGAGAGAGAGCAGAGAGAGGAGAGGGAGCGAGAAAGAGGAAGCGCGCCCCCACCCCCCACTCGCACGCGCTCTCCCCTGTCTCTCTTCAACCTTCCCCCTCCCCTTCTCCATTCACCTCACAGCGCCTCCACCGCCTGGAGGTCGCCATCGCCCGGGGAGCGGAGGGCAAGTCCGGGCCCGCCTTCGTGGGCGACCTGACGGAGGAGAAGGCGGTGGAGCTGGCGGGGAAGGTCGCGTCGGAAGGGTTTGTGTGGGGGTTTGCGTCCATTGTGGTGGGCTTGGAGGTCGGCCGCCAGGCGCGCAAGGACGCAGCCAAGCGGGAGCAGGAGCAGGGGTACCGGGACGCGGCGGAGGCGCGCATGGCGGATGTGGCGGCCACGGCCGCGGCGGCCGCGGCGGCCGCGGCCCGGGCGGCGGAGGCGGTGGCGGGGGTGGGGGGGAGGCTGGAGGCGGTGGAGCGGCGCCTGGCGGCGTCTGGGCGGGCGGGCGAACGCAGCTGGCTGAGTGTGTGGAGCACTACCAGTGCGGCGTCGAATGGCAATGGCGAGCAGCACCAGAGGGCGGGGGCCGGGGCGTGCGAGGGAGGGGAGGGGGCAATTGTGTGACGTGACGCTAGGTTTAGGCTACCCAGGGGGGCGGGGGGGGGGCGGGGCGG
>Ga0114918_10005575_pt1 | contig 10789 bp, 21 predicted proteins | sample LantaG_FD_87015 | JGI IMG/M metagenome (GOLD analysis project Ga0114918, IMG submission 87015) | Deep subsurface microbial communities from Baltic Sea to uncover new lineages of life (NeLLi) - Landsort_02402 metaG | ecosystem: Environmental > Aquatic > Marine > Oceanic > Sediment | place... | reverse complement strand
GTTCTTAAACTCACTTCGGTGGACAGCTCCGTGAATTTCTCCACTCGTGAAATCCCCGTAGCACAGAATAGTTAAATCTGGGAAGCGATAACTGTTAGCGAGTGTGCTCTGTGTCCACTTCAGAACAGTATCAATATACCGTTCAGCGCGACAACAGCTAACAGCAAAGTCATGGTTTTCAAGACCAGCACATTATCACTCTGTCACCTCTCCATGTTATGTTTCATATCACTTATGTCAGGTTAAACCTGACCACAGCGATACAAATAACAATTTTCAATAAAAAAAGAACATAAAAAAACCCCAGAATCTTATCGACCAGGGGTTTTGTTTTAAAATTTATTCTACCTAAAGAATTTAAACTTTTAGACAATATCTGGTCACCTCATTAGTTCTTCTTGAACTTGAGCTTGATCTCCTAGACGACCAACTTACGATATTTACTAAAATTTTAATCATTTCTAATATATAGTTAAAAAATTTATTTTTTATTATTTTTTTCTTCTTTTTCTTCTTTTTCTTCTTTTGCCCATCTGGCTTGTTTTCTTTTTCCTTCTTCTAGAGACTTATAATGTCCACCAGCGTTCATCCATTCTCTCCATTCTTTACCTACTTGGTAATTAGCATTAGCACTATTTTTACTCATATTTTATTTGTTTTTGGTGTCAACTCGTGGACTTGTAATAGCTGTTCCATTTTACAGAAACAATTCAAAATGCGAAGGGCTTCCTCCCTTTCGGGCCATACACAGTCTCACTTTCCTCACATACTATTACAGCCGACTGAACCTAGACTTTTTAGTCCACTTGTCAACATTTGTTTAATATACGACAAAGTAACAAAAAAAGTTTCACTTTGTCAAGTCTTTTTTCAATTAAATTAAATAACTTATATATAAATCTTCTGCTTCTTCAATAGTTTTACATTTTTCAAATTTCTTGAATATCTTTGTTTCTTCCTCTTCACTAGGAGATTTTCTTTTAATTAATTTATGTGCAAATCTCATTATAAAATCATGTTTTATTCCAACATGATACATAAAACTCCTTCTTTTTGGAATTCCAAATTCATTCATTGCCATCTCTGAATTATAACCTCCTATACAAACATCCCATTCAGCATCTGGGTAAAATATTTGAAACAATCTATATCTATCTTCTGAAGATATTATCTTTTGTTCTTCCATTAATGATTTTTTTTCTCTCTCAATAACTGGCTCTACGAAATATCCCAATTTATTTACTCTTGCTGAATTGCGTAACTCCATTACTTTTTCAATTTTATTGAAACCTTCCAGCATTCTATCTTTACGTTCCTGATCTGAATCATTTATACCAAAATGCATTCCTTCTGGGTCACCACGATAGTCCCATATTCCACCTAATCTCTCTTTCCCATCTTCTATTATAACTTCTAGAGCTAATCCTAGTGGATGTAAGAATCTTCGATTTACTTCCTGCAAATAGCCTTCTTTGCGAAATTCTGCTATGTCCATTCTTTTTATATCTTCAGCTTTCATTTTTTTATTATTCTATGAGTTAATAATGCATCTTCCGCTAATTTAAGTTGCTTATGGACTTTCATTAGATTTTCAAATCTCGTATGAATTATCTCGTCCATCTCATCGGATTTAATTCCTTCATTAAACCAATTAAGAGCTTCATCTCTCTTATTTATAAGATATTTAATATCTTCCCATGTTGTTTCTGTTGTATTATTCATTTTTTATCATTTTTATATATAATAATCTAAAGGTTTAATATCACTGTTTTTAATATATTTTTTAATATATTCTGTATATAAATCTTCAGTTTCTTTAAGCGTTTTACATTTCATAAATGCTTCTATTATCTCTGCTCTATCTTTTTATTCTGTTGGGTCACATTCATCACCATAAAGCGCTCTAGCTTTTTTAGATAATCCCCATAATGAAATTAAAAAATAATCACCATTAATTTCAGAAGCATCGTTTCTATGGCCCCACATTTCATGTTGTCTTATTTTAAATTCTTGATAAGTCAGATTATCCATATCAACAAGCAATTTTTCGTAAGCTTCCCAGAACTTAACCATATGTTTTCTCACTTCTGGATGTACTACATCTTCTGTAGTCATCTTTTTAATATCTCCCATAATTACTTTTCATTTTTATCATTTTTACAAATTATTGTTGGTTCTTGTCCTGGAAGTGGATCACCTATATATGGTTTTCCAAAGTCTGGGTCTCCTACTGATGGTGAAACTGGCCACTTATTAGGAACTGAACTAGGGAAATCTTTTATATTAAACTTATATGGTATATCACTTTCAATAACCACTTCTTTTAATTTATTTTGTATCTCATCAAAAGCTTCAAAAGGAGCTACATCACTCCCATCATTATATATTCCACTCATATATCCTGTTAGCCAATAGTAAAATTCTTTTGTATTCATAATCCTATTTTTTCAAGTAACATTGTTTCTTTATTTCTAGCGTCCGCAGCTGCTTCATATTCTTGATTTTTGATCGCTACATGTTTATCAATAACTGCTGATTCTAATTTTTCAAGATCAGCAAAGTGATTGTTAAATAATGTTCTAATTTTTTCTCCCAATTCTTGGTTATTAGGAGTTAGTGATACTAAAGCTTTTAATCGTAAAATCATCTTCTATATTATTTTATATCCATATATATACAAATATAAAAAAACCCCTCCATAAAATCAAATTTATGGAGGGGAAAAGAAAGGTGCTAAAAAAAAAGAAACTAAAATGCACCTTATATGTCTGCAGCCCGTAGGGGAGTCGAACCCCTAACTTCTTGTTTTAGAGACAAGTTTACGTCCCACGCAAACAAAGTTCACGGGCCGTCTAGTTTCATTTATATACGCTAATTATGCAAGTAAAGTTTCATTATAATCTTTTATTGTAAAATACTAAAATTTTTTAATATTTATATAAAATGAAAAGACTACAAGAAAACAAAATAAGAAGACAAATTAGAAATAACATTAGAATGTTATTAGAAAGTGGTCTTTTTGAATTAGATACTCAATTTTTCACTAGCGATAAACAGCAAAACATGGCTAGAAAAATATTTGGAGACAATTATTTAACAGTTATGTTAAAGTTAAAAAATAACATTCAACTGTCTCCTGAGGAAGAAGCAGAGGCAAAAGAAAACTTTTTAGGAGATTATATGAAAGTAAAATCTAGATTATCTTCTGATAGCTCTCGCACTAATAAATTAACTCAAGGTGATCTATCTGCAGTTTTTACTTCTGAAAATCCTGATGTTTTAAATGATTTCGTTAATTACTTAATTAATACACATTCTACTGTTGACACTATTGGAGATTTAGAGAGGTTCTCACTACTTAATTTGCATAAAATTCCAGGAGCAAGTGAAGATATTGCGAAAAAATATTTGAAAAAGATTTTTACTTCTGATGTATTAGTTCCAGAAAAAGGACATAATAGATGGTACCAGGGCGATGATAGTTTGGAATATTTGAAGGCTTATCATATAGCTGCACAAGATGATTCTTTTAGAGACACTATATTTAATATCTTAAAAACTAAACTTCATCCTCCAATGAAATTCTTAAGAAAATTGGAAGAATTAAAGAATGCCAATCGTCCTTCACCATATCCAGAATTTAAATAAAAAAAGAGTTACCTATAATATTTCGATAACTCTTCCATAGACCTGTTTGGTCCATCCATTAATATGTCCGTGATTGTTTCCGATCAGAACACCTTTCTTTTCATTTTTACCTTTTACAAAATGAGTAAAGCATGACCCCCTCACCTTGCAGTAAACTATGTCACCGACATTGCAATCCTCCCAGGTTGCAGGTTCTAATTTAACTGGTTGTCTTGATTTTAAGAGTGGCATCATTGAGTTGCCAGGCTCTTTGGAAATAATGGTCTCACCATTAAGCAGTTTTTCTACTTTCCAAAATTGTCGTTGTTGCATCTTCTTCTTTTTTAATTGTTAGGCCAACAAGCTGTTCCTTGACAGCTTGTTGAATTTCGTTTTTATTTGTTCCATCAAAGTTTTCTTCGATAAACTTCTTGATCTCTTCAGTCTTTTCTTTCATTGCTTTAAAATTAACAATAGACTTTCTTCTATCATAGTGAGGGGGAAATATGATATCTCCGATTACGGCTTTTGCACAGCTTCCGTACTGCTTCACATAGTAATCAACTTCTGTGATCGTGCAGTGGTTTGATTCTTTCCCATCAAATTCTAATTGTACAAAGTACCATTTTCCATCTACTTGTATTGGAAAAGCTTTGAAAAATTTGTTTTTTTCTGTTAGATAACAATGATTAGATACTGTCTCTAAATAATCTACGACCTTTTTCAGGTCAACTTCTGTTTTTGTTTTCATAATATAATGTTTATTTAATTTAAATGTTGTACATTTTGTACAATCGTGAGAGTAGCAGGGGTCGAACCTGCAACCCGTGGACCTAGAAACCACTGCTCTGCCATTGAGCTATACTCCCTTTTTATTAATCTGGACACTTTGTCTAGAAAAGTGTCCAGAATGTTGTCCCGCCCCAAGGATTCGAACCCCAGACCTCCTGTAAGTCTCACCTCCAAAGTCCTTTTCTTTTCATCCAGCAGTCCTGCTAACAGCTTCTTAACATTCTTACTTTTTTACCGAGAACTCTTCTCTTTCAGTTACCCCCAAAATTTAATGGTAATTACTCCACAAACCATAAAGGGGAACAGACGCTCTAAACCAACTGAGCTAGGGCGGGAAATTTTGTTATTCATTTACCATTCCATACTTATAAAAATACTTTAATGGTCTAATTTTTTTACCTTTTACATAAAAACCCCATTTGTGATAAGGTTTGCCGCAGAGTAATAATGTCCAGGCCCCTTCTTTTGGGATTTCTAGATAATGTTTTGCCTCTGCTTTTGCCTTCCATGGTCTCCATGATTTTGCTTCTATTCGTTTACAATTATTAACATCAGGATTTTTATCATCTAAGGGAACTACATTATAGTATTTACCTTTTAAGATTATTGACATTAAGTTGCTTGGATGGTCATGAAAAAATCTTTTGTCATCTGATCTGATCCAGTGATGAATTCTTATTGAGTAATTAAAAAATAAGAATGTCCATCTTATTAAGTAGGGATTTTCTTTATCTCCCATTTTTTCCTTCCATCTTATTTGAAAGGGTTTAAATTTTCTATAAGGTTTCATTTTATTACTATTAGGTCCATTTCTACTAGTAGATCATTTCTGCATAACTTTGCTTCTACACATGTTGAAGCTGGGTAAGGGGTAAGTTCCATTTTATCGTAGAACTTAGTTCTTACATCATTAAAGTTGTCGTAATCTCGATCTATATCTCTTATGTAGATCGTGGTTTTAACTACATCTTTCCAGGTTAATCCCTCCTTTTCCAGCAAGTCTGTGACATTTTCAAACATCTTACTTGCCTGCTTCTTAAAATCTCCTTTGTGTAGTGTCTCTCCTTCTTCTCCTATACTTGCAGTTCCTGAAATAAATGTTATCTTTTCATTTCCTGCGAGACTGATTGACATTCCTCTGCTGAAAGCTGAGGGCTTGTCATAATCATAAGCCTCTTTCATTTTTGAACTTTTCATTTGATTCATGATCTTAAATTTTAGTGAATAAATAGTGTCTCCCCCAGGAGTCGAACCTGGTACTCCCAAACCTTCGGTTTGGTACTCTCACATCTATACTCTCCATTGAGCTCTAGGAGAATAATTACAGATGCCCGATTTCGTTCAATCAATTTTGTCCTACCAGCGCTACCGCAAGACTACTTTATCAATTCCTCGTCAGCCACTATGAGCTAGGGAAACATGTGTGGGTGCGGGTGGATTTGAACCACCATCCCCTGTCCTAAGGACAGACCTTTAACTTAAGCTATACACCCTAATGCTTTACCAATACGTCAATGAACTTTTTGTTGTCGGAGAGGAAGGATTCGAACCTCCGATTGCAGCCTATATACTACTCTCTCCGTGGTGCCAAAGGAGGGATTTTAACCCCCTACATCACTTAAGACTTCGGCTTGTTTACTATATTCCTTCAAAGCCAATGGAAGATTACTACATAATCGCTGAGCCCTCTTGGAAGGTTCCACGGCAATGGCAGTGATTTCATTGTCAAAATCAGGTTCTCGGAAAATGGATATAGGAATTTCTCTGGATTGGAATTTGTAGATTAGACGTTCCAATTCATATTCATTGGATACAGACAGATATGCTAAGTGTTCTGAACTATAATACCAATTATTTAATACTTCGGGGTTTTCTACGCAGAAACGTATTGCTGCGTGACCAGCTTGAACAGCTTGGTGTTGAGGTGCGAGATCACTTCTTGTAATGACTCTAAGCTTCTCTGTGTTTTTTGTAATCTACTTCATAATTCTTTTTTTCTATAAATAATCAAAAATTTGTTTTGTTCGATTATATCTACGTACAAATATAAATAAAAGTTTCATCATTTGTCAAGTTTATTTTCACTTTACTTTTCATATATCTACTAATCAGTGTAATAAATTTTTACTTTTTTATGATTATTTATAGTAAAGCTATAAAATTATGAAACTATTTAAAGACATTTTAAGAGAAAAAAATGAAGTTGGGGGTTATAAATACTCTCAAGGAAGAGTATATTTGTTTATATCATTTATTTCATTCATTGGAGTATTGGTATACATGGCAATCAAATCTTATAAGTGCATAGCAGCAGGAGAAGATGTAAATACGCAGTCTGAAGAACTGATCATAAATGCACTTCAATGGTGTTTGGGAACATTTGCTTTATATGTTTTGGGTGGAAAAGGTATAAATATTATTAGCAATAAAGTTAATAAAGAAAAATTGCCTGCTACACCGCCTGTACCACAAGAAAAACCTGTTGCACCGCCATCAGGAAATAATCCTGCTTCGCTTCCCCCAGAGGATGCACAGATACTTTAGGTTCTTATTTGATAAAATTCACCAATATTAAGCAACTTAAATTTTATATTATTATATAACTGAAAATTACTTGAATGGTAATGTCCATATACCCATGTTGATATATCACTTTTTTCACTTAGTTTATTATAAATTTTTGTCATCAACTTTCTTTCTTCTATAAGTTCTTCTTTTAAATCTGGGTCATATTCTATCCATTTATTAATAAAATCATTAAAAATCATTGGATATACAAAGTCTGGACAAATATGCGTTATAATAACATTTATCCCCTCTATTTCATCTAATCTATCTTCACTGTATACAACTTTCTCATTTGGCCACCAATCAACCCCAATTTTTCTACCTTTATGAAAAAAATTAGGGTTACTTTTTCTATCAACAGATGTTGCACCACCAATACCAATATATTTAATTCTATTTATCTCAACTACATCATAATTTTTCATAAAAACCAAATTTGTAAAATTATGGTTTCCATCAAAAAACAAAGGGTTATCATGATTCCCTGAAACTGCGTAGATATAAATATTTCTTTTTTTTAAAAACTCATTAAAATCACTTAGTCTTTTGTTTTCCTTTTTAGGTTCTCTTGGGTCATTATATCCAAACCCAACCCCAACATCTCCTGCTAAAAAAATTACACAATTATCTATTTCATTTTGTTTAATATTTTTTCTAAAAATATTAAATTCGCCATGAATATCTCCAACTGCATAAACTCCAAAATTATCACCTATTTTTACATCCATATAAACTTAATTTACTTAAAATACGTTTATTTTTATTTTAAGTTTCGATTTATCTCATGTTTTTTATACCTAATAGCATTTTTGCTCCTATTTATTTTTTTTACACAATAATCTATTCCCATTTTTTTATAATTATCTTCTAAAAATATAAGTTCATTTTTTGACCAATTTGGCATTTTCTTTTTAATATCACTATTTTTAATTTCTAAATATTTTTCATACTTTCTTTTTAAATATATTTCTTTTGAATCTTTATATAAATATTCTCCCAACTTTATTATATCCCATTTATTTGATATTGAAAGTAGTGATGAGTTTCCGCTTTTCCTTTTATATTTATAAATTTTATATACATCTACACCCAGTTTTTTCAATAAATCAGTCATGCAACTCCAATCTTGTTCTATAGTTGAACAAATGTTAAATTTACAACTATTTTTACCATAAAAACTAAAAGAGCCATCTCCATCAATATATCCTCTAAAAAAATGATTATGTAACTCTTTTGGTATTTTGTTTAAGATTTTGACTGGAGATAAATATGACTTTTCCTTATAACCATTTTCTGTTAAAAATAAACTAGTTAAATTGCTATAGTGACGAAAACAGCCAGAAACATATTTTTTATTTGTTTGTTTTGATAATCTAACTCTCTTTTTTGACGACCACTCTCCAGTTTTACTAATAATATCTTTAATGTTTTCAAAATCTTTTTCACCAATCATTATTGAAATTTCATTGCCATTTTTACACACATGACCATCAGCATAAATAAATCCTAAAATATAAGATTTAACAGCATCTATTTCTATAAATATATTTTCTTTCAACTTTTTCATAAAATTAGTAATGTTTATCTTCAACAACATTTTGTATAAACTCTCTTATGTGTTTTGACATACATAAATTATTTTCTGAACAATATTTTTTATATCGTTTTTTTAAACATTTTTCTACTCTTATGTTTATATCGTCTTTTTTATTTGTTTTTTTGTCCATACAAATATAAATATTATAAATTTTTAAAAACTATTCTTCTAAGTTAAATATGTTTATTTGGATCAAAAAAAGTAGATTTTTTTTCTAATAATTGAATATTATTTTGTATTTTGGTACATTCGTGCATAAATCGGTCAACATCTTGTTGACTTAATATAAACCATTCACCTTCTAAATCTTTAAAGTTTTCTGGTATGTGTTTTTTATGTTTCCACACTCTATGTAGAACGGTTTCTATTTTAAAAGGAATTTCTGATGGAAATGCGTGTACTATAGATAATTTTGTATCATTGCCTGTCTGAAGAGCTTTTACTCTCTTAGTTTGCTTGGGAGACTTTCTGGTGACTTCTATCTTATAACGGTCTGAATCTTCTTTATGTATTAGATAAATATATCCCATTACTTCACATATCTAAAACCTTGAAATCCCTTCATTTCAATGGGAGTTTTTAAATAATTAAATGGACCACTTCTTTCAATAAATTTACCTGCCCATTCTTTTCCTGTGGTTTGACAAGTAAATTTTTTTTCTTTCATTCCAGTAATAATCATCCATCCCTTAATAAATCCATCATGAACAATGTAGCACTTTTTTCCCTTTCCAGTGTCGGGAAAATTGCTAACTTTGAAACTCATAATATATTTCCAATCTTTAACCTGATTTAATTCTTTTTCATATTCTTCCCAGGAAATCTTTTTAGGAACTGTTATTATTATATCTCTCATTCTTCTTCGTCTCCCCAAAATTTTTCTTCCAAAAAATCTGCAAATGCTTCTTCTCCTAATTCTTTTCTTTTGGCAACAAATTCATCTGATCCTGGGTCCATTGGTTTAACTTGTGTTTTAGATGGAAATGTTTGTCCCCAATATCCTTTCTGGGGTTCTTCTCCCCATGTACACATACCCCATTCAATCATATCCATAGCACGTCTGCCATAAAACCCTTGAAGTCTCCAGGCGTGGCCCTCATTGATTAAAAATTGGAAAAACTTAACTTCATCTTCACAACAAAGCTCGCCACTTTCCCATTTCATTGTGTACTCAAACCAATTTTCGTTAGTTACTACTGTCATAATCAATATTTATTTCAAATTCACCTAAATCATTTAGAGTTGAAGGTCTCACAATCCATACCTCGTTATCAATAGCAATTCTTACTTCATTTTTATCAACCATTTCAGGAGGAGTATATAGATTAACAGCTGTATAATCTACATCATTTTGTTCTAGCTCATTTCTAATTTCATAAGCCACCTTTCTCCTTAACTCTTCATCATTTTGTTCAAATAAATTGTCAAGTACAACTTTTTTAATAATCTGTTTTTTATCCATCATTTAATAATTTTACTAAATCTAAATATTTTTTTATTAAAAATCAATATTTATATTTTTTATACATATTTATAGAAAAAATTTATAGTTATGATAGTAAAAAATAACAAACCTAAAGGAAGATATTTCTATTGGAAATCAAATGGAGTAGTTTTAAATCAATACATTGCTGGTTATTCTGAAGTAGATATTCCTAGTCTTACAGATGAAAATCAAATTGTCTATAATGGTCATGATAAAGCTTTAAGAAATGTTGAAGTAAAATTCGGAAAAGAATTTTCAAATACTTGGGCTGTTCCTTCTGACCCAGCTAGTGAATTTACTTACTATTCAGTTTCAGCGGTTACTTGGGGTAGTACAGCTACAACATCAGGAGGTACTATGGTTCCAACAGGTTCAGCCGTACAAGTTCCTAAGGGAGAGGATAAGACATTTACAATGACAACACTTTCTGGATTCTATGTTAGTGCTGCTACACTTGATGGTGCTTCTGTATTAGGTTCTCTTGTAGGAAATAGTGCTCAAACTCCTACTTATACAATTCAAAATATTGCACAAGATCACACATTTGCTGTTAATTATGGTTATGCAATGTATAATTTTACAGGTGTTACTGATTCTTTAACTGGTGGTACACTTTCTCCCTCTGGAGCTACAAACCCAATTGGTAGAGGTGATAGTCAAATATTCACAATGACACCAGAATCAAATTACTATTTATCTGGAATCACAATAGATGGTGG
>Ga0114918_10005573_pt1 | contig 10795 bp, 7 predicted proteins | sample LantaG_FD_87015 | JGI IMG/M metagenome (GOLD analysis project Ga0114918, IMG submission 87015) | Deep subsurface microbial communities from Baltic Sea to uncover new lineages of life (NeLLi) - Landsort_02402 metaG | ecosystem: Environmental > Aquatic > Marine > Oceanic > Sediment | place: Baltic... | reverse complement strand
GCTTGACTCCGGAGGCGGCCTCTCTATCCTGCCTTCAAGGTTAGCTGGTGAACACAGTGCATCATATCCTGAGTCTGCTCCTCGTAGCGGCTGGTTCCCTGTTCAAGTACGCGGGAGATTCGGTGGCGGCGGTCGCCGGTGCCGACAAGACTACGGCGTTCAATCTCTGGCAACGGTCCGAGGAACTCCCGTGGCTTGCAAAGGTAATCGTAGGCGCCTTTGCAGTCGCGGTTGCGACCGCATTGGTGACGGCAATCGTGAAGCTGCTGACATACTTGTTTCGTGACCGCCACGCGGTCCTCGCAAGGTATCAGGACTACTTCGCAGATGACCTCAACAGACGCCGCGGACGCCGGGGTCGCCACGGTTACCGGTTCGTCCGGGTTCGCGACGAGGTCGAGTACCGCGACGGCGACCCGGTTGTGGTGCAGCGCAAGCCGCTCGACCATGTCTTGGCGTTTGTCCGGGGCAGTGACCGATTGATGGTAGTGTCCGCGCCGTTCGGCCTGGGCAAGACCCGGCTGCTGCTGGAGGCGGCCAAGAAGCGCGGAGGTCTGCGGTTTGCCAGAACCGCCTCTCTCACGCCGGGTGACAAGGGCTCGGCCAAGGGGTTGAGTGACGAGATACGGAAGATTGCCCGGCGCCGGTTCGTGGTGGTCTTCGACGACAGCCACCAGTACGCAGACGAGTTGCCCCAACTTGTGGCCGTCGCGCTGGAACGCGGGAGCAAGGTCATAATTGCCACGCGCTATGCAGACAGGGTCGCTGCCGCGAAGGACAAAGCAAGCGCAGTTGCGCCGGGCGTCAGGCTTGGCCTAATGGCCAACGCGGTCGACATTGTCAGAGCAGAACCATCTTTGACTGAGTCCATCGCACGGGTTTCGGAAATGCGTCCGGTCTTTGTGGTGCTGGCATACCAGCACTTCCTCAGAACCGGTGCGCTCACCGGCATCGAGGGCAAAGACGACCTGCTGGCCGCGGTGTTCAGGGAACTGGTCGCGGCCGGCGGTGCCGACAAGGCTTCGGATACTCGTGGCTTCCTGGGCGAGTTGGCCCTGAGGAGTGCCCTCTGGGTCGACGAGGCGCCGATGCCGGGCCACACAGAGCTGGTTGCGAGGCTCAAGGAGATGGGGCATCTTGAGGTCGGGGGCAAGCGAGGTAGGCAGCTGTTCAGGTTGGCCCCCGACGCGTTGCGCGACCACATCATACGTGACGTGTACGCCAAGAGCGGGATTCTGCAGGACGAGTACGCGAAGGTGCTCGGGTCGCTGCCGGACTCTGATGCGAGCAACGTCGTCCGGATGCTTGGTATCCAGTACCGGGAGACCGGGAAGGATGTGTGGGTGGCGGCTGCCCGCAAGGTGCTGGAGCGCTTCGCCGACTGGTCGGGCGGAGCGCGTATCGGGTTCACGGCGGAGCCAGGGCACCGCCATACCCAGGAGCAGGCACTTGAGCAGGCGCACAACGCCTACCGCTCGTTCGGGAGTCTGCGTTTCGTGCAGGGCGCGCTCGGACCGGCATGGCGGGGGTCGGACAAGTTCAAGGATCTCGAGCACGTGGCGATGGGCGAGGAGCTTGCGAAGGTGGAGGGAGATTCCAGCCAGGTCCTTGCCTGTTGTGAGCGGGCGCTTGTCCTTACAAGCGAACGGGCGCAGGCCGACCCGGCGAACACCGATTGGCAGCGCGACCTGTCGGTGAGCCACAACAAGCTGGGCGACGTGCTGCGGCGGCGCGGGGACCTTGCCGGTGCGCAGGACAAGTACGAGCAGGACCTGGCCATTGCCGAGCGGCTGGCGCAGGCCGACCCGGCGAACACCGATTGGCAGCGCGACCTGTCGGTGAGTCACGCCAGGCTGGCAGGTCTGTTCGCGGCCAGAGGCGAGCTGGAGCAGGCGGTCAAACCGGCGGTCATCGCGCTGCTCCGATTCGGCCAGGCCGAGGACGCGGGCGGGGCGAAACATTGCCTTGGCTTACTGAGCGGCTGTGCGGAGCGGCTGGGTCGGGACAGATTCGTAGAGTTGTGCATGGAGGCAGGGATGGAGCAGGATGATGCCGTGAAGCTGATCGAGATGTTCGAGCGGAAGGAGAAGGAGTCGGAGGAGGACGACTCGGAGTAGACCGGGTTCCAACGGACAATCTGGCCGCGGTCCAAAGTCCGAAGTTCCAATGACAAAGCAGGGCTGGAGGCAGAAGTGCGAAGTCCGGTCGGGCGGGTTTGCCGGGGTCTAGCGGCCGAGTCGGATGAGGCGCAGTCGGTCGCGGATTCGGCCGGCGATGCGGCAGAAGTAGACGCCGGCGGGGAGCAGTCGCCCCGATTCGTCACGGCCGTCCCAGCGGGCGCGGCCGCCGCGTGCACGCAGTCGGCGCATCAGCCGTCCGGTCGAGCTGGAGATTTCCAGTTCCGCGTCCCAGGTATCAACCGCGAGGTTGACCTCGTTTCGGAACGGGTTCGGGACTGCCAAGAGCGCACGGCCGTCGAGGTCGAACGCAGGACGTTCAGCGACGGCGACGCCGGCGACGTAGAAGCTGTCGGGGTCGCTCAGGACCTGCGACATCCCGTCGTGGGCGTAGAAGTGGACGTCGTGCCAGCCGGGGTCGAAGCCGGTGAGGGTGGTGTCGAATGTGACACCGGCCCAGTAGCGGTGGCTGCCGGGGACGAGCTCGAATGTGTCGTTGTCAATCAGCACCGCGCAGAGCTGGGGCAGATTCGAGTCGGCGTCGGTGTAGCGGACGTTGAACCAGAACTCGGTCTCGGGCGTGCCGGACGGCGGGACGACCTGTTCGCGGCTGAGCATCGGCGCGGTGTTGAACCCGATGGGGAACCGGGGCGTGCGGTCGACGTACCAGCGGGACTGGTTGGTGGTGTCGTGGGTCTCGCTGTTCCGGTTGATATCGACCGAGCGGGTGTCGCCGCGCGCGGCGCGCAGGTAACCGGATGTGTTCGGCCAGGGGCCGAAGCCGTGATGGCTGGTCATGTCGGAGATGAGACAGCGCATCTCGAGTACGTTGCCATTGGTGCGGTCGTCGATGTCGCCGATCTGCTCGAAGTCGAGCGTGTAGGAGTTAAGGACATAGACCCCGGGCGTGTATTGAGCGAGGATGTTGCCGTAGGCCATGACGTAGACCCAGGTGTCCTGGGGTGCGTCGGGGTTGCGGAAGCCGGCGGAGTAGAGGTACCAGGTCGGCGGCCAGAGTTTGCTGCGCGGCCACTCGTCGTCGTCGTTGGTCAGCCGGGCGTAAAAGTGAGTGGCGGAGTAGCCCATCCTGATGCTGGTCAGGTCGAGGAAGGGGCCGTCGGGGCTGTTGACCATGTCGCCGCGGCCCTCGTCCGCCACTTCGGTCAGCAGGTTGAGCGGCGGGGGCCAGGTGTTGGCGGAGTTGATTGGCGACTGGGTGGCGTAGCCGAAGGTGTCTTTGGCTTTGACGTAGTAGTAGACGTTGCCGGACGCGCCGACCGGGAACGATGCCGCGAACGTGCTGTCGTAGCCGGGACGCGGTTCCGGCGACATCGTGACTTCGGTCCAGGACGATTGGTTGTTCGTCGAGTAGTAGAGCCGGGCGGTCATCATGTCCGTCCAGTCAAACGGGCCGAGGACGTCGGCGTGGACGGTGACCGAACCGTTCGGCTGCGGAGCGGTGTTGACGACATTGGCGAGTTTGGGCGACGACCAGCCGGACGCCAGCCCGGTGGCAAGGACAAAGGCGAAGGCGATTGTGGTCAGGAAGCGCATTCGGGATGGTAGGTGGCGCGGCAATGTTGTCAACATGCCGGGCTACCGGCGGACGAACTTCGCCTCGGTCGCGCCCTGGCGGATGACGTAGACACCGGCCGGGAGACCGGACAGCGGCAGGTCGAACTCCCCGGCGCCGCCGGGCGTGACGGTGCGCAGGACGCGACCGGCCGGGTTGCACAGCAGCACGTCGGCCCGGGTGTCCGACGTCGTGACTCGCAGCGAGCGCCGGGCCGGGCTCGGGCCGGCAACAAGTGCCGGGCGCAGGCGCGGGGCCGGGGGCGAGGCGATGCCGACCTGGCCGAAGGTGACGTCGCAGATGATGGTGTCGCCGGCCTGGCGGACGTTGCGGACGCCGACGTTGGTCGGGTTGCCGTAGTTGTCCCGGCTGTCGGGCACGGTCCAGTTGTCGAACACGGTGCGGTTCCAGTTGCCGGGCAGCGGGTCGGAGGTGTCGCCGAGCGCCGGGTGGTATTCGTGCGGGTCGGGCCGGACGCCGCCGCCGTTGTCGAGGTGATAAGTCGAGTCCTCCTCGAGGTCGACCCGGTTGTGCCACGAGCTCATTCGGCGGTCGATGTGCCAGATGAGCAGGCCGGGGCCGGGTATCGGCGAGTCGAAGCCCTTCTGCTGGCGGTTCTCGAGGTAGAAGCAGATGTCCCGGTCGAGGCCGTCGCGCCAGGCCTTGTAGCAGACCGGGTTGGTCTCGATGTCGAGGATGCGCAGGTCGGTCGTGTCGTGGGTCAGGACGACCGGTTCGACGAAGCCGGCCTCGACCTTGCTCCAGGCTTCCATGTGCGACGGGCTCCAGGGGGTGTTGCCGCCCGCGCCCCACGCGCCGTAGCCCATCAGGCCCCAGTAGCCGACGCCCCAGGAGTTGCGGCTGCCGTCGTACAGGTCGGGCAGGCCGACGAGGTGGCCGAGTTCGTGGCACATCACAGCGATGCAGCACATCGTCGTCTCGCGGGCCGGGGTGACCATCGCGTACTCGGGGACGTTGGTGACCCCGTCGATGATGACGCCGTCGTTGGTCAGGTAGTTGAAGGAGGGGATGGCGTGCGACCAGCAGCAGTTGCGGTCGCCGTTGTCGGCGCCGTCGGCACCGGCGTGGACCATGAACATCGCGTCGATGTGGTTGTCGCCGTCGAGGTCGAACTGGCTGAAGTCAACGACCTGGTCGACCTGCTGGACGTTTTCCCGGGCGAGCTGGCCGCCGGTCGAGAGCAGGTAGTTGTTGTCGTAGTAGCGGGAGTAGTCGTACTGGGACGTGAACCAGCGGCCGCCGGCGATGCCGCCGCGAACGTCGTAGTCGCCGTAGGAGTTCTCGAGGAAGAAGTCGTTGAGACTGCCCTGGCGGTAGGGTCCCTGGTCGTATGCGTCGAGCGAGTAGAGCATCGAGTCGAACCGGGCGGGCGAGCGCTCGACGGTGTCGGCCGGGTTGTCCGGGAACTGCATCAGGATGGTGACCGTTTCGCAGTAGCCGTAGCCTTTGAGCTTGTTCGGGCCCGGTTCGCCGAACCAGTCGGGGAAGACCGGGGCGGCGTCGCCGGTTGTCACCGACCGGCCGTCGGTGTCGTACAGGCCGGGACGCGGGGGCAGCGCCAGGGCGAGGGCGGTGCAGAAGGCAATGACGAGCAGTTTCATGACATCTCCTTTGATCGGCCGAGAGCGTAGGATACCGGCGCGCCGGGGACGGTCAACGGCCGCTCCGTCATCCCTTGCGTCGTGCGGTTGACATTCCGTGGCAGACAGTCTACAGTCTAGCTAGGCGCAAAAGGAGACCTTATGAAGAAACTGATTCTGCTGCTGATACCGGTCCTCGTTGCGGCGGTATCCGGCCAGGAACTGCTCACTAACGGTGACTTTGAGCAGGACCTCTCGGTCGGCTGGACGTTCACCGACAGCGGTTACGGTACCCACACCTACGACCGGGCGACCACGCACCACCCGGACCCTGACTACGAGGCTCACACCCGTCAGTACGACAACCCGGGCTGGGCGCGGTTGAGCCAGACGGTCGAATGCCCCGGTATCAACCTGCAGCTGTCGTTCTGGGCCAAATTCCTGCAGACCGGCGGTTCGTCGTCGTGCTGGCCGGCGGCCTGTTTCAGCGTCTGCTACTACAACTCATCGGACGTCCGGCTTGGAGAGAGTCGTTTCTACTACTCGACATACGCGACGTGGGTGCCGTCGCCGACGTTCAGCCTGCACGAAGTGACCACCCCGGACTAGACCGAGTATTCATTCAACGTCGCCGAGGAGCTGAGCCAGAACCTGTCTGGTGTCAATCCCGGAGACGTCGCGAAGATAGAGGTCGCGCTCTACAGCTACACGTACAGTGGTTGAGGGACCCCGACGGCGGAGGTCTCCGCCGACGATGTCTCCCTCACCAACCTTGGTTCCGGTCCCTACCTTCTCTGTGTCGACAACGAGGTGCTCGACCCCCCGCCCGGTGGCAACGGCAACGGCCGCTTCGACCGGGGCGAGACCGCCGACCTCGAGATGTCGATCAAGAACATCGGCACCGAGAATGCGGAGAACGTCACCGCAGTTGTGCGGGCGTTCCACGACCTGTTCATTGTCACAGATTCGACCGCCGACTACGGCACGGTCGCGGTCGGCTCGACCCGGGTCAACACCGGCGACCGGTTCACCGCCGAAGTCGACCTGATGATGCCCGAAGGGATGATGGTCCCGTGCAGCCTCTACTTGCACTCGGACAACCTCGACGCCGACTGGGCGCTCGGGTTCCGACTCCAGGTCGGCGAGCCGATGGGGCCGGGCGCGTTGCTGCTCGACCACGATACCGGCTACTGCGCGCTGACGGTCACGTGCCTGGGGTCGATTGGGTCCGACCGGCCGATGTCTGATGGCGGGCGCGGGTTTGAATACCCGGTCGGCGAACCCAACGTGCTTCGGATGGCGAGTTTCGCGGTCGGCAACAGCGAGGACTACGTCGCCGACCGGTTCTACGGCTGGCCTTCCTCGGGACGCACGAACCAGGATTTCGAGCCGGTCGACAGTCTCCACTACCTGGTGCCCGCCGCCCACGGTGACCAGCACATCTACGGCAGCTTCAACGACGCGGCCCACCCGGTCGCCAAGGACATCGAGATAGCCCAGCACAGCTACCAGGTCAGCGAAGACGGCTATGACGACTTCGTCGTCCTCGAGTACGTCGTGCGCAACGCCGGGGCCGGGGCCGTCAACGGGCTGTACGCGGGCATCTTCGCCGACTTCGACATCGGCGATTCGCTGAACAACAGCGTCCAGACCGACACGGTCCGAAGGCTGGCTTACATGCGCAAGTCGCTGATGCTCGGGACCAACGTCGGGGTCAAGGTGCTGTACCCGCAGACCGCCGCCAACGTATCGGCAATCGACCATGAGCTCTACGTCAATCCCGACTCCTGCATGACCGATGCCCACAAGTACCGGTTCCTGAGCGGCGCGACGGCGCAGCGCCGGTCGCACCGGAACGGCAACTGGTCGGTGGTGACGTCGGTCGGTCCCTTCGATCTGGCGCCGGGCGCCTCCGAGAAGGTCGCGATCGCGTTCGTCGGCGGGTCGACCGAGTTCAAGATGCTCGAGCATGCGGACAGCGCGCAGTCCTGGTACCGGTGGAACGTTGGGGTCAGTGAAGCCGAGCAACTGCCCGACGGCATCGCCGGCCGAAGCCGTCTGCAGCTGTCACCCAACCCGTTCAGCCAGGGGACGTGGGTGCGGTATTCGCTTGAGCGGGCCGGGGCCTGCGAGTTCGCGGTCTACGATATCGCTGGCGAGCTTGTCGAGCGTGTCGGCTTCGCTGCTGCCAGGGGTGACGGTTCCTGGTACTGGCGTCCGACCGGCATCGCCCAGGGAGTCTACCTTGCCCGGCTGACGACCCCTGATGGCGAGTCGGCGGCCAAGGTCCTTGTACTGGACTAGGGCTCGCGAACGTCTTGCAGCGGGGCGCCAATCGGCGCCCCGCTTGCTGTGATACTGGCGCGTCGACACCGGGTCGGTTTGACTGAATCCGGCGCGAGACTATAATCCGCCCGATGTCGCGCAAAGCCGCATCGCGCGGCGCTCTCCAGCTAACCCATTCGCTGACCGACCGTATCAACCGGGAGGTCGGCCAGTTGCTTGCCGAGTCCGGCCGCGCCCGGCTGAACCTGATGGAAGTCTGCGGAACGCACACGATGGCGATATCCGAGTCCGGCATCCGGCAGGCGGTCGATCCGCGGCTCCGGCTGATATCGGGTCCGGGCTGCCCGGTCTGTGTGACCAGCCAGCCGGACATCGACGCGGCGATATCTCTTGCCGATCTCGATGGGGTCGCCGTGGTGACGTTTGGTGATATGCTTCGCGTGCCCGGTACCCGTGGCTCGCTGGAGCAGGCCAGGGCGCGCGGCGCCGACGTCAGGGTGGTCTATTCGCCGGCGGACACGGTTGACATGGCGAGGGCGGAGCCGGGTCGTCACTTCGTGTTCCTGGGGGTCGGGTTCGAGACGACCGCGCCGACCGTTGCCGCGGCGGTCAAGCTGGCCGCGAGCTCGCGAGTCGAGAACCTGCGGGTGCTGGCGATGTTCAAGCTGGTGCCGCCAGCGCTGCGCTACATCGCATCTTCGGAGCGGGTTGAGATCGACGGTCTGATACTGCCCGGTCACGTGTCGACGATAATCGGGTCCGGGCCCTACCGGTTCCTCGCCGACGAGTTCAACATGCCGTGCTGCGTCACCGGGTTCGAGGCAACGGATATCCTGCAGGGAATTCTGGTTCTGCTCGATCAGATTCGGACCGGTCCCGACGTGGCGATCCAGTACCGGCGGGTCGTCCGGGCCGAAGGCAACCGGGCGGCGCTCCGGGTCATGAGTGAAGTGTTCGTCCCCGCAGTCGCCGAGTGGCGGGGCGTGGGGGAGATTCCCGGGTCCGGATTGGCGTTGGCTGCCGCATACCGGCGGTTCGACGCGCGAGAGAAGTTCCGGATCAAGCCAACCAGGACGCCGCGGACCGCCTGTCGCTGCGGCGACGTGATGCTCGGGGTCATCGTACCGCCCGAGTGCCCGCTGTTCGCTGGCAAGTGCACCCCCGCCTATCCGGTGGGTCCGTGCATGGTTTCATCAGAAGGAGCCTGTGCTGCCTACTATCGCTACGATCGGGTCCATGGCTAGACAAAGCACCGACGTCGGTAGCGAGCGCATCCTGATGGGGCACGGTGCCGGCGGGCGCCGGATGCACCGACTCATCACCGAGATGTTCATCCGTCGCTTCGGCAACCCGGTCCTGTCGAGGCTGGACGACGCCGCAGTGCTGCCGACTCTGCGTGGCCGCCAGGCGGTGTCGACCGACACCTTCGTCGTTGATCCCCTGTTCTTTCCGGGCGGCGATATCGGCAAACTGGCGGTCTGCGGTACGGTCAACGACGTCGCGATGATGGGCGGCGACCCGCGGCATCTCACTCTCGGTTTCGTGATGCGTGAAGGTCTGGAACTTGAGGCGCTCGATCGGATCTGCCGTTCGATCGCGGCAACCGCCAAGCGCGCCGGGGTCCAGGTCGTGACCGGCGACACCAAGGTCATCGAACACGGCGACGACCATGGATTGTACATCAACACGACCGGGTTTGGGCCGGTCCCGTCCCGGCTTGTGCTGGGTACGGAAGCGGTCCGGTCGGGCGATGCGGTTATCATCAACGGCCCGATTGGCGAACACGAGGCGGCGGTGGCGGTTGCCCGAGGTGCGTTTCGGTTCCGAGGACCGGTCCGAAGTGACTGCGCCCCGCTCAACAAGCTGGTCAAGGGTGCTCTCGCCGTCGGAGGGGTTCGGATGATGCGCGACCCGACCCGCGGCGGGCTTGCCACGACGCTGAACGAGGTCACCGATGCGACCGGGCTGGGCATCGTTATCGAGGAGAGCGCGGTGCCGGTGTCGAAACACGTCCGGGGGGTCGCAGGGTTGCTCGGGTTGGACCCCTTCTATATGGCGAATGAGGGCAAGGTTATCGTCTTCGCGTCAACCGCGAAGGCGGACAAGGTTGTCGCCGCCATGCGCCGGCGGGCGACGGGACGCACGTCGCGGCGTATCGGTGAGGTCGTGCGCGAACCCGAAGGGGTCTGGTTGCGGACCCGGATCGGGTCACTGCGGCCGCTGATAATGCTAGAAGGCGAGCAGCTGCCGAGGATTTGCTGACGTGCCTGAGGATCCGGTCAACCACGAACCGCGACCCGAGCCGGACGACCGACTCGGCGCTGCCGGGATGCTGCTGGTGGTGAGTCGGTATGCTGATGTCATCGACGCCGCGCCGGGGCGGATCGCATGTCGGATTCGCGAGCCGCTGTCCGGCAACCTCAAGTCGCTCCGGGCCGCGTTCACCGATGCGGGTCTGGTTGCGTACTTCCGCAATGCGCAGGACGGGCATGAGATCAGGTTCGGCCAGCCCAAGCAACTGAAGCCGCCCCGGCGCTGGGTCAATCTGGTGTTGTTTCTCGCGACGATACTGACGACGTTGCTGGTCGGTTCGATGCAGGCGGGTCACAATCCGTTCTCGAATCCGCTGGCGCTGGTGCACGGCGCGCCGTTTTCGTTGAGCATCATCCTGATTCTCGGTAGCCACGAGCTGGCTCACTACTTCACCGCCCGGCGCCTCGGGGTCGATGCGACGCTGCCCTATTTCCTGCCGGTCCCCCACCCGATGACGGGCACGATGGGCGCGTTCATCAGGATAAGGACCCCGGTCCCGAGCAAGGACGCGCTGGTCCGGGTTGGGGTGTCGGGCCCGCTGGTCGGCTTCCTGGTCGCCATCCCGGTGACGGTGGTCGGACTCGCGTTGTCCAAGGTGACGTCGGTCGGCGAGATGGGGGGCGGCATCCAGCTCGGGTCTTCGCTCATCTTCTCGCTGCTATCGTGGATACGGTTCGGCGCACTGCCGGCGGGCGTTGACGTGACGCTCCACCCGGTCGCGTTTGCCGGTTGGCTCGGGTTCTTTGTCACCGCGCTCAACCTGTTGCCGGTTGGTCAGCTCGACGGTGGGCACATCGTCTACGCCGTCGCCGGCAGGTATCGACGGATCCTCAACTGGGTGTTGC
>Ga0114918_10005572_pt1 | contig 10797 bp, 11 predicted proteins | sample LantaG_FD_87015 | JGI IMG/M metagenome (GOLD analysis project Ga0114918, IMG submission 87015) | Deep subsurface microbial communities from Baltic Sea to uncover new lineages of life (NeLLi) - Landsort_02402 metaG | ecosystem: Environmental > Aquatic > Marine > Oceanic > Sediment | place... | reverse complement strand
TGCAACGTGGCCCCAGCAGATGCCTTCTTCGCGCTGCGCCGGTGTGCGTGTGTGAGTGTGTGTGAGTGAGTGAGTGAGAGAGAGTGAGAGAGAGAGAGAGAGAGGGAGAGAGAGAGAGAGAGAGAGAGAGAGAGACCAATTGCGCAAAGCCCGGCCCTCTTCTCTGAAGCTCTGATACCGCTCTGTGGAAAGGAAGAAGAGGCGAAGGAGGAGAAGAGGAGAAAGGAGAAGGAAAGGAGAAGAGGGGCTCAGATCCTTCTCGCGTTTTCTCCTTTCGACCTCTTCTCTTTTTCGTTTTTGGGAAACCTTTCTCCAGGTGTAACAAGAGCGATAACAAAAACAAACTCTCCAGCTCGAGCTCTTCTCTGTCTCTGTCCTCGGCCACTGCTGCAGTTAATGGAGTCTGGAAAGGAGCAGGAAAGGAGAGGAAAAACAAAAAGGGTTTTTGGTTTTCGTCTTCGACTGACCACCTTCTCTCTTTCTGTTCTCGCTCTCTCTCTCCACCTCATCCACCCTCTTCCTTCCTTCCTCACTTTTTTCCAAGGCCGTCAACTGCGACACCGGCTTCCCTCACTCGCAACCAAGAGGTGGGAAGAAAGAAAAGAAAACAGGAAGGAGCGCTCTCCCTCCCTTTCTTTTTGAGAAAGAAAGCACGCGAGGCCTTGCTTTTCTGCCGGCCGCTCGCCGGTTTTTTTCTTCTTCTTCGCCTCTTTGCTCTCACAATCCAAGAAAGGGCAGAGAATCGCGCGCCGCTTTCTCAGTCTCTCTGCTGCTGCTCAACACTTTAATTCGTTTCTGCTACTTTTTCGAGAGCGCTCCTCTCCCTTTCTCTCTTCACGCCGCACAGAAAAACAGGGCGTCGAGCAAAAGAGGGGCTTGAATTCATTCCTTCCCTCATCGAGAGAGCGAATCTCGCGCGAAGCAGAGCTCTTTTTTTTTTGAAACCGAAAGAGAAGAAGCCATGCCGCAAGAGGAAGCCACCACGTCGGCCAGCACCTGGTCCATGCTCCGAGGGGCCAACTACAAGGTGCGTGGATGAGTTCCGGAGACGAGGGCGCGGAAGCAGGGGAGAATGGGGGCGGAGAGAGTTGAAGTTTTTTGCTTTCATCTCTTCGCCAAGCCTTTCGTGTCAATTTCTCTCTTGAGACAGCCACATGCGAGCCGCCTGCTTTGGCCTCTTCGAGGCCATTCCGCTCGCTTCTTACGAGCCAGAGCGAGAGAGCAAAACGTGTGCTCTCAGCAGCAAGTGCAAAATGGTCGAGAAAAGGGCTCAATTGGGGAGAGGAGAGGGCGCAAAGAGGAATCGGAAGGAGGGTGCGAGAGAGAGAGCCTTTGGCCTCGGCCCGCCGCGTTTCGCTCTAGTAGAGAGAAAGAAGAAGAAACTCTCCTTGCTCGCGCCCAACCCCCCTCTTTCCCTCCTTCGCCTTTCAGCCGCCTCCTCCTCAGCCACGACGCCGGAGCTCACAATTCCCTCTCGTTCTACGACGAAAAAAACGACAACTCCCTCTCTCAAAAACAGGTCCCCGGGAGCGACGCCGCGCATGCGTCGAGCGGCATCGCAACTGCCGCGCCGGACTCCGTCGATGCTGCCGCGGCGGCCCTGTCTCCCGCTCCCTCGCCCGAGTGGAAGTCCCCGACGCGCGCGGTCACCGAGACGTCGCTGGCGATCAATTCCGAGCCCATGACGCTCTCGTTCAAGGTGAGAGAAAGAGGGTGGGGAGAGAGAAAAGAGAGGGAGAAGGAAGAAAGAGAGAGGCCAATGCGGAGCTCTCTCTCTCTCTCCGTGGCGGCGAGAACGAGGAAACGGAAAGAGCGAAAAAAACAAAACAAAAACAAAAAAAACGCCTCTCGAACCCCGCTTTTCTCCTTCCACCGCCTTGTTTCGCACCGCGCTTGGCCTGCTGCAAAGCTCCTCATCGAGATAAACAAGCTGACGCATCCAAAACAACGAATTAACCACTAAAAACTAAAAAAAAACGCTTTAAAAACTCGCAGGACTTCAACTACTACGTCCCGGCCGTCGGCGGAGGGTGGAACACGATCCTGCGCTCGGTCACTGGCGAGTGCCGCGCCGCGCGCCTGACCGCGTGCATGGGCCCCTCCGGCGCGGGCAAGTCGACGCTGCTGAAGATCCTGGCGTGCAACATCGCCGGGGGAGTGAGGGAAGGGGACCTGATGGTCAACGGTAAGAAGAAGAAAAAGAAAAAACGTTTTTTTTTCAATTTGATTTCTTCAAAAACTTGGGTTTTTTGCTTCTTCTTCGTCTCTTTCTCTCTCACCCTTTTTCTTCTTCTTCTTCTCTCTCTCTTTCTCTCCCTCTTTCTCTCCCTCTCTCTCTCAACCCAACACAACTACAGGCAAGGAGATAGACCCGGCAGATTTCAGGCGCAAGTCCTCGGTCGTCTGGCAGTCTGACGTTTTGCTGCCGTGCGCCACCGTCTCGGAAGCCCTGATGACCTCTGCTCTTCTGAAGCTGCCCCAGGGGATGCCCCGCCAGGCCAAGCAGCGCCGCGTCGAGCAGATCCTGACGGAACTGGAGCTGCAGGCGGTCAAGCACTCTCGGATCGGCCAGGACATCGACGGGGCGAGCTCGGGCATCTCGGGAGGGGAGCGGCGGAGGGTGTCGGTGGGGATCGGCCTGGTCACCGACGCCGCGGTGCTCTTCCTGGACGAGCCGACGACGGGCCTCGACTCCGACTCGGCGGCCACGCTGGTGCACCTGCTGTCGCACCTGGCCGTGGCGAAGCGCCGCACGGTGGTGTGCACGATCCACCAGCCCTCCTCCGACATCTGCGAGATGTTTGACGACTTGCTGCTTCTGGCCGCAGGGCGGGTGCTCTACTGCGGGCGGTGGAGGGGCGTCGACGCCTACTTGGGAAACTGCGGCATGCCCCGTCCCGCGCACAGGTCGACGGCCGAGCACATCCTGACTGTTTCTAAGGACTTGGAGGCCGTGGTGGCGCTGGCGGAGAGGGCGGACAGCAGTTCCTCCTCTTCGACGTCGGCGATGGCGACTTCGGCGGGCGGCGTCGTCGCCCGGGGGAATAGCATCAGGCAGAGCGCCGGGGGCCACTCCCCGAGCGCGGCCGGCGCTGGGGTCACCGCTTCGCTGACGCTGCTGCACGGGCCCGGGTCGATGAAGATCGGCGCGCCCCCTTCCAGGCAGCAGTCGCTCGCCGGCGCCAACAACGGCAACTGCTCCCTCCGGGACATTACTGTTGCCGGGGAGGCACCGGGGGGTGGGGACGGGGCCCTTCCTCCCCTGGCGGCGACGTCGAGGGCCTACCAGGTGCTGGTGCTCTCGGAGCGGTTTTTCAAGTCGTGGGCGAGGACGCCAGCGCTGCTGGGTGAGTTTCTTTTTTTTGAACTTTTTTTTGGGGGGGGGTTCTCTTTCTTCTTCTTCTTCTTCTTCGCGCGCGCCGAGGTTGGAAGAAGAAAAAAAACTCTCCATTCTCACCTTTTCATTTCTCCTCCACCCCACCAACCCCACCCCGAACAACAACACACAGGCGTCCAACTCGCTCAGTACCTCTTCTTCGGCGTGCTCCTCGGAGCGACCTACTTCCGCCTCTGCGCCGCCGACGCCACCAACGCCAGCGCCTCGGCGGGCGTCTTCGACCGTGTCGCGAGCCTGTGGTTTGTCGTCCTCTGCTCGATCCTGCAGCCGTCGGCCAACGCCTGCACCATCATGTACTCGCAGAAGGCGCTGCTGCGGAGGGAAGCAGGCGGGGGGCTCTACAAGGTTTCGGCTTTTTTCGTGGCGAAGTCGATCACGAGCTTCCCGTTCCAGCTGCTGTTTGCCGCCGTTTTCAACACGATCATCTACTTTGCGGTAAGAAAGAAGAAAAGAGAGAGAAGAGAAAAAAGGAACGGAAAAAAAACGAGTCTGAGATGAGCTCACCTCTTTTTTTTTTCTTCCAAAACTTCAAAAAAACTTCGAAAAAAAAAACTTTCAACAGATCGGCTACCAGGCCTCGTTCGCCAAGTTCGCCACCTTCTTCGGCATCAACCTTACCGCCATGCTCGTTTCGGAGAGCTTGGGCACCCTCGCGGCCGCTTTGCACAGGTCGGAGCTCATCGGCCAGATCGTGCTGTCGCTGCTCTTCGTCCCTTTACTGATGTACACGGGGTTCATCCAGACCAGGACCCCCGCTTATTTAGCTTGGCTGAAAAAGGTCTCCTTTGCCGGATACGCTTATTCGGCCTTGGTGACCAACGAGTTTGGCGGTCTAAAGCTGCCTCCCGTCAGGGGCGCGCCCGCGGCGTCTGCCGACGCGTTGGTGCCCAAAAACATTCGCAACGGCCTGTCGATCGCCGCGGACGTCGGCGTTCTTTTCGCCTTCCTTGTGGGTTTGAGGGTCGGGGCTTACCTGCTGTTCGCGAGGGCGATCAGGAACAGGAAGCTGTAGTAGAAAGAATTGGGGGTGTTTGGGGTTTTTTACCCACGGGGAGAGACGAGAGAGAGAGAAATGAGAGATAACAAAAAAATGTGTTTTTTTCTTTAGGCTTTTTTTTCCTTCAAAACAAAATTCTCCCTCTTCGCGCCCGTTGTCTGTTCTTACTTCTTCTTTCTTTTTCTTCCTTCTTCATCGTTTTTTCCCTTGGCGCTCTTCTTCGAGGGGTGGCCCGAGGTAAAAAAAAATCAGCGCGGAAGACAGAGAGTGGAGGTGGTAGAAAAAAAAAACATTCTTCTTTCTTATTTAAAAAAAAATCCAAAACGGCGTTGTTATCTTTTCAAAAAACAAAAAAATACTTTTTTCCGCACTAAAAAACGTGTCTCTCTAAGATGACGTTGTGTCTGTCTCTCTCTCTGCGGTGTTAGGAGAGTGGCGTTGGTTTGGCGAGCGGAGAAGGAGGGAGAGAAGAAAGAGGTCGAGGTTTTTTTCGGGTTTTTTTTTCTTTCGTTCATATCAAAGCCTCTCTTCTCTTGTCTCCCTTCTTCGCTTCTTCTTCTTCTTCTCCCTTGACCACAGCAGCTCTGCTCAGCTCTGCTCTGCTCTTCGTGCACTTGTCGTTGGCAAACGAAGAGAAGAGAAGACAGGATGAAAGAGGGAGGGAGAGGGAGAGAACAGAATCTGATTTCCTAGTCGGGGTTGAAGGTTTTTTTTCCTTCCTCTCTCTCGCGCTCTCTCGCTCGCCTTTTCACTTCTTCGTTGTCGAAAAGAGAAACTTCTGCCATCTACATCCGTTTCTCTCTCGGACGAACCGTTCCCTGCCGTTCCCCTCCGACCTTTTCTCCTTCTTCTTTTGCCCGAGACGGAGAGAGCGCGCCCGTCTGTTGCGCTGCTGATCGCCTGAAGAAGGAGAAAGGGACACTGGTGGCGAGGGGAGAACAAAAAAAAACAAGACAGCGACGATGGCGGCGGCGAGCTCGGTCTTGGCCGATGCGTCGACGGCGGCGGCGCCTCCTTCCATCGACCTCCTCCCTCGCGGCGTCTCGGCCTCCACCACGGGCGTCTTCGTGCTCGACGTGCTGGCCCTGGCGACCATGGCCGCCTGCGTGCCCACGCTCAAGCTCTTCGCGCAGAAGCGGAGGCACTGGAACCTGGTGAGGAAGGAGGGAAGGAGAAGAAGGAAGGACGAGAGAAGGCGTGGGAGTTTTTTTTTTCCTTCTCTCTCTCCTATCGACGCATGTCACCTCTCAATCTATCTCGACTTTTCTCGTCCCTCGCGAGAGGCTTTTCTCTCTCGCGCGCGCTCTCCAAGCTCCCTGATGTCGAGAAGAGGCATCGCCGCAAGGGCGCTGGGAGTCGAAAAAAAGACGGTTGGCGCAGCGACGAAGGAGAGAAAGAGGAGGAGAAGAAATCCTTTTTTTTCGACCAAAGAGGCCTCTCTCGACCACGGCGACTCTCACCTTTTTTTTCTCAACCCCGCCCTCCCTCCTCTTTCTCCTTCTTCTTCTTCTTCCTAAAAAAAAAAAAAAAAAAAAACTTTCCCAACCAGCTCACCTTCGGCCTCGGCTTCTTCCTCGCCTGCGCCTACCACACCTGCCAGATGGACAGCGAGCTCGGGCTGCGAACCTCCCTCTGGGGGATCGAAGGGACCACCTGGAGGAAGGCCGACGTCCTGGCGGCGCAGTCCGTGATGGCGCGCTCGTTCGGGCACTTCATCTCCTCGGGGTGCCACGCCGCCTCCCGGGCGCTGACGGAGTTTGGGTTCCCCGTGGCCGTGGCCGCGATGGCCGTCGCGGGGGCCCTGTCGTCTTCGAACGGAGGAGGAGGGGGAGGAGGAGGAGGAGAGGGAGAGGGAGCAGCCGCAGCAGCAGCAGCAGCGACGAAAGCGCCGACGACGGAAGCTGCAAAGCTCCTCTCGTCGCTGGCCGGTTCCATCTCCTTGGGAGCTTGTTCCAAAATCCTTCTGCTCGTGGTGACTTCCGCAGCCGCGATCAAGGCCCTGGCGCACCGGAGGCACGTCAGGGAGCACGCAAGGCTGAAGGGGGAGCAGCAGAGGAGGCTGAAGAGCTTCTGGAGCGTCTCAGGAGGAGAAAAAGCGAAAAAAGACGAAGACAACAGCAACAACAGAAAGCTTCTGCTCCCGCCGGCCCCTCTTCCTGCCTCCCCGCGCCCCTTTTTCCCTCACGCCACCACCCCAGAAGAGAAGAGAAGACTTCAAAAGGCGGGACTCTCGATCTCGCTGGGCCTGCTCTTCTTCCCTCTCCCAGAGTTCTTCCCGCGGCTCTATTTCCTGTTCCATTCTCTGTGGCACTTGGCGATGGCATTCGGGATCCATTCCCTGTACTGTCTGATCGAGAAGGAGGAAGAACCGGCGCTTCCCGACCCCAGGGAAGGGGCTCGGGTTGTCGCAGCTGCCGCTGTCGAAGCCGGGGCGGCGCTGCGGAGGTTGGTGCTCGCTTCTTCGAGAAACTCTTCGTTGTCGTCGTTGAGGTTGAGGACCTCTCTGCTGCTCCGCCGCCCCTCCTCTTCTTGTTCGCGGAGGAGGCAGAGAAGCGCGGCAGCAAGGCAGCATTTGCAGCAGCAGGGAGCAGTTAGCGGAGGCCACCGCCGCGTGCTCAGCGTCATCTTTGAGGCGACGGAGGAGGAGGAAGTCGAGGAAGACGAAAAAGATCGAGAAGAGGAAGAAGAAGAGACGAGCTCTTTTTCTTCTTCGTCTTCTTCTTCTTTGAGCAGCGACGACAACAACGAAAGGGGCAAGGAAGCTGCTGCTGCTGAAGAAGCTTCTTCCACCTCGTCTTCTCTTGCCCCGCTGCTTTCGCTTTCGACGGCCAAGCTGCTGCGACGGTGGCGGCCGAATGAGTTTGACTTGAGTTGAAGAGGAAAAAAACGAAAAATGAAAAAAAAACATTCTTTCTAGCTCGCAGCGTTTTGTTTTCCCTTTCTTTTCTTTCTTTTTGAAGAAAATTGTACCCTTTATTCGCGCAGCGTTTTTCTTTTTGACACCATTCTTCTTCCCACAGACGATTTTGAAATGTTTTTCCCTCGCCCTGTTGTTAAAAAAAGAAAAAAAAGTTGAAAGAAATTTTGAAAGAAAAAACGAGGGAAAAAAACTCACTCTTTCGAAGAAAAAAACATCGCCTTTTGTTCTTTTTCCTCCATCTATCTCGCGCACATTTTCCCTCGAGCTTAAATGACTCGAAATTCCACAGGCGGATAGAAAAGAAGTCTCTCCTTCTCTCATGGAGGACCAGGACGGAGAGAAGAGGAGTGGAGGGGGCGGAATTTCCCCGGAAGAGAAGAGCATTGTCATCGACGGCGACGAGAAGACTTTTTCGACAACAACGAGCAAGGCCGACCGCCGCACCGCGGCCTCGGCCGCCGCGCTCGCCCGCTCCTCCGCCGCCGCCGAGAAGCTTCTGAGTCCCTCTTCGTCAAGACGTGGTCGGAAGACGCTCCGAATTTTGCTCTGCAGGCACGGGGAAACGGACTGGAACCTCTCGGGGAGGCTGCAGGGCCAGTTTCGGGAAAAGAGGGAAAAAGAAGAAAAAGGAGAAGGTTTCGTCTCCTCTTCCGAGCCCGAGCCCTCTCTCAACGAGACGGGAAAGCTGCAGGCAAGGGCCCTGGCGGAGGCCCTGCTAGAAGCCTGCGAGGAGGGGTTCGGTAAAAGCCTCAGCGCCGTCTTCTCGTCGGACCTCCTTCGCGCCAGAGAGACGGCGGAGACGATAAGGGAACGAGCGAGAGAGCGAGCGAGAGCGAGCGAGAAGGCGGGAGCGAGAGCGACAGCAGCAAACCCACCAGAATCGGAACCGGAATTCCCTCCTGTGCTCCTGGACCCGAGGCTGCGGGAGCGGGCCCTGGGCAGGGCGACGGGCTTTACAAGGGAGGAGCTGAAGGCAGAAGACCCGGAGGCGGCGGCCGCTCTGGCGGGGCGGAGCGGCGGCAGCGGAGGAGGAGGAGGAAACTCGAGAGTGCCTGCGGGGACCGGAGGTGTCGCTGTCGTCGTCATCGAAGGAAATAAAGAGCCTTCTCCTCCGCCGCCTCTCTTCCTCTCCTTTGAGGAAGGGGAGAGCCCCCTCGAGGTCCGACATCGCGTTTCCGCGGCGCTGTCGTCGATCGCGGCCTCGTTCCTGCCTCCTCTGGAGGAAGACGAGAGCGGGAGAGGGATCGGAAGAGAAAGAGAGACCGGACCCGAAACCGAAACCATCGCTGTCGCCGTCGTCTCCCACGGAGGGGCGATCTCCTCCGCCGCGGCCCAGCTGTTCCCGGGAGTCCCCGTCCCTTCGCGCTCGGCCAACGGGTCCGTCAGCGAGATCGTGGTCGCCAGGAAGAGGGAGAGGAAGAAGAGGAAGAAGGAGAAAGAGGAGACGGAAAAGGGCGACAACAGCAGCAGCGAAGAAGAAAAAGAAGAAAAAGAAAGAGAGCCGCCTCTTCTTCTTCCTCCTCTCCCTCCTTCCTTCGAGGACTTTGAGTGGCGCCTGCTGCGCTGGGGAGACGCCTCGCACATGCCCCAGGCGAGGCTCAGCGGTGGCGGAGCGGGCGCGGGGTGAAGAGGAAGGGAGAGGTAGAGGAGAGAGAGAGACAACTGTAAAAAAAAATTGAAACACTTTTTTTTTCTATTCTACTTAAACACTTTCCATTTTCTCTTTCTCTTTCGCTCTCGCCTTTGCTCTCGCAGCTGCTTCCTCCCTGAGCCGCGCGCCTTCCTCCACCGCCTCCCTCGCCAGCCTCCCCACAACCCCTTCCCGGTCGCTCAGCGCGCTCGCCAGGGCCCTTGCCCCCGCCCTCTGCCCCTCGAAGGCGAAGAGAGGGCGCGGGAGGAGCTGCCAGATTGGGACGAAGGTCGAACAAGAAGCGAGAGGGTCGAGGTCGAGGTCAAGGTCAAGATTTTCGTCTTCGTTTTCTTCTCGCTGCGGCGGCGGCCCCGCCTCGTGCGTGAACGGGCAGGCCGAGGCCGCCTCCCGCTCAGAGAGCTGGCGCATGCCGTGCTCCGCTGCCAGCGCCGAGAGCGCCTCCTGGAAAGAAGGCAAAGAGGGAGAAGAAGAGGTCGAGGAAAAAGAAGAGGCAGCGTCGCCGTTGCTGCCGGGAGCGACGAAAAGGGACGAAGCGAGCGCCAACGGCAGCCTCAGGGTCGAGAGGTCGAGGACGACGGTGTCGGTCGGGTCCCCGCCTCCTCCGCGCATCAGCACAACCGTCGGGAGCCCCGCGACGTCGCACCACTGGGTATAGAGAAAGAGAGAGAGGAAAAGAAAGAGGTGAGAAAAAGAGAAAAGAGAGAGAGAAAAGTCGAAGAAAAGACGAGGAAAAAAAAGTTAAAAGAAAAAAAACTGCTCTTCTTTCCTTTTTCTCTTTCTCTTTCTCTTTTCTTCCTTACCTGCCGCCAGATGTTGGCCAGAGGGGCCCCCTTCCTCTCGGCCCTGTAGCCCGACCCCCTCAGGGACACGAAGCCGCCTCCACCGGAAGAAGAAGAGGAAGAAATAGAAGCAGAGACAGCAGCGAGAGACGAAGAAACCGGAGAAGAAGAAGAGAGCCCCTCCTTCCGGCGCGCGGCGTCAAAGGCGCATCTCTCTTCCGCATCCAGCCTGTGAGGCACCCTTCTGGAACCCGTCCCCTTCCTCCCCTTGGACGAGGGGCCACCCCTGGAGATGGAGTCGACGTCTGCGTAGGTGGGGCGCAGAGGGTGGAGCCCGGCAGGGAAGCGGGGCTGCGGCGGGAGGGGAGGCGACGAGGAGGAAGAAGAAGAAGAGGAGGAAAGAGCGGCAGCAGCAGCAGCAGCAGCAGCAGCAACGCCGGTCGCCGCGCCCTTTGCCGCTGCTGCTCCCTGCTTCGCCCTGGGAACCCTGGTGGTCTTCTTTTCTTGTTTCTTCGCTCGGTCCCTGATCCGGTAGAAGGAGAGCTCGTCGTCCTCCTCGGACTCGGAGAAGTAGTGGGAGGAGGAAGAAGAAGGGACGGCGGCGGAGGTGGAGAAGAAGGTTTGCCGACGACGACGCAGAGGGGAGAGGACCGAGGAGGCCACGGCGCTCGTCGTCGTCGAAGCGACACCGACAGCTGCATCGACGAATCCTCTCGTCGCGCTCGCCCGCCTTCCTCCTATGCCTCCTCCGTTCCTCGCCAGGGCCACGCAGAGGGAAAGGATGTATCGGGAGGACCTCATGCCCGCGGCGGCGCTGGTCGAGGCTGCGGGTGCGTGGGAAAGAGGAGGGCGCATCGATGATGGGCGACTAGTTTTTTTCTTCTTTCCGAGAGAGATCGAAACGAAAATGGAAAAGAACATTTTTTTCGCTCGAGAAAAAAAAAAAAAAAAAAAAACTCCACCCCTCTTTCCCCCCCTTCTCCCCCACCCACCCCCCCCCCCCCCCCCCCTCTCCACGCCCCGCGCCCCCCCCCGGCTGCCGGTCCCCCCCCC
>Ga0114918_10005569_pt1 | contig 10799 bp, 12 predicted proteins | sample LantaG_FD_87015 | JGI IMG/M metagenome (GOLD analysis project Ga0114918, IMG submission 87015) | Deep subsurface microbial communities from Baltic Sea to uncover new lineages of life (NeLLi) - Landsort_02402 metaG | ecosystem: Environmental > Aquatic > Marine > Oceanic > Sediment | place... | reverse complement strand
TGCAGTTTTTGGATGAACAAGAGGCAGAGCGTGCCAATAATGCTGTTGTTAAGCGTATTCAGGTTATTAAAGAGTGCGCTAAGATGTCTATCTCTAGGATGGGTCAATTTTATAAGGCAGAAGACGGGCGTTTGATTAGAATTCTTGGTAAAGACAACTCTTACCTGATCAAGTCAATTGATATGGCAAATTTTTCTAAGCCATACGATGTGCGCTGTCAGAACTCATCAGCATTACCAGATTCTAAGGCACTAAAGATACAATCTTTGATAAATTTGAATATGTCATTTCCAGGAATATTTAGACAGGAGCAAATTGTAGATATGCTTGATCTTGGTTCCGTTGAATCGTTCAAGGATAAAGCAACAGTTGCTGTAAAATCCGCTGAGAGTGAGAATGATTCAATGCTCAATGGTGAAGACGTTGTAGAGCCTAAGAAATGGGAAGATCTAGTAATACATTACGACATACACATGAAAGCACTACAAGAGCGATCTTTTAAAGAAGAAGTGCCATCAGATTATCAAGCAAAGCTTATATTGCACATTACAGTTACCGAAATGTTGATTTGGGAAAGAGCTAGCAAGAACTCACTGTTTAGGCAGATGGTTATGACATCTTTGCCACAGTATCCAGTGTTCTTTAAACTAGACGCTGATAGCCAGATGTTCATGTCTGGTATGATGCCACAAGCACCAGTTAGTGCACCATCTGGTAAGGGTGGAAGTGGTGGTAAGGAATTAATGAATGAGGACCAGCAGAAATTGGCCCAATCACTACCAGGAGAAGAAGCTAAACCAGGTAATGTTTACCTACAATAAGGAGCAAGTATGACAGAGGGAAATGTCACAGGACAACCATCAACGGTTGCAAACCCAAGTGACGCATTTATGGAAGCCAAGATGGACGGGGAACGAGATGGATCTATCCAAGTATCAGGATCTAAGGGTGTAGATTTCGATGCACTAGACTCTATCGAAGCAACTCGCCAAGAGTACGTAGAATCTAAAAATGATAAATTAGCAAAAAACAAAATACCAGGGGCAACAAATGAAAAAGGCAATGGAAAAGGCAGTAAAGAAAGTGGCGAAGAAACCAGTGAAGAAAGTAGCGAAGAAGCCAGTAAAGAAGGTGTTGTTGAAAACAAGTCACAAAAAGCTGCTGAGCAAAAAGCCCGTAAAATAATTAAGGCCTTAGATGGCGATAGTTATTTAGATATTCCACACGATGCAAATGTACCAGTAAAGATAGACGGTAAGGTTATACACGTACCGGTTGCAGATTTAATCAGCAATTTCTCTGGTAAGACTTCGTGGGATAGAAAGTTTTCAGAAGTTGATAAAAAAGAAAAGATATTCAAAAAAGAAAAAGAGCAGATATTTTCGCATTTTAAAACGATGAAGGAACATATGGATTCAAATAATCCAATGGAAGCCTTTAGTTACCTAGTTGACACACTGGGTGGAGACAAGCATACTTTTAGAAAGGCAATGCGTGATAGTTTTACGCCGGAGATCCTTAGCCTATACAACATGACGGAAGAAGAACGTCATGCTCATGAGGTTAAGAGTGAATCTGAAATGTTGCGAGATCGCTTAAGCAGGACTGAGGCTGAAAGAAATAGGTACGCCCAAGAAAAGGCACTTTTTTCCAAAGTACAGGACACTAAACGACAACTCGGTATTTCAGACGAGCAATGGGATTTGGCGAGTGAGAGCTTGAGCGAGTTGGGACATGAGAATACTGAGCCTGAGTTTGTGCGTGATTATATTTTAGCTAAAAACGCAGTAAGCCGGGTAGATAGTGTTATGAACCAAATAGCACCAGGTGTTGAGCTTCCGACAGAACAGTCGGATAAAATTGTTAGGTTTGTAATGGAAGACCCGGGCGTTACGGATGAAGACCTGGATTATATCATTAGACAAGCAACTGCTATCGACTCAAGGAAGATGCAGACTTTAAATGATAAAGCAGCGATTCAACCTAAAAAACCAGTCTACAATGCAAATTCTACACCAGAAAAGCCTGAGTTTTTTACAGATTATGAAGATTAATTTTAACAGGAGTCCTATATGTCAGAATTTAGTTTAGCGGAGGCAACAAACCTCTTTAAGATCAATTATTACAAAAAATCCGAGAATATGTACAACAACGCAAACGTAACGCTTGCACGTATTAAAGTTAAGAATGACTTTACAGGTAAAGAGCGTTATTTAGCTACACCTATGAGTTTTTCTGGTGGTGTTGGTTCTGGAACTCTTCCAGTTGCTGGTGTTGCTGATTACCAAGATGCACATATCACTTCAAAGCGTGTTTATGCAACTTGCCAGATTGAACGTGAAGCAATCAAAGCATCTGCTGACGATGCTGGAGCATTTGTTCGTGCGACTAAAGAAGTTGTTATGAAATGCGTAGAATCTGCTGCTCGTAACAACAGCCGTATCCTTTTTGGAGATGGGTCTGGTGTTTTGGGTAAAGGTGATGCAACAGGTACGAACATTACTGGTGCTGGTACTTCTGGCGATCCGTACATCGTAACTTTTCCAGTTGCTAATTGGAAAGAAGCCAATTTCGAAGAGCGTGATATTGTTCAAATGGTTTCTGGGTACACAGTACCAGGAACAGGCGCAATGGAAGGTGGTACAGCTACTACTAACCATTTATTAGTTCAAGAAGTTGTTCCAAGCCTACGCCAAGTAAAATTGGTAGGTACATCAGCTCTTTTAGCAGCTGACGTTATCGCTGTGCATCCACTTCCAGCAACAGAAGCTTTATGTATGCAGGGATCACTGAATAATGACCCACAAGGTCTAAAAGGTGTTCTTGATGCAACCTCTGGAACATTGTATGGAATTACCGTACAACGCCGATGGCAAGCATTTCAAAAAGCTGCTGCTGGTGCAGGTACCACTCCTGATCTTATGAACGAGCTAATGTTGGGTGTTGAGCAGAAATTTGGTCAAGCTCCTAACATGATTGTTACAAGTTACACTCAGTATCGTAAGATTCTGAATCAACTTGAAGATCACAAGCGTTACCAAATGCCTCCACGTGATGCAAAGCTAAAAGGCTACATTTCATTTGAAGGTATCGAGTTCATGTCAACACGTGGCGCAATTGGTATCTTCCCTGAGCGTTTTGTTGAAAATGATCGTATGTACTTTTTGAATGATAACTTCATTGAATCTCACCGTAGACCTGGTCACGGGTGGTTCGATGATGACGGCACTGTTTTCCTACGTAAAGACGGAATCGATAGCTACGAAGCACGGTACGGCGGTTACGGCGAAAACTACATTTGTCCTACCCCACACGGTGTATTGACAGGTCTTGCTATCTAATTAATAGCAAAGTAAAGCGTACTTTACGCTAATAGGGGCACCTTCGGGTGCCTCTTTTTATAGCTAGACTATTTTAAAATATAAGGTAATAATATCATCCTGGGGAGATTCTATGCCATGTGATAATATACCATTAAGAGATAGACAATATGCCTCGTTCTATGAAGATCCAGCAGGGTCGGGTATATGGAAACAATACGTTTCTGCATCGGGTACATTTACACCAACAGGTTTAAATATTGGCCAGTTAATAACTACAATGGTTGTTGGCGATACAGCTATGCCACTACCAGCAGCGGCACTAGCATCAAGAAATGAATTGGTTATTCATAACAAAGGTCCAGAAACACTATACATTGGCAATTCTGATGTAACAGCTGATACTGTTGTAGGAACTACGTCTGGCTTTGAAGTAATATCTGGTGGATTCCAGAATATATCGATTACTAATAATGTAGAAATGTATGGAATATGTGAAGCAGGAAAGAGTACAACTATTAAAGTGTGGGAGATTGCTTAATGGGTAATTCAACACAGTATACTCTCCCACCAGTTTCGGTTAAAGCTGCATCCGATGTTAAAATAACTAAACTATCGCTGCTCATAATAGGAACAGAATATAGTCATGTACTACAAAGTGGGGTATCTCAGTTAGAGTTATATCCAAAACTCGGATCTGAAATATATTTTAGATTTAGCTCATCTGGTGAATATAAGACAATACCTAGGGGAAACTCTTATAATCTTGCCGGTATTAACTTTATTGGGAAAACAGTATACATTATAGGTAGCTCTATAGATGATATAGAGATAACAGAATATTATTAAATCAGGGAGGATTTATGGGTTCGATTACTAAGTTTTTAATTGATTCAGATGTTGATACCATTGGTGCAGTTCAATCTGGCACATGGAACATCGCTACAGTAACAACTTTAACGGGCATCACAAATGATGTTAATATTGCAGACGGTGGAAATTCAATCACAGTTGATGCTACTGATTTAGACATCCGTGATTTAAGTTCTGCAACCGACTCAATCGCTGCCGTACAAAGTGGCACATGGGACATTGGAACAGTTACTACTCTTACAGGTATTACTAACGATGTTAACATTGCTGATGGCGGTAACTCGATTACTGTGGACGGTTCAGATTTTGACATTCGTGATTTAACACACGTTTCAGATTCAGTAAAAATTGGTGACGGTACAGATTTTCTAGCAGTAAATGCTGATGGATCTATCAATGTTTTAGGTTCTTTGAGTATTGACGATAGACAAAACACAGCAAATCTTGCTCAAAATCTTGCAATCAGCGTAACCGCGGTTGCACTGCCAACAACACCGCTTGCAAACCGTGAGCGTATTATCATCCAAAATCTAGGACCAAATGCCGTTGAGCTTGGTTCTGCTGCCGTTGCTTATGGTGCAGGTCTTAACTTGCCAAAAGGTGATAGCATTGAACTTTGGGCAGGCCCTGCAAATGCTATTTATGCAATTTGTAATACTGCTCAGAGTGCAAACGTTAGAATTTTAGAACTATCTTAACTGATGGAGTAGAGAGGGGTTTAGGCTCCTCTCTTTTAAACTATGGATAAAGAATTTTTAGTAAAGTGTGACAAAATTTTAGATCTTTTAAACATTGCAAAATTTGATAATGTTTCAATATCTAATCAGATAAAAAATTCAAAAGTTGTAATTGATTTTTGCAAGCATTTAGATGAGTTAAAAAAACCAAAAGCTATGACAACTGTAGCTAAAAAATCTAAGGTAAAAAAGAATGTCAGCAGTAAATCAAAGTAACAATACTAATTTTCTAGATCAGGCAGAGAGTGTTATTAGTAATGGTGCTGCTACTAGTGAGTCTGACGCCTACAAGGCATGTGTTGATTCAAATAACAGATTATGTGTAAATCCAACACCAAAATATATAGGTCGTGCAATTGTCAATAATGATACAGTTGCGTTATCTGAAACCTATACAGACGTACTTAGTATGACAGGATTTGGAGAGTTAACGGGCTTCAAATTTAAAGTATCTAACGATTCAGCATCAGTAAGGCTAGAAATTGACGGTACTGAGTGCTTTGATATTAATATTAACACTTTAAGAAATTGTAATTTAGCTGAATATAACAATAGTGGGTTGAATAGGTGTTTTGGAACAGCACAATATGGTGAAATAGAATTTTTTCCAAATACTCCATGGCATTTTAATACAAGCCTAAAATTACAAATTAAAAAAGACGTGTCTTGGAGTATTTCAAGACAGAGGACGATTATAATTTATGCAGTATAACTTTAAATATAATATTTATAAAAGAGTCCCAGCAAATTCAACGGTTGAAGAAATAATGACTCCTTGTGTTGATTGCACGTTAGAGATAGATGTGATCTCAGGAACTGCCCCGTACCAGTCAAACTGTAGTGTCGAACTACTTTTTGGGACAGATATTATTTTTACAACTCATGGTGACAAAACTGATAGCACCGGGTTTGTTCTGTACGGTAGTGCTGGTATAAGCATTTATTTTAGATTTATAAATACTTCAACAAATGAAGAAACTATGGGGCTTACAATAGCGGGCAACATATCGGAGTAGTTGATGGCAAGCGTAAGCAGAATACTTCTTATGAATGGAACAGTTGATGCAGATGCAGAATCAGATGCTGTATCATTAAATAGCAACTGGACTAGATTCATCGGTGTTTTGTCAATAACAAACTTTGTTTCTGGTGAATTTTGTGTGTTTATACAACACTCTCCAGACAAGGTTAATTGGACTAATTTAATAAGCTTTGCACCACAAAAAACAGCAAATGACTTAGTAATTGCATATCCAATACACGATGTGTTTTTTCACTCATGCTTACCATACGTTAAGGCTGTAGTTGATATTGATGGAGTATCACAGGCTGATGTTAAGGTAGAGTTTTTCTATGATGAAATGACAAAATAGCTTGCTTTTTCTATAAACTACACCGACAATTATCTTAACCAGAGATTAACCTGACGGAGGTATTATGTTACGTTCAATTAAAAGCACACAGCGTGAAATGCGCCAATTAGAACTTATTGTAGATGGAACAGGAACAGCTGCACTTAGCGGTCCAGCAGTTCACCAGGCATCATTAGTAGATAATGGAGCTGGGGACTACACGATTACTTTTGACCAAGCATATGCAGCTATTCCAGTATGTATTGCTGTTCCAGTAACTACAGGTGTTATTTGCCGCATTAAAGCAGCAAGTTCATCTGCTGTTAATGTAGAATGTCTAGATGTAGAAACAGGATTAGTTGCAACTGATGCTGATTTCCATTTATTGGTAATTGGTTCTGACGTAGCTGATTCATACTAATATGTACGCTTCAAGTAAAATTGAACTTTTAAACCAAGCAGTAACTGCCACTGCAACATCTGATGTAAAAACATTAGACGGAGTAGGCGGCAGTTTCGTTGGTTTTATAAAAGTTTCAGGATATTCAGCAGGCACATTTACTGGAATTATAGAACACTCACCAAATGGTTTAGATTGGTTCACGCTTATTACTTTTACTGCAGCAATTGCAGCTAATAGTTCTGAGATAAAATTTCCAGCTAATGATATTTGTTTAACACATATAAGGGCAAAGGTTACTGCAGCAGCAGCTCCTGATGCAACAGTGGAAATTTCGCTATGTTATAGCTCTAAAAAATAGCCACTTAGATACCAGTTAACTGGTGGAGGGTTTATGTCTTTAAAAGGTTTTCCAACACAAGGTAAAAATTTAGATGTTGTAGACGGGGTTAATACTGAATTAACTGATTGTCGTGCTGAATTCGTAACATTGCAGAAAACACGAAGTAAACGTGTGGCAATGGATACAGTACAAATGGCAGCAGCTGTATTTGCTTCTAAAGCATTTGAAGCTGGTACAACCAAGAGAAAGGTAATATGCACAGCACACGGAGTAAGAGCAGGTGATCTAATACGTGTAACATCTGGTACAGAGATTTACGTAGAATTAAATGTAAAATATGTTATTGATGCAAATAGTTTTGTAGTAGATGGCGCATACCATACAGCACCACTTGCTGCAGACACATTTGACCATCTTGTATACATTACACAAAGAGTAGGTGCATCAGGGTCAATGCCCGTAGATGTGATTACATCAGCTTTACCAGCTGGAGCATCTACATTTGCTGAGCAAGCTATACAGACAACTGCTATCGGTACTGTTAATACGTCAGTAGGGCTTGTTAAAACAGCAGTAGACACAGTTGATGTATCAGTAGGGCTTGTTAAAACAGCGGTTGACGCAGTAACATCTGCACTTGGTACAACTAACTTAAACACTGCACTTATTTCATCAAAACAATATGTCTTAAATGATTGCTCGTCTGTAAATATTACAACTGCAGCTTTTGTTGATCTTATAACATCTACTGCAGCTACTAAAAAACTACAGATCACATGGAATGGCGGCGGTGATTTCTTTCTACAAGACGAAGATGCAGTATCATCAGCACTAGTAATATCTGGATTTTCTGGAAGTATAGAATTTGCAATTGCAGCAGGTAAAAAACTCCAAGCAAAAGCTATAGGGGCAAACATTACTTCTGGTAAAATTGCAATAAACCTATTGGGGTAATTATGTTATTCAAATTTTTTCTTATAGTTTTATTTTTTATTTGTGCGTCAGTAGATGCAGCAGTTTGGTACTACGGTACAGGTGAAGCTGTCAATCTAGAAAACAACATAGGTTTTGATCGCCATGGTCAAAAAATAAAAACAGGTGATTCTGATGATCCATCTGTTGTTGCAAAGACAGGGGATGCAGGTAGTTTATATTTGCGAGTTGGTGGTGGTGTATACTTTAAAACTGATGCCGGATCATCGACAAATTGGTCATTATTACCTGGATCTTTTTCTGTAACAGCACCAATAACATACCTAGCTGGAGTTATCGCAATGCCAGTTGCTACTTCTTTGGTAGACGGGTATTTGGATAATGATGATTGGAGCACATTTAATGGAAAACAGAACGCTCTTACATTTGGCAGTGTCTCTACTACAACTACTGGCGTTACTGTTGGTAACGGATCAAATAGCACGGTAGGCCCTAACGTAACAGTAGACATTGCAACTGCTGCCACGGGAGTCACCGGGCTTCTTACTGGTACAGATTGGGATACATTTAACGGTAAACAAGCAGCATTAACACCTGGTACAGTTTCAACTACCACAACTGGGGTAACGGTTGGCAATGGCGGTAGCTCTACAGTTGGACCTAATGTAACAGTAGACATTGCTACAGCTTCAACATCTACTACTGGATTATTAACTGATACTGATTGGGATACGTTTAATAATAAGATCTCTTCATTAGTAGTTAGCACTAAGGGTGATTTACTTACATATTCAACTGTACCTGCTGCATTAGGTGTAGGAACTAACGGACAAGTTCTTTTTGCAGATAGTACAACAGCTACGGGATTAAAGTGGGATACTCCAGTAGCGTTTACAGATTTATGGACACTAAACGGTTCAGATATTTACAGAAGTTCAAATGTTGGTATCGGTGTAACTAATCCAACTACCGCACTTGTGGTAAAAAATCAAATAGACATAGCTGGCAATACATCTGGAGCAGTCGGGCTTAAAGCTGCCGATGTTGCAGGGTCAACTACATACACTCTTCCAAATGCAGACGGAGCACAGAAGCACGTAATGACCACAGACGGTGCAGGCAACTTGTCATGGGATCAAAATACTGCATATGGTTTAGACAATTATGTAAAAAATTCTGGCATAGAAATTGATGACTCGAACATAACTGACAGCTCAGGCATAGCATCACGCAACACTACAACACCGCTCAAGGGTGCAGGGGATTTGGCAATCGATGCGACAGCGACTGCTCAGGACGTTGATTTCACCACAAACGCTTTTGATAAAACCATGGGCGGTCAAAATTGCGAAGCCAGTCTTTACATGAAGGGTGATGCTTCCCTGTATACGTTCAATGTAATTTTAAACGCGTCTGTTATTGCCACGCAAACGCTTGGCAATTGGCCTAACGGACAAAACGCAACAATTAATTTCCCTTGTGGTGATCTAACATACACGCCATTTATCCGCATATCCTCTACCGGAAACGGCGCGGCCATTTACGTTGATACCGTTTATGTGGGGAAAGCGCGAAATATTGGTGTCGCGCCGATTGGTGGTCAGTTTTTTGGGTCGATGAAAATATTGGGAACAGCAAACTGCAATTGGCAACATACGACAACCGGGGCATTTACTGGCTTTGCTGCGGATGCACAGTGCCCAACACCGACACTTGTAGGTAATTTAGTTGACCAAGCAAGCGCGACTAATGAGATTCCGGCGGTAAAAGCAAATGCATGGCAAGCGGGGAGATATGTTTTTGTAGTGACCGGTTGGCTTGGTTCAGATCAAGCAAGTGCTACTTATGCTAACACCTCTTTCCGAATATCTGACGGGACAAACCACTCATCTACAGCATCTACTGGGATGGATGCCGAGGGAACAGGGTATGTGAGATCATTTGTCGGTGGCATAACAGTATCTTTGGATCTTGCGACATCACTTGGGCCAACAACATTTAATTTGCAGGCATGGATAGCTGCCGGTACAGCGCAAATTGTAGCGAGTGTCGCTAGTAGAACAGACTTCCAAATTGACGTCTACTACTACCCCAACCAAACGGCGACAACGATTGCTAGTGATAGATCAGTAAGAAGTTGGAGCGGTGCCCATTTTTCTGACTGTAGCTGGAACTATACAAATTCGGCTAGTTATGTTTTACCAACAGGGGATGCAGTTTGCACTTTTTCAAGCACTAAAAATAGGAACTTTTGGGAAGTATCCAGTGCCACAGATGGAACGGGAAAACTGCCTAAAATATCTTTTGTTCCTACAGAAACCGGAACTATTCATATATGCGCCTCTCAGATGGAGGTAAGAAACTCTGTTTTAAACAAAGGAGTATATTCATATCTAACAGATGATGAAACAAATCTTGATTCTCTTGGAGAATTACAACTGTCATTGTCTTATGCTGGATATGATAGAAATAGTATTACTTGGTGTTTTAACGACACCATAACTTCCATAAATGTAGCTAAAACTTACTCCTTTATGACCGCCGTAGGATCTTCTTCTACTGGAACTATCTCTGGAATAAATTGGAATATAACCTTCATCCCCGACCTAATGATGCCAGCCTTGACAGGATCGGTTGCGAGTAATGGGGCGGCGGTTGAGAGAGTGGAGAGGGCCTATATTACTAATAGTGGTACCCCCGTAACTTCAACACAATCTGGGTTATGGGTATCTAGTATAACAGATAATGGAACGGGAGACAGCACTCTAAATATTATAAGCGGAATATTTGGAGAAGATCCAACATGTGTTTGTACCGTTTTAGGTACAGCAAACTATACTT
>Ga0114918_10005568_pt1 | contig 10801 bp, 5 predicted proteins | sample LantaG_FD_87015 | JGI IMG/M metagenome (GOLD analysis project Ga0114918, IMG submission 87015) | Deep subsurface microbial communities from Baltic Sea to uncover new lineages of life (NeLLi) - Landsort_02402 metaG | ecosystem: Environmental > Aquatic > Marine > Oceanic > Sediment | place: Baltic... | reverse complement strand
CGAGCAACTGGACCACCAACAAGAGCAAGAGCATCAGCAGCAACGGCAGGGCGAACGCCGCCGCCGTCGCCGCCGTGGCAGCTGCAGCGGCGCGCCGCCTCGTTGTTTGCTCGTCCGCTGCTGTGCCGCCCCGCAAGCACAAGCCTGTCGCCGCCGCTGCTCCGAGCCCTCTGCCCCCGCCGAAGAAGGAAAAGAAGGAAAACGAGAAGAAAGGCGACGCTAATAAGCCCTCTCCTTCTCCTTTTTCTTCTTCTTCTGGCTCGGCTCCCTCGGCGAGCGTCGACGGACTGCCGAAGAAGCAGCAGAGGAAGAAGCAGAAGAGGAGCGAAGCGGCGAAGCAGCAGCCGCGAGAGGAGGATCAGGAGCCGTCTCCTTCTTCTGTTCCCGCCTCGGACGGCAGGGAGAAGGTCTCTGGAGGAGCTCGCGGGGCCTCCGAGGCGGAGGGAGAACGACAATTGGCTGCGAAAAGGGCGAGGGCGAAGGCGACGAAAGAAATGACGGCGGCGGCGGCGATGGCGGCGGCGACGGCCACGAGAGAAGAAGAAGCTGCTCCGCCTCCGCCTCCGCCTCCGCCCCCTCGCCGCGTCCTTCTGGAGCTGCCCCCTCCCTCGAGGATCCTCAGCCTCTTCCTCGAGTCCCCGCCGTTGGCGCCGGCGCCTCCGCCGGTAGAAGGAGCATCGGGAGAAGGGAAGCAGGAGCACGAGCAGCAGCGGCGCCACGGAAACAACCCCGACGGGGACGGAGACGGCAACGCTTCGCTGCTGCTCGACGCGACGACCTCCCTGCTCCACCCCTCCCCTTTCTGGCTCAGAGGAGAGAAAATCGGAGGGAGAGGAGGAGCTGGAGGAGGAGCAGGAGCGAGGATGACCGCAGGGACCGCCGGAACCACGGCCGGGGCGGCGCTGCTGCTCCCGGCGGCGGCGACGCGGCGCGGCGGCGGCGGCTTCGGCGTCCCGGGCTTGCTCGGCGACTCCTTCTCGGTCTCGTCGCTCTCCAGCGGCAGCGGCGGCGGTGGCGGCGGCGACGGCGGCGGCGGCGGCGGCGGCGGCGGCGGAGGAGGAGGAGGAGGAGGAGGAGGAGGAGGAGGAGGAAAAGGAAACGGTGCCGCTCCTTTTTCTTGCCTGGCTCTCTCGGCAAGAGGCCCCTTCGACCCCTCGCTGCAGCCCCCCCTCCCTCTCTCGGTCCCGCTCGAGGAGGAGTTCCCGCTCTACCCCTCCCCTCCGGAGGCCGCGGAGGGAGGTGGAGGGGGCCGCAGGAGGCTGGCGCTCCCTCCTGCGCTCGCCGCCGCGGCGGACGGATGGCCGCCGCCGCCGCCGCCGCAGCAGCAGCAGCAGCTTGCACCTTTCCCTCGCCGGGAATGCGTCTACGAGCAGCAGGACAACGAGTTTGGCCTCTCGCCGCTGCTGAGACTCTCTCCGTGAAGAGAAATGGGGGAAGAGAGAAAGAGAGAGATAAATATTTCCCAGTTTTTTTTTTTTCATTCCTTCGCGTGAAACAAATTCTTTTCAATAAATTATTTTCCCTATACCTTTCCCTTTTCCTTCTTCTTCTCTAGGGATCGAGCGCGTCGTCCGGGTCCTCGTCCGAATCCGGGTCCGTGTCCGAGTCGCGGAAGTAATGGATCCGGCCGCCGCTGCCGCCGCCGAGAGTGGGCGGCCTTCCTTCCTCTGTTCTCGCTGTCGCCGCCACCGCCGCCCTCCCCGCCCGCGGCCGCGCAGAGACGCTCCCTCCTCCTCCGTTGCCAGTTTCCTCTCCGCCTCCCGTCCGGCGCCTCCACCCCACGCTCTCGTGCGGGAGCTCCACGGCGGCGCGAGCCCTCTCCTCCGCGGGCGTAAGCCCGAGGCGCATCCCGCCGGCGGCCAGGAAAGGAGGAGGCCCCTGCTGCTGCGAAGGAGATGGGAGCGAAGGGCCGTTTGCCGCCGCCGCCGCCGGCGTTTTCGCCGCCGGCCTCGCCGTGGTCGTCGCGGCGGCGGCAGCGGCAGCAGCGCTCGCGGGGACGACCCTCCCCTCCGAGTCCCTCGCGACCAGCGCCCTCTCGACGTCGACCCTGCCACTCCGCCTCGCGGTCTCGGCAGAAAGAAGGGACTCGGGAGGGAGCCTCGGGGCCGTCGCCGCCGCCACCGCCGTCGATGCTGGTGCTCCGCCGCCTCCTCCCGCCGTCGCCGCCGCTGCCAAGAGCCGCAGAGCCGCCGCCGACGGCGGCGACTCGAACCGGAGCCTCGTCGCCGCCATCTCGCTCAGGGCGTCGCAGAACCGAAAAGAGGAAGAATAGCTCGAAGCGCTCGAGGAAGATACCAGCGCGAGGACGCACGCGATGGCGGCGGCGCTGCGGCTCTTGAGGGCGGCGGTGGCGGAAGGTGGGGATTTCGGCGGCGGCGGCAACAGGAGGGCCGCGACGGAAGCGGCGAGCTCCCTCCGGTCGAGGAGGAGCGCCGCCGAGGAGAGACAGTCGACGACGACGGCGACAGGAGAGGATCTTTCTTCGTCCCCCTGTCCTCCTTCTTCCCGAGAGGAGGAGAGGGCTTCTCGCAGCGCCGAGGCGAGAGAGGAAGAAGAGGAAGAAGAGGAAGAGGAAAAAGAAGAAGAAGAAGAAGAAGAGGAAGAGGAAGAGGAAGAAGAGAGGGAGAGGGAGTTGAGGTCGAGCGTGGAGAGCTTCTTCTCCTCCTTCTTCCCTCCCAATATTCCCTCGAGCGCCCCTCGGTAGGCCCTCCCGCCCCTGCTGGCGGTCACGAGGAGTATTCGTTCGGCCTGGGCTCGGCCGGAGGAGACGTCGGACGCGAGGGAGAGGGCGAGCTGTTTTTTTTTTTTGGGGGGGGGCGGGGCCGAGGTTGTGAGTTTTCTCTCAAAACGAGCCGCATTCGTCATTTCCCTAGCTCTCTCTCTCTCGTTTATCTCACTCTCACCTGGGCCAGCGCGTCCCTGGCGCACGCGCTCGCGCCTGCGTCGACGACGAGCACGAGCGGGGCGCGAGGCGGCGGAGGCGGGAGGAGCACGACGCCGTCGGAGTCGACTTGTGTTTTGCCATCGATCGCCGTCAACGATGATGGAGCAACGCAGGCGGCGGCAGGAGGCCCTCGCCCACGGCGGAGCGTCGAAGCTGCGCCCTGCATTCGATGCGAGCGTGTGTCGTCGTCGCCGTTCTTGTCGTCCGCTCGGCGCGATATGCAGCACGAGTTACGGAACGCGCTTCGCCTCTGTCTGGTTTTTTTACTAGAGTGAGGAGAGAGAGCAAGAAGGAAAACAGCAGAAGAAAAAAATCCGACGCCTCACGAGTCGTGAACCACTCTCGCTCCCTCTCCTTCCCCCCTCCTCCCTCCCGCTTCTCATCTCGCTTTCCCCGTTGGAACAAACCAGTCCCTTTCCACTGCTCCTCCGCTCGGCGATCGAGCCACACGGACATCCTTCAACCCTCGGGACATCGAACAGCGCACAGAAGCTCCCTGTGTGGCCAGTGACCGCCTCACCTCTGGTTTGCCGCCACTTCTTAAGAGACACCATCGCTCCTCCTCGAAACGTCGACGCCCTTCCTTTTTTCGATGACGCCCGCCTAGAAGCGGCCGTTTTCTCCCTTCCCTTGCCGCTCGCGCCTTCCCCTTCGGCGCAGCGGCAGAGCAAATAACCGATATGCGCGGGTCCTCTGCAGGAGCCCGAGGGCGAGCCCTTCCAAGATCCTCCTCGAGGCAGCGGAATCTCTCTTCGGCGGATGAGCCAAAGGCGTCGAGCGCATCGGCGCTGCCGCTCCTCTCTTCCTCAAACCCTTCGTCGGCCTCGACCTCGGCGAGCGCGTCCCCGTTCCTTTCCCCGTCCTCTCCCGCGAACAGCAATAAAGGCGACGGCAGCGGCAGCGACGGGCACAGCAGCAGCAGCAGCAGCAGCAGGGTCCGGAAGCGCGCGATCCTCCTCCTGGCCGCGGCTCTCTGGACGGTGCTCGGGCTCTGGCAGCTCACCTCGTCCGTGGCGGCGGGGAGGCGAGGCGCGGCGGGCGCGGGCCGCGGCGGCGCTCTCCCCTCCCCAAGGGGCAGCGGCAGGAGGCACGGCCCTCCCCCTCCCGCGCCCCCGCCGCCGCTGCTCTCCGCACCCGCGGCGCTCGCGGCCCGCGTGGACGCCCTGGCCTCCTGGGCGGGCCCGGAGCTGCTGAGGCCGGCGATGAGGGTGGCGCTCTCGGCGAGGGAGCTCCGGCTGGCGGGCGAGGGCGGCGCCGGCGCCGCGTCTTTCTCCTCCGCCTCGTCCTCCTCCTCCTCTTCTTCCTCTCCCTCCTCTCCTTCTTCGACCTCGTTCCCTTGGGCCCGCGGCGGCGGGGGAGGCAACGGGACGGCGAAGGCGGCAACGGGAGCGGGAAGGAGGGCCTCCTCGCACTCCTCGTCTCCCCGCCCAGACCGCCGCCTCGAAGGCGACGACGGCGGCGCCGCGGCGAGGGCGGCAGTCGCCGCCGCGCTCGCCTCGCCCGGCGGCGACGAGGAGCTCTCGCTGGCGCTCGGCCTCTCTCGGTCCTCCTCTTCCTCCTCTTCTCCTTCTTCGTCAGAGTCCCTAAAGGCCTTTGATGCCGCGCGCGCGGAGCTCTCCGCGGTGCTCTCGGCCGCGGCGGCTGCGGCCGCGGCGGGAGGCGTCGGCGGCGGCGGCGGAAGTTTTTCTCCTTCCTCGCCGCCCCCGCTCCTCGCCTGCCCGCTCGACCCCACGCTGCCCTTGTCCGCGGCCTCCGCGGGAGGGCCCGTCCTCGTCGCCGCCGACGTCAGCAACGCCGAGCTCGTCGCCCCGCACCTCGTCGTGCAGGCGGCGCACCTCCTCGCGCTGCTGCCGCGGGCGGGCGCGTTCCTGTCCATCTACGAGTCGGGCTCGTCCGCCGGCGACGCGACTCGGGACTGGCTGCTCCTGGCAAAGGCCCTCGCGTCGGCGCTGGGCTCGCCCTCTCGCGTCGTGGTCGCGGGGAGGCTTCAGCGCAGGCTGGGGCAGGACAGGATCGAGTTCCTGGCCGAGGCGAGGAACCGGGCGCTGCAGCCGCTGTGGTCGGAGGAAAGGGTGCTGGGGGAGGTCGTCGACGGCGACGAGGGCGGGCGCGGCGGCGGCGGGGACCGAGAGGGGGTCCCGCGACCCGCGCCCTCCGCGGCAAACGGCAGCAGCAGCAGCAGCAGCAGCTTTGGCTCTTCTTCTCGACAGCAGCAGCAGCAGCAGCAGCAGCAGCAGCACCAGCAGTCGGTGGCGTCCTCCCGCCGGGCCGCGCGCGTCGCCGCCGCCTCGGACGACGACGGTGGCGGCGGCGGAGCCACCGACGGAGCCTCCAGCGGCGGCGGCGGCGGCGGCGGCGGCGGCTGGCCCGCGGCCCGCGTCCTCTTCCTCAACGATGTCTTCTTCTGCGCCTCGGACGCCCTCAGGCTCCTGGCGCACGTGGATCCGGGCGCGCCCCCGGCGGCCGGCAGGGCCGACCTCAGCTGCGGCCTCGACTTCGACCGCCCGCGGCTGCAGGACGCGCCGCTCGCGGCGCAGGCCGACCTCTGGGCCTCGCGGCTCGCGCGGCGCTGGAGGCCGCTCCCGCCCTTTTTCCTGCCGCTTCCGAGGTCCGTCCTGAGCCTGGCGCCGAGGCTCTGGCCCGGGGCGCTGCTCGGGGAGTGGAAGAAGGAGGGAGGCGCCGCGGACTCGGAGTTTCAGGCAGAGGTGAGGAGAAGGTTTTTTTTTCTCTTTCCCCTCTCTTGCACGACTCTCGAGGTCTGAGAGAGAGTCCAGAGGGAAAAGGCTCACTTCGCTCTCTCTCCCTCCGCTTCTCTCTTCCTCCTCCTCCTTCTCCTCCTCCTCCTCCTCCTCCTCGCCAACTCTCGCACAAAACAGGCTGAGCTCCAGTTCTACGACATCTGGGTCGCCCGCGACGCCCTCGGGAGGAAATTCGAAAAGGCCGCCCCTTACGTTTCGGACCCTTACTCGCTGCCTCGCGTCTCCCGAGGCTTGCCCTTCCCCGTGAAATGCTGCTGGAACGGGCTCGTTGCGATGGATGCCGGCCCTTTCGTCGCGGCAGGGGAGGTTGGGGCGGGAAGGAGGGAGTGGAGGCGGAGGGAGAGGGAAGAGAGGGAGAGCAAGAGGGGGAAGAGGGGCGGCGCCGAGCTCGACGGCGACGACGGCATAATCCCGACCTCTTCCTCTGTTCCAGCTCCCTCCTTCCCTCCCCTGCGCTTCCGAGCCGCGGGGAAGGGAGAGTGCGCCGCGTCCGAGTGCTCCCTTCTGTGCAACGACCTGCTGCGACGCGGGGCGGAGGGGCTCGAGCTGGAAGCCGCCGGGGCGGAGCGAGAGGAGCGAGGGGGAGACCGAGACGAGCCCTCTCCTTTCCCTTCCGCCTCCTCCCTCCTCCTCCGGCGCGCGGCCCCTGCCCGCATTCTCGTCGACCCGGGCGTCCGCGTTGCGTACACCCTGCGCGACGCAGCGCACCTCCGCGCGGGGGACAGGGTCCGCGGCATCGCGGCCTCGAGCTGGGCCGACGTGTCGAGGGCGCCCGCGGTGGACTGGGGCGACACCAGCCGGGCTCCCTCGCCCCTTCCCTCTCCCCCTGCCTCTCCCACTTCTCCGCTTCCTTCGCCCCTCTCCCCCTCGCTCCCTCTCGGGTCGCCAGCCCTGGCCGACCCGGCCTGGGAGGCCTGCTGCCTCAAGCCGGGCGCGGACGCGATCGTCTGGTCCGAGGACTGCGGCTGGGACAGCTGGCGCCGCCCCTCGGACGCGCCCGCGGCCTCCTCGCTGGGGGCCGCCGCGGCGCGGAGGCGGAGGGAGGCCGGGTTCGTCGTGGACGAGCGGGTGACGGTGGTCGGAGCCGAGGAAGGAGGCGCGGGGGGCGCTGCTGCCTCCTCCTCCTCCGACGAAAACGTAGATTTGAGAGAAGGGGGGAAAAAACGACAAACGAAAAAACTGTAAAAATAACAAAAAACCCAAATCATTGTCAGTTGCAAAAAAAAAAAAAAAAAACGCGTTCTTCGTTCATTCACTCGCCATCGTCTCCTTCTTCTTCTTCCTCCCCCTCCTCCTCGCTGCTCGCCTCCCGCAGCCACTCGATCAGGGGCATCGCCCTCTCCAGGAACCTCCGCTCGCTCGCGTCGGCCTCGGCCTTCTCGTCGGCCCACGCCAGCAGCGCGTCCTCGTCGACGACGTCGGCCTCGTACAGCAGGTGCAGCAGTTCCTTGAACACGGCGGCGAACAGCGCGCCGTGCGCGGAGATGGTCAAGGCGAAGCACCCCTCCTCGCCGCAGAACTCCTCGAGGGTCAGCAGCAGCTCGACCTGGTCGTCGCCGTCGCGCAGGAAGCGGCGCAGCAGCGGGCCCCAGCGGCCGAGCAGCAGCCTGGCCCTGGCGAGGAGCTCCCTGCGCCCCGCCGGCGTCGAGACGTCCGGCGCCGGCCCGGGGGCGTAGAGCGGGGCGAACTCCGGGCGGGAGCCCCCGCCGCTGCCGCTGGACTCCGAGGGGGAGGAAGGGACGGGAGGGGGGGCGGCGAGCGCGATCGCCATCACCGCGAGCGCGCGCGCGACGTCGGCAAACTGCTTGTCCTCTGCGATCTTCAGCGAGTTGAGCTCGATCACTGCCAAATCCTCCTCGTAGTCGAGTAAGGCACAGCGCAGGAAGGTCTCGGCGATCTCGCGGCGGAAGTGGAAGTCGGGGTCGTCGGCCTCGGCCGCCTCCGCCGCTGCTTTCGCGCTCGAGGCCGCCGCCGCCGCCGACTGCTGCTGCTGCTGCCCCTGCTGCTGCGCCGAGGCCGCTGCTGTCGGTGAGAAGGCCGCGAAGCCCCCTCCGCGGCCCAACGGCGCGGCGTTGCGGCCGTAGAAAGCGTCGTCGTCGCTGCTGTCGTCGCTGTTGTCGTCTGTCGTCCCAGCGGAAGCAGCGGTGATTCCCCGTCCTCGGAGCAGCTCCTCGGCGGTCGGCGGCGGCAGCGACAGTGCGTTGGGATTCGACCACGACGGCCAGAGGTACCCTGCCCCTCCGTGGCCCACGATCGATGTGTCAAAGGCCAGCTCCGCGGGAGGCGGGCCCATCCCGGCGGCCGCGGCGGCGGCGGCGGCGGCGACGGCCCTCGGGGGGCCCACGCTCGGCGCCGCGGAAGAAGCTTTCGACTTCTTTCCTCGTCCCCGCCGCTTCTTCGCTCCCGGCGCTGCCGGGGCTGCCTTCGCGCCCTTTTTCTCCTGCGCCGCCCTGCGTCTGCGCATCATCGAGGACGCGGAGGAGCCCACGATGGCCTCGTCCTCGTTCGCCTCGGAGCAGGACGAAGAGGGCTCTTCTTCTCCTTCGTCGTCGGAGGAGGAACCAAGGTCGTCCTCGTCGTCGTCGTCGTCGTCGCTTTCTTCTTCTTCGTCGTCGTCGCTCGTCGTCGCCAAACCGGGGCGCCCGAAGCCGTCGGGGGCCTCGTCGCTGCTGTAGCGCTGCGCGTCGTCGGCGCCGTCTCCTCCCTTCTTGGCCTCCTTGGGGCGCATCAGAGACACGCGAGAAAAGGCCGGGACGACGCTCCCCGCCCCGACCACGACGCCGAACGACAGCACGCACCCCCTCTCGACCCTCGCGCCGGGCAGCACCACAACGCCGTCGCACAGCAGGGAGTTGAGGACGACGGCGCCGTCCCCCACGACGCACCCGGAGCCCAGCACGCTGCCGACGACGGCGGCGCGGGTTCCCACGGCCGAGTTCCTGCCGACGACGGCCCCGCCCGCGACGACGGCGCCGTCGCCGACGCGGGCGCCGGCGCCCAGGACGGCGTCGGGCCCGAGGGCCGCGCTCCTCGCGGCCCTGACGCCGCTCTCGCGGTAGAGCAGGGAGCGGCCCCCGCGGTAGGAGGGGCGGCCGCCCCAAAGAGAGGCGGCAGCGGGGGTGGAGCCTCCGGCTTCGCTCGCTCCTCCTCCTCGCGCCGTCGCCGTCGCCGGAGCGGGAGGGTACAGCGGCGCGCCGTTGCCGTCGGGCGACGCCGCCGACGGCCAGCTCCACCGCGCGGCCACGTCCCTTCCCACCGCGTCAAACGCGCGGAGGTTGGCGACCGAGGCGAGATACGCGGACGACGACGGCAGCGACGGAGCCTGAGAGGAGGACGAGGCGAGGGAGGAGGAGGGACAAGAGGCCGAACCCGACGAAGCAGACGGCCCCTCGGCGATGTGCAGGAAGATCTTGTTCCCGAGCTCCTCCTCGGCCAGGGTGCCCGCGACAAAGTCCGCGTCGAAGCTCTGGTAGTCGAAGTTGTCGCTGAAGAGCATCGCCGCCTCCGGGGAGAGGATGGCGGCGTGGGCCGGGGAGAGGTCGCGGCGCAGGGCGACGGCGTCCCGCTCGCCAAAGAGGCGCGTGTCGAGCGGGATCGGGTTCCTGCTTCCCTTGCTCCCCGCGGTCCCTCCCGCTCCTCCCTGCTGGCCCTTCGCCGGGGACGGGCCCAGCGAGGCCTGGCCGCCGGGGCGACGGCCGCTCTGCTGCTGCTGCCGCTCGTCCTCGGCGACGGCCAGCAGCCGCATCGACGACGGGTCGACGGCGTAGCAGACGCCCGCCTCGCCGAGCCGCTCCCTCTGCGCGCTCGTCACCCCGCCGCGCACCAGCAGCGTCGCGATCGCGCTGCGGTCCCTCGCCCGCCGCTCCCGGTGGGCGCGCACGGCCTCCCGCAGGTCGACGTTGGCGACAACGTCCGCCGAGACGAGCACGAAGTCGGAGGTGAGGCGGTCGCCCTGCTCGAGCGCGCGGAGCGCGTCGCCGACCGAGGCGGCCGCCGTGGACACCACGACGGAGACGCGCGGGCCGCGCGGGGGGGGTCCCGCCGCGCCCCCGCCTCCCCCGCCCGCGCCTCCCTGCAGCGGGGAGGCGGAGGAGGAGGCGGGGGCGGCGGCGGAGCAGGGCGCACTCGGTTGCATCCAGCCCGCGGAGACCAGGTGTGCCTCGATCGCCCGCGCGTGCGCGCAGGCGAATACGACGATCTCGTCGACGATCTGGGACCCCGAGAGCCACTCCAGGGCGTAGTCTATGAGCGGGGCGTTGGCGAGCGGGAGGAGGGCCTTGGGACGCTCGAGGGTGACGGGGCGGAAGGTCTGGGAGAGGGCCGGGGAGAGTTTTTTTTTCAGGGGGGGGGGCGAGGGATGAGGGGTTGAGCGGGTGGGGAGAGAGAAAAGAGCCGCCGTCGGTCGATCGATAATCCTTTTTCCTCGTCCCCCCCTCTCTCCCCTTCTCTCTCTCTCTCTCTCTCGCGCGCGCGCTCTACTACTCCCTTACCTGCGCGAAGCTGTCCGCCAGCAGGACCGCCACGAGCTCCTCTTTGGCCTTGACGTCGTCGCCGCCGTGGCCTCCTCCTCCTCCAGCCCCGCCGCCTCCTTTCTTCGGCGGCATCGTTTCTTTTTTGGCTGGGTGTTCTAGTGTCTTCTTTCAGCCTCTCCTCCCTCGAGTGCCTGCTGAGCGTGCGAGAGCGAGGGAGCAAACGCGCAGGGCTCTTTCTGTGTGCTGATGCAAGCGCGCTCTTCTCTCGCGGGGGAGTTGAGTAAAGGAGAAAGATAACGTCGGTCGATCAAAGAAATGGAGGCCGAAACACAATCGACGGACGAAGAAAAAAACTTCAATGCTCTCTCTTCAAGCAGCGCCGCTCCGCGTCGGTGGTTGGCCTTCCTCGCGACGAGCGACGGCAGTTGGAGCAGCAGCAGCAGCTCGCGCGCCGTCGCCTTTATTGAGAGCGTGCGCCACCGCGAGGCCGAACGGGGCGAGCTCCCTCGGCTGGCGGCAGCATTCGTCTCTCCCGACGCTCTCGACCCGAACCGCCGGGTCCTGCTTCCCCCGCTTCTCCCCTACCGCCGCTGCCGCAGCCGCGGATTCCCCAGGACCCCTCGGGG
>Ga0114918_10005567_pt1 | contig 10801 bp, 8 predicted proteins | sample LantaG_FD_87015 | JGI IMG/M metagenome (GOLD analysis project Ga0114918, IMG submission 87015) | Deep subsurface microbial communities from Baltic Sea to uncover new lineages of life (NeLLi) - Landsort_02402 metaG | ecosystem: Environmental > Aquatic > Marine > Oceanic > Sediment | place: Baltic... | reverse complement strand
CTAAATTTTTATTAACGTACGTTTCTGATATTACTTCAACTTTTTTTGTTTCAAAACTTTGCAGGTTATAGGCTTTTACAATTCTAATTCCTGCAAACCGTTCCCTCACCACTTCGGTTAAATCTGAAAATGCCCCCTGAACTTCCTTGTATCTCCGGTGCATTTTTTTACTGAAAAATAAGGTGCCCATGACAATTAACGGCATGGGTATCAGCACAAGCAACGTGAGTTTTATATTTATGTATGCCATGAAACCGATGGATGCCATACCGAGTACAATGGAATCGTTGAGTGCGACCAAGCCCATACCTGTTGCCATTCGGATCTGTTGAATATCATTGGTTGCATGGGCCATCAGGTCACCTGTCTTTGCTTTATCAAAATAAGAGGCTGATAGGGTCTGTATATGGGCAAAAAAAGTGTTTCGCAGACCTTCTTCGACACGCCTTGATGTACCCAGAAGACAACGCCGCCAGAAGTAACGGAAAACGCCAATCATTAAAGCAATACCAACCATCAAGGCGCTGTAAAAAAAGAGTCCTTTTGAATCGATTTGCCAAGCCGTGAGATCGTCGATGGCCCATTTTAAAATTCGGGGAATAAAAAGCTGCAAAAGATCAACAATAATAAGACAGACCAGTCCGAAAAAAATCAAAACACGGTTTTCTATAAAATACGGTTTTATTAAGGCAGTCGATTTCATATTTGTCCGGAAGATCGGTTTTTATCTTTGATGACTTACTGAAAAGAAAAAGGTTTTTTATCACGAAAACACGAAAAAGATAAAATTAATGATCTCGTAAAAAGTTTAAAAAATGTATTTTTTAGTCATTCCGAGAAAGTCGGAATCCAGTATTTTTAGTTAGTTGCAACTACTGTGGGCTCCGGTTTTCACCGGAGTAACGACTTTTTACAAGACCATTAGATATAGTTGCTGCATTCAATAACTTCAAGCAATTTATTTATCCACAGATTGACTTTTCGGCAACCTGTTGGTATTATAAAAAGTTATGGGATCAGGAAACGTTGTTGAATATATCGACCAGCAAAAAATATTATGTGCTGTAGTTCTGGAGGTAAAGAACCAGCGTCTTAGGCTGCTTACCGAGAACAACAGGGAAGTTAATCTTTCCGCAAATCGCCTGTCCCACAAATGCAAGACTCAAATTGATTTATCTGCAGGCAGGAACAGGATGGTTATATCATTAAAGGAGATTGCCGGCCGCCGGAAAGAATTGATTAACAATGTGGATATCAAGGGGCTGTGGAAGGTTTTGAACACGGAACAGGAATGGATTGATCTTGCAACAATGACCGAATTCTGTTTTCCTGATAATCCTTCCTGCGATCACGAATCAGCAGTTATACGGGCATTTTTTCAAAACAGGCTCTATTTCAAATTTGATTCTGACGGTTTTTTCCCAAATTCCGAAGAGCAGGTAACCCAGATTGTCGCCCGCGAAAAAGAGGATGCCCGAAAAAAACAAATCATCACCGAAGGGGCTATCTGGATAAAAAGCATCGTAAGCGGTGCCTTTTCCTTATCAAAGCCTTTTTCTGAGAAAAAAACAGAATTTATTGATATTTTAAAGTCAGCTTATCTTTTTGAAAAAGAAAGCAAACATTATGAACTCGGGAAAGCGATGCTGGCAAAAGCAGACATCAATGATTTTAGCAGGGTTTTTCAGATTCTTGAAAAGATTGATGTATTCGATAAAAATGAAAACATAGATCTTTTTAAATATAATATATCTGAAGCTTTCCCTGACCGGGTTATTAAGGAAGCGTCTGATCTTGCCGACCGAATAAACGCCTCATCTGAGAATGCTTTTTCAGATATTAAACGGATAGACCTGACTAAATTATCCCTTATGACCATAGACGGGCAGGCAACCATTGATTTTGACGACGCCTTGAGTATAGAAGATATGGGAGATCATTATCGACTTGGTATTCATATCGTAGATGTCGGACACTTTATTCCAAAAGGAAGTGTGATCGACTGCGAAGCTTTTAAACGTGCAAGTTCTATCTATATGCCAGATCGGAAAATCTCCATGCTCCCTCCACATCTTGCCGAAAACCTTTGCAGCCTGAAAGCCGGTGAACTGAGGCCTGCCATCAGCACAATGATTAAATTGACTCCTGCTGCGGATATAATCGATTATGAAATAATTCCCAGTCTGGTTATGGTAAAATATCAACTTTCCTATTACGACGTTAACCTGCTGGCCGAGGAAGACAAGGCAATTGTTATTCTTCGTGATATCGCAGCAAAATATCGTGAAAGAAGGCTGTCATCAGGAGCTGTTCATATATCACTTCCGGATATCAATGTGTGGATAGATAAGGATGATTTAATAACTGTAAACAAAATAAACAGAGAAAGCCCTGGCAGGATGCTGGTTTCAGAGCTGATGATCATGGGGAACTGGCTTTCGGCCAGATTCCTGGCGGATCATAAAATTTCAGCGATCTTCAGAACTCAGCCGGATCCAAGGGAGCGTTTATACAGGGGAGAAGAAGGAACTTTGTTCCAGAATTACATGCAGCGAAGGTATTTAAGCCGGTTTATATTGAACACTGAACCCAAACGACATTCAGGACTTGGACTCGACTGTTATGTCACGGCCACATCACCCATCCGGAAATATTTTGACCTGGTTACACAGAGGCAATTGCGATCCGCTTTTGGCATGGAAAAAGCATACACCCGTGAAGAAATAGATAAAATCACTATGTCTCTTGAACCGCTCATGAGCAACGTATCTCGAATCCAGCAGCGCCGCAACCGGTACTGGATTTTTAAATATCTTGAAAAGAGAATAGGCGAAAAAGAAGAGGCTATTGTACTCTACAAGCGAAGGGACAGATACCAGATACTTCTTCCGGAGTATATGATAGAATGTGATCTGTCCTTGCCTGTCAGTATTGATTTAAAGCCTAAAGATCTTATCCGGGTTACATTGCAACATGTCAACGCCAGAAAAAACTCATTTTCTGTATTTATGGGATGACTACTTAAAACACTTTGTAAGAAGTCTCGAAATTCGCTTTAGTATGGTTAAGCGAAAAGAGACCTTTGAAAAATGTTTAATTGCAGGAACACCATTGTGACTACTCCAGAAAAAGAATCAACTAAATATACTACTACAGCCCGTCTATTTAAGCTTATCAGCAATATTTCTGAAGAACAGCTGCTGATTTTGATAAAAGATTTGCTCAAAGACCGTTTTACTGCTCATTTGTTCAAGCTTATTATTGAAATGCCTGATGACCAGCAGTTAATGCTTATGAAGCAGTTGGAGGAAGTATCTGTAAAGTCGGGCAATCTGGATAAAAGAATTCACCTGAGAAAACCCTGCCTGATAAGTGTCGATTACATGGTCGGAAATCGTAAATTCAAAAGCTTTATGCTCGATATCAGCACTTTTGGCGTATTCATTGAAACAAAAAACCTTTTTCCGGTGGGAAGAGAAATAATAATGACTTTTACCTTAAGTAATTATCAAAAACCCTTTAAGCTCGCGGGTGAAATTATCTGGAGTGGCGCCCAGGGGATTGGTGCGAAATTCAAATATTTAAACCAGCGCCAGTTTGATATCATCAAATCCTATTCAGAAAAGATGGATGAAGTATATGAAATAAACAGTTAAGCAAGCCCTAAGGATAGTCTCACATGCGCGTATTATTCTGGTATTGTGAACATTTTGACTGGATACCCTCAATGAAAACACTTGATGATGCTCCTGACGCTCATCCTGCTGAAAACGAAAAAACCGTGGTTGCATTTGTTCACATTGAACCGGCGGACGTCCAGGAAGGCAGCAACGCAGAAACTAAACTGGTAAAAAACTCAAAATGGCTTGCCCGCAAATGGGAGACAATGAAAATTGTCCTGCATTCTTTTACGCACCTGGGCGAAGAAAAAGCTGAGGCGGACAAAGCGCAGGCATTGCTTAAACGAGCTGGGAAACGGCTGGAAAATGCTGGTTACTCGGTTTTTCAAACTCCGTACGGATATTTTCTGGATCTTGTTATAAAGGCGCCCGGGCATCCTTTGGCAAGGATTTACAAAGATTTTTGACCCGATGAATTCGACTTTTTCCCGGTTTATCAGGTTTTAGTTTCTCATAGATCGATCTCGTTGGCCGCTCTTTCCCATATGCCTTTGATGGCCTGAGATGTTTCTGAATTTGCGTTATATTCGAAAATGGTTTGTTCCTGAACCATGGCCTTGGTGAAAACCGGGTCAAAAGGGATACAACCCAGCCACAATAATTTTTTTTCTCTTGAGAAGTTTTTAATGCTGTCTGTCAACTCCGAATTAAGATCGAACTTATTGACGCAAACCATGGCTGGAACTTTAAAAAAACCGGCCAGTTCGACCACACGTTCCATATCATGTTTGCCTGAAACAGTCGGTTCGGTAACAATCAGCACTGCGCTGGCACCTCCGATAGAAGCAATTACCGGACAACCCACTCCCGGAGGACCGTCTGTGAGAATGAGATCAAGGTTTTTTTCTTCCCCGAGTTTTCTGGCTTCCTGACGTACAAGGCTTACCAGTTTACCTGAATTCTCTTCTGCAATCCCAAGCCTGGCGTGAACCATTGGTCCAAAGCGCGTATCCGAAATATACCACTGCCCACATGTATTAAGTGGAAAGTCGATTGCTTTTTCAGGACAGAAATATACACAAACACCGCAGCCTTCACATTCAATCGGGTTTACCTCATAGTCTTCATCAATGGCATTCCATCTGCATAATTCCCTGCACAGGCCGCACTCCGTACACTTTTCCTTATCAATATCCGCCGTATAACCTGACTGAAAATCGGCTTGTTTAATAACCTCAGGACTCATGATAAGATGAAGGTCTGACGCATCCACGTCGGCATCGCATAGAACCTTGTTTTCAGCCAGTGACGCAAAAGCCGCCACCAGACTGGTCTTCCCGGTTCCTCCCTTTCCGCTAATAACTATTAACTCTTTCATAAATTTTATTCCCGTTTTTCCTTAAAACGATATTTATCGCTATCCATAATTTTTGAGCGAGCCGTTAGTGCTTCGAATTTCTCCTTGAAAGCAGGAGCTTTCGGGCAAACATCAGTTATATATAGCAAATTATTAAATATAAGTAAACTTGATTTGTATAAAGTCTTTGAATAAGCGCCGGATGGCGTCGTTCCAAGGCTCATATACAAGGCGTAGTGGTTTTTCAGGGGCGAGACTATACATATAGTATTTCGAGTTCCTAAAAAACCGCTGCAACGCAGTAGATAAGATTTTTTTACGACGCCATCAAACTTATTTTAGTTGATATTGACAGAAAAGCTGCTATTTATTACAAAAATGTATTTTCATAAATTTACAAACTCATAAAGCAGCTTGAGGCATAGGGCAATTAGATTTAAAATGGCTGACTTTTTGAGCTTATTGCACAAAAAAACTAAACCACCGAACAGGAGTTGGAATAAATGCGTACAATAAAACGAATAGAAGAAATTACCCTGCTCTATGAAATAAGCAAGGCGCTTAATGAACATCTTGACCTTCGAAAATCTTTATACAAGGTTTTGGAGATACTATCCAACTCCTTGAATATGGTAAGAGGAACTGTAACAATTCTTAATCCTGTGAGAAACGAGATAAATATTGAGGTTGCTCATGGTATTTCAAAAAGTGCCATGTCGAGAGTGAAATATAAACTCGGAGAAGGAATTACCGGCCGTGTTATTGAAACAGGAAAAGGTGTAGCCCTTCCAAAAATAAGTGATGAACCGCTGTTCCTTGACAGAACTGCATCCAGAAAGGCCAGACCGGTTCAGGAATTCTCTTTCATATGCGTGCCTGTAAAAAAGGGAAACCAGGTTATCGGAGCGTTGAGCGTCGACAGGCCTTTTCATGAATCTTACATCCTGAAAGAAGGGAAAAAACTTTTGTCTGTTGTAGCGACAATGATCGCACAACATGTAATTAACATTGAAATAATACACCTTGAGAAAAAGCAATTGAGAGAAGAAAATAAAAGGCTTATGGAAAAACTCGGTGATAAATACAGTATCACCAATATTATAGGCAACAGCAATAAAATGCGGGAGGTCTATCAGATGATCTCCCAGGTTTCCAAAAGCAATGCAACAGTACTTATTCGAGGTGAAAGCGGAACAGGGAAAGAACTTACCGCTAACTCCATACATTACAGCAGCAACAGAGCAAAGAATGCTTTTATTAAGGTCAACTGCGTGTCACTGCCTGTAAATTTGATTGAAAGCGAGCTTTTGGGTCATGAAAAAGGGGCTTTTACAGACGCAATAAAAAAGAAACTCGGTAAATTTGAGCTGGCACATATGGGAACCATATTCTTAGATGAAATTGGTTCCATCAGTCTTGATGTCCAGGTAAAATTGCTTCGTGTTTTGCAGGAAAAAGAATTTGAACGGGTAGGTGGTCATAAGACCATTAAAGTGGATGTTCGCGTTATTGCCGCTACGAACAAAAACCTTGAACAGGCCGTCGAAAATGAGAGTTTCAGGGGCGATCTGTATTACAGGTTGAATGTTTTTCCAATTTACATGCCTCCCTTAAGAGAACGCAAGACTGATATTCTACTTCTTGCCGACTATTTTCTTGAAAAATATGCAAAAGAAAACAACAAGGACATCAGAAGGTTTTCAACGCCAGCCATAGACATGCTTATGGAATACCACTGGCCGGGTAATGTAAGGGAGCTTGAAAATTGCATTGAACGGGCCGTACTTTTATGCGAAGAGGGGGTAATCCATAGTTACCACCTTCCGCCTACCCTGCAAACGGGAACGGAATCAGGTACATTGCCGGCCGTATCCATAGAAGATGCCGTAGGAAATCTTGAAAGGGAGATGATAATAGACGCACTCAAAAATACACGCGGCAATATCACGCTGGCGGCAAAGATACTCCGGACAACGGTCAGAAAATTTTCCTATAAAGCGGAAAAATACCAGGTAGATTACCGTAACTATCGCTATTTTTTTTGACTTTGAGGATGTTGGAAGGCTTTTGCTTTGGAACTTGACACCCAGGTTGCTTTTCATTATATTTTGCTGACCTGTATTAAGAATCTCAGCATCAACAATAAAACAGGAGGACTGAATATGCATAAAAAAATTTTTAACATAATGATCATTCTTTTATTTGCATTCTTTTGTTCTTCCAGTTGCCACCAGATGGGAAGGGCAGTCGGAAAGGCTGAACACGGAATTAAGAAGGTAGAAAAAAAAATAGAGAATGCCGGTGAAGCTTTTGAAAAAGGATACGAAAAAGAAAAAAATGCACAGTAAGGCATCATTATTAAGATTGATGAACTCGTAAAAAGTTCCCGGAACCTTATTTCCTATGGCCATAACCCTCCAATCCTCTGAAGAAAAAGTGAAACCTTTCCGACTTGTCAAGTACTTCACCTTTACAAGTTTAATCGTAATTTTTTCAGGGGCCATTATTCTATCCATACTCAATACCCATCAGGCAAGGACGATGCAGCGTGAAAAAAGCGAAGAGTATGCCCTGCTTCTTATAGAAAATCTCAACCATCAGATATTTATGCAATTCACAATACCGGTTGTCCTAAAATATGGTGGAATTAGTCTGAGGGAAAAAGAACAGTTTGAACATATGGATAAAGTTGTAAGGAGCACGTTGCACAGTTTCAAGGTGGAAATGGTAAACATATACGACATGAAGGAAACCGTTTCGTACAGTTTTGACAAATCTTTAATAGGTAAAAAGGATTATGGAGGCGCGGCTTTTAAAAAAGCGCTTATGGGAGAAACAGTTTCAAAACAGGTCCAAGTAGGTAATATGATTGAAATTTTGCTCGGATTTCCAAAAGAAAGCCGCATCATTACATTTGCCCCCTATCGTGCAGAAAGACCCCTTTCTACACTATCCGGTCCTGTGCTGGGTGTTATTGAAATCGTTCAGGATATGTCGGAAGAATATAAAATTATTTTCAAGTTTCAGGTTGATGTTATTATTACCAGCACAATCGTCATGTCTGTATTGTTTTTTGTCCTTATTTTTGTGGTAAAGAGGGGTGAAGGTATCATCCAAAAACGTACCCAGGAAAAACTCAGGCTTGAGGAAGCATTGAGTCGCTCAAAGCATATGTCTTCTCTGGGAGAGATGGTATCCGGGATTTCCCATGAAATCCGCAATCCACTGGGAATTATAAGAAGTTCTGCTGAGCTCTTAAAGAAAAAGGTGGCAAGCTTTGATCCTTCAAACACAATACCTGATATCATTGTAGAGGAATCCGGCAGATTAAATAATATAATCACGGATTTTTTAAATTTTGCAAAACCGAAAAGGCCTGATTTGGCTATATGCCATGTAGAAGAAATTCTTGAAAAGAATATAAAGTATCTTTCATCACAGACTGAAGAACAGGGATATATTATAAAAAAGCATCATGATAACCATCTCCCGGTAATAATGGCTGATTTTGATATGCTCTACCAGGCATTTCTCAACCTTTTAATAAATGCCATCCAGGCGATGCAAAACGGCGGGACCATTTATATTAAAATCAGTTCTACCGAAGATGCCGTATCGATATTAATTGAGGATGAAGGGGAAGGTATCCCGGACAACCTCACCGAAAAGATCTGGGATCCTTTTTTTACAACTAAGGAAAAAGGAACAGGGCTTGGGCTGGTTATTGTGAAAAACATAATTAAAGCCCATGGAGGAAGCATCGAACTTGAAAACAGATCTGCCGGCGGAGTCAGGGCAAAAGTTAAGCTGCCAGAAAAGCAGGCCTGAAAATCAGGAGAGACAGTCTATGGAAACGGTACTTGTCGTAGATGATGAAAAAAATTATCCGCTTATTTTAAGCGCCGTTTTAGAGGAAGAAGGGTTTGAAGTCCTGACGGCAAACAGCGGCAGGGAGGCCCTTGAAATTCAGAAAACTTCCGATGTTGATCTTATTTTGACAGACATGAAGATGCCTTCCATGGACGGCATTGAACTCCTTGAAAAAATTAAGGCCAGAGATCCTGATATGCCGGTAATCATGATGACTGCATATGGTAGTGTTGATAAGGCGGTTGAAGCGATGGGAAAAGGGGCTTACAGTTATATACTAAAACCCTTCGACAACGAAAAACTTGTTGTTTACGTAAATAAAGCCATTTCCATGTACAGGGTTGTCAAGGAAAACAGACGCCTTCGGGATGCAGTAAAATCACAATACAGTTTCGGAAATATCATCGGGAAAAGTAAAGTGATGCATGATATTTATGAAAATATCAGAAAGGTTGCACCTTCCTCAGCAACGGTACTGATCGAAGGAGAAAGCGGCACAGGCAAAGAGCTCGTTGCAAAATCTATTCATTTTAACTCTCCCAGGCGAGAGAAGCCTTTTGTGGCGGTCAACTGCAGTGCTTTGGCTGAAAACCTTCTCGAAAGTGAACTTTTTGGCCATGAAAAGGGAGCATTTACCGGTGCCGTTGCCATGAAAAAGGGACGGTTTGAACTGGCTGACGGCGGGACTTTGTTTCTCGACGAGATCGGAGAGCTTTCACCCGGGCTTCAGGTAAAACTTCTTCGTGTTCTCCAGGAAAAGGTCTTTGAACGGGTCGGAGGAGTAAAGCCGGTTTCTGTAAATATTCGCATTATTGCAGCAACAAATAAGGACCTGAAAAATGAAATGATAAAGCATCAATTCCGTGAAGACCTTTTTTACCGGTTGAATGTCGTACACATTGTGTTGCCTCCCTTACAGCATCGAAAAGAAGACATCCATCTTCTGGCCGAGCATTTTATTGCCAAGTACGAACATGAACACAAATCAGACATTCCGGTTAATGGCATTGCAAAGGCAGTTGAACGGCTTTTTTATGATTATGCATGGCCCGGAAATGTTCGCGAGCTTGAAAATGTCATTGAACGCGCAATGGTTATGTGTACTACAGCTAAAATAAATGAGGCGGATCTTCCTAAGGAATTTAAGGCAAATGTTTATAATACATTATATCTAGAAGGAATACCTGAAAATGCACACCTGGATGAAACCCTTGATTTAATAGAAAAAAAGATGATAAGCAGGGCTTTGAAATCAACAGGCAATGTTCAGTCGGAAGCTGCAAAGCTGCTTGGCATTGGGAAAAGCGGTCTTAACTGGAAGATAAAAAAGTTTAAACTTGATATTGGTTCAAAAATTTGAACCAATTGGAAAAAGAATGAAAGTACGTTAATTCAAGAGGTTATACAATTTAATAAAAATCGGGTTTAAAAATTTGAACCTGGCTAAAAATATTGTATGGCCTGTTAATTCAAATAGTTAAGTTGTCTGACCTTGCAAATGGTTCAAATATTTGAATTTTCTATTTGTTTAAGAAAATAAAAATAATGGAAAAATGTAGCGTCTGCCGAATAATTTAGCTTATATATTGTTGTAATCATTGATATAAACAAGATGGTCGGAAATATATTTTCATTTTTCATAGTTTGGCAGGATATTTGCAGTACCTAAAAGCAACAAACAATTTCTTCATATGTTTTCCTCCTTTTGCGGCTAACCGGGATGGTCCCGGTTAGCCGTTTTTATTTGATTACAGATAACCGTTCACAGGTTCAGGGTTCAACGTTCAGGGTTAAGGGCAAAGAAGGCATTGAAGACCCAAAGTCCTGGTTGAACATAGTCATTTTAAAAAGTAATTGCCACTTTGGCTCCAAATTTTAGATTATGCCTGTCGAAAATGACGCTTTTCTTATAAATACACGTTCTAAATGCAGTCCAGGAACGAAAGTGGAACCT
>Ga0114918_10005566_pt1 | contig 10801 bp, 9 predicted proteins | sample LantaG_FD_87015 | JGI IMG/M metagenome (GOLD analysis project Ga0114918, IMG submission 87015) | Deep subsurface microbial communities from Baltic Sea to uncover new lineages of life (NeLLi) - Landsort_02402 metaG | ecosystem: Environmental > Aquatic > Marine > Oceanic > Sediment | place: Baltic... | reverse complement strand
TTTCCGTCGATTATCTGTCTGACCGCTATGGTAAAATGGGGTTTTTTTCTAAACCCCAGGTAAATATCGCTGATAAAGTAATGCCTTTGCTGATTCAACAATTTTTTAAACCAGCTTTCATTGCTGTAGTCTTTATTCTGAAGATATGGAAAGGGACCTGCATATCCTGCCTGAATTCCCTTTGTATTGAGAAACCCGACATCGATGAAGGCATCATTTACCTCTCTTAGGGTTTGAAGGTAATCCTGCATTTCTTGTCGGGAAGGAGTGAGACTGAATTTGCTGCTGTGAAACAGGGTGAAAATGTTAACCACGCGTTCCTGCAGGAAAAGATCGATGGTATTTTTCTGGCTGTTAGAAAGAGCTTCCAGGTTGAGTCTTCCGGTATTTTTCAGGGTGGAGTTGAATTGGAATTGGAAATACGCAAAAAATGCTGCATAGGGCAGCATGAAAGCAACAAGGAGCCCAACTGAAAGTTGAACTCTAAGTTTTTTAAAATATTCTTTTCTTTTATCGATCTGGGTGCTGATGCTTTGTCTTTTTTCAAATGCCTCCTCAATTTTTTCTGAAATATCATCAATATCAGCCGGCTTTATTAGATAATTTGCAGCACCTAATTTTACGCCTTCAACAGCGGATTCCACAGTGCCGTGGCCGGTGAGCATAATAACTTGAATCAAAGGAAAATCACGCTTGATTTTCTTTAAGGTTGCAATTCCGTCCATACCCGGCATTTTGACATCTAAAATGACAACCTGGATATTAGTCATTTTTAATTTTTCAAGGGCTTCCATACCGCTTGAGGCGGTTTCTACTTTATAGCCCTTTCTCTCTAAGAGTTTTTTGGTGGTAGAAAGAAATCTTTCTTCATCATCCACCAGCATGATGTTTATATTTGCCATTTTCTTTTCCTGATTGAAAATCGATTTGATAATCGATGAAATCGGATTTGGTCCATTATATCCGTTACAAAGTAGCAACCTTTATGCCAAATATTGATTGACCGGCGAAAAGCATTAAGCGGATGAAATATAAGAATATATTGATTTAATGAAAGAAATGGTTACCTGGAGAAATAGATGGCACTGTGTCAGTATTTTTTACAAGTTGTAAAAAGCGATGGCGGATTTTTAATCCAAAACAAGATTTGTAAACGGCTATACAAATTCACAGCAAAAAGCTTTATTTACATGGAAGATCATTTATGCTATGTTTTAACCATGTTCACTTTTAAATAGAGAAGACGGTATGTCCTTTAAAGAAAATCTTTTAAAAAAAATAAAAATCGTAAATATGTCAAAAAAGGTCATTGGTTCAATCGGCCCGCCTGGCAGTGAACGCAAAACCGACAAGGCAACCATGCAGCGCCTCCTTGAAATGAGTCCATATACACTGCACAAAAAACGGGATCTCGATCTTTATATTAAAGGTGATCCTGACAAAAAAGGTGAGATTTTAGTGCTCGATAATGAACTGGCCCTTTATCATACCACCGCTGATGATGTGGTTCTGCGTAAAAGTCCCACAATTAAGGAAATGGTGAGTATTCGTAATGCCATTAAGATATTAAGCGACTCTGACGTGGTGATCAGTAAAAGGGAAGAATCGGTGAATACCATCGGAAAAGAGTGTATCGATTTGCTTGATCTATCTTTTAACAAAGCTGATATTGAAGAAATTGAAAAAGAAGGATCCGCTTCATTGGAAAACGGCTATTCAGATGGCGTAATTGAATCCCTTTCTTTGTTTGCTGAACTTCTTGGCTTTAGTTCCCCGCCAAAAGCGTTTAAAATGCGTCATTGTGAAATAATAGGCCATTTAAAAAAGAAAGAGAACGGTGAAATCGTTTTTGGTCCGGCTGTTATTTACAGCCTGGCATATAACACCTTAAAACTGATTGAAAAAAAGATCGGTAGTTTTGATAAGGGGGCAATGGAGTATTTTAAACAGGTTATTGCTGAAAAGCAGGAAGCCTCAAAAGAAGGGGCCGATGTTTTCCAATACTTGAAAGAAACAGTAGTTAGAAAGTCTTTATAGAACGAGGCAATTTCAATACATCCCCCTTTCGAAGTCTTCGCTTATCTGTCCGATATCTGTGCTTGCCCTGTGAAAAGCGGAGCCTATTTCTTTGGGGGCAGGCTCAAATTTTAATCCTCCCGAGGCGGATAAATCTTCCAAATACTCAACGTATTCCTTCCTGCCCCGTAGGTCTGGCAGATCGTACGGGGGTGGTTAATCCGCCGGAGGCGGATCGCCTTCCCCCGCTCAAAGTCCGGGATCTTCGACTTGGCCTTGAATAAGCTGAAACTTTTTAAAACTGGTTTTTTATTAAATTAACTTGCGTCAAACTTTAATTCAAGTTGCAAAATTGAGGTTTTACTGTTCCAGAAATGTGATATTTTTATCGCACTCTATGGGTCTGTCCGAGAATGGCTTCGTAGCGAGATCGAACAAAAATATTGATATATGGAAATTATTTCTTGACACCCAATCGAATATGAGTATATACTCAGTTTATATGAGTTATGACTCAGTTTTGGTGTTCAGAGCGGATTTATTATGACAAGAAAAGAATCCATTCTCCAGGTAGCGACAGTTCTTTTTTCAGAAAAAGGTTACAAAGAAACCGCAATGGCCGAGCTTTCAAAAATATCAAAAGTGGCTGAAGGAACAATCTTCTATCACTTCAATAGCAAAGAGGAACTTTTTCTTGCTGTTCTGAAAAGGATAAAAGAGACAATCATCGACGAATTTGAAAGCTATATAGGAAATAAAAAATTTCAAAACGGTATAGAAATGATTGAAGATGCCGTTTCTTTTTACCTTTACCTTGCGGGGAAGATGGAGAACCAGTTCCTTCTGCTACACCGACATTTTCCCTATGAACTAGCTGAAAAAAATTCAGCCTGCCGAGAAAATCTGGTGGCGATTTATGACTGTATTGTGGATATTTTTGAAGAAGCGATACAGACAGGCATTCAGGATGGTTCTATGAAACAGCTGCCTGCCCGAAAGACTGCCCTGATAATCTTTTCCATGGTGGACGGAATCGCACGGTTTAAAACATACAATCTTTACAATGCGAACTCTCTTTTTAATGAAATATTAGGTTCATGCCGCAGTATGTTACAGGGCAAACATTAATGGAGGATAATTTTTAAGATGCTGACCAGGATTCTCCCTTTTCTTTTATGGTTTAAAGATTATAATTTTTCAAAATTTCGGATTGATTTTCTGGCGGGCCTGACTGTCGCACTTGTGCTAATCCCCCAGTCAATGGCCTATGCCCAATTGGCAGGGCTTCCAGCATATTATGGACTGTACGCCTCGTTCCTGCCGCCGATGATCGCTGCACTATTTGGATCAAGCCGGCAGCTTGCAACAGGCCCTGTAGCCATTGTTTCGCTTATGACCGCAGCATCACTGGAACCTCTTGCAACTGCAGGAAGTGAAGCATTCATCGCATATGCTGTGCTCCTTGCCCTTACAGTAGGTGTCTTCCAGCTTCTTTTAGGTGTATTCCGCCTGGGTCTTATTGTGAACTTTCTGTCTCACCCGGTTGTAAACGGCTTTACAAATGCTGCGGCAATTATTATTGCATCTTCCCAGCTTTCAAAGATGTTCGGAGTTTACGTTGACAATGCACCGCACAATTATCAAACCATAATTCGTGTTATCCAGGCTGCATTTGCATATACTCACTGGCCAACTCTTCTTATTGGGATTTTTGCAATTATTATCATGTATTCTCTGAAAAAAATTAACCCGAGGATCCCGAACGTGCTTGTTGCAGTGGTAATAACTATTCTTATTTCATGGTTAATCGGTTTTGAACATAATGAGAGGATTGACATTTCAGACATTCAATCTCAAAGTATTCATGAAACCGTAATCGAGTTCAATCATACTGTCAGAGAAATTACAACAATTGGTGAGGAAAGGTCAGTTTTGATAAAAAAACTCGATGACTTAGAAAGAATATCCAGCCATGATTCTAACTTACCGTCTGTTGATCTTCTGAATATTGAACATGAAATTACTGTGGCTGGCGCAAAAATTGCGGCGCAAAAACATCATTGCCATCTGCTGCGGAAGAGCCTGCGGGAAATAATGTTTTCTGGAGTTGAAAAAGAGAATAAATCCATTTTGTTTTACCCGCAAGATTCTGTTCCTGAAAGTGTCAAAACAGACGGTCGGGTTTGGAGAATCAAAGTAGGCAATAAGGCTATTGATGAAAATAATCTTCTCATGATCGGAGGAGGAGCTGTTGTCGGGGTTGTGCCAAAAGGATTACCGACCCTTGGAATACCCATAATAAACTTTTTCCTTTTTTTCCGATTGTTTCCGTTTGCGGTTATTAGCTCTCTGTTAGGGTTTATGGAAGCCAGTGCAATTGCCAAGGCCATGGCTGCCAAGACCGGCCAGAGACTTGATCCGAACCAGGAACTTATCGGCCAGGGACTGGCCAACATTATTGGCGCAATCGGCAAAAGTTATCCGGTGTCCGGATCTTTTTCAAGAAGCGCGGTCAACCTCCAGTCGGGTGCAGTATCCGGCCTTTCCAGCGTGATTACAAGCATTGTTGTCATCGTGGCCCTTTTATTTCTTACGCCTCTTCTTTATTACCTGCCGCAGGCAGTCCTTGCCTCCGTAATAATGATGGCTGTTATAGGCCTTGTCAACGTAACCGGCTTTATCCATACATGGCGCGCACAGTGGTATGACGGCGCTATTTCCATAATCACCTTTATAGCGACGCTCGCCCTTGCCCCGCATCTTGAAAAAGATATTTATATTGGTGTTTTTCTGTCTCTTGCCGTATTCCTTTACAAAAGTATGCGCCCCACTGTTTCTTCTCTTGCAAAACATGAAGATGAAGCGCACCGGGATATTGCTACGCATGGGCTGATGGCATGTGAATATATTGATCTTGTCCGTTTTGAAGGACCTCTTTTTTTTGCAAATGCCAGTTATCTTGAGGATGAAATCAACAACAGAGTTCTTACCAAAAAAAACTTGAAACATATAATCATTGCTGCTAACGGTATAAATGATATGGATGCATCCGGAGAGGAGACCCTGTCACTTCTCATTGAGAACCTTCGCAGCGCCGGGTTAGGGATCTCTTTTTCCGGAGTAAACGAGTCAGTCATGGCAGTCATTAAGCGTACTCACCTTCTTGAAGAAATCGGCAAGGATAATATTTATCCGACTATGGAGAAGGCTATATTTGCGGTTCACCATGACGCACATAAAGACGCTGATGAAGAACAATGCCCTCTTATGACAACAGTATCCAATGTTGTTAAACGAATGAGCATAAAGGGAGAATAAAAATGCCGGTTATTAATATTTTCAGTGGCATGTACTGTAAAGCTAACGAAGTCGTGCAAAAGACGATTGAAAAAACAGGATACAGGCTTGTAACAGACCAAGATATCGCCGCCAAGGCGAGTAAAATGTCCGGGATACCGGAAAATAAGATAATGAAGGCATTTTCGGGAAAAACATCTGTTTTTAACAGATTTACCCATGAAAAAGAACGTTCTATAGCACAGCTAAGGCTTGCCCTTGCCGGCATGCTGTCTGAAGATAATCTGATTATTTCCGGTTTTTCAGGGCTGCTTATTCCCAGAGACATCACTCACACACTTCGGGTTTGTATCATTGCAGATGTGAAGTCAAGAACGGCAGAAGCGATGAAAAGGAAAAATGTCTCGGAAAAAGAAGCGCCCGGTATTATAGAAAAAAGCGATGCGGATAATTTTTCATGGGTAAACATGCTTTTTAAAACAAGCGACCCATGGGACGCATCCCTTTATGATATTGTTATTCCAACCAATAAAGTTGATGCCGGCAAAGCGGCAGAAATTATTTATGAAAACATTAGCCATGAAATCATTCAGCCGACAGAAATCTCAAAAAAGGCTGTCTCTGATTTTACTGTTTCTGCATCTGTCGAAGTCGCCACGGCAAAAGAGGGACATGCTGTTGGCATAAGCGCAAGAGACGGTGCTGTAACGATTACAATAAATACAAATGTTCTTATGCTTGGACGTCTTGAAGAAGAACTTAAATCCATAGCATCTGAAGTGCCAGGGGTTAAGACTGTTGAGACAAGAGTTGGAAAAGGGTTTCACAAGGCGGACATATATAGAAAATATGATTTTGAAATGCCTTCAAAGGTGCTGCTTGTAGATGATGAAAGGGAGTTTGTCCAGACACTTTCCGAACGGCTGCAGATGAGGGATATGGGTGCGGCGGTCGCTTATGACGGCGATTCCGCACTAAAGCTTGTCAACGAAGACGAACCGGAGGTAATGATACTTGATCTAAAGATGCCTGGCATTGATGGTTTTGAAGTTCTAAAAAGGATTAAAAAAGATCACCCGGAAATCGAAGTCATTATTTTAACGGGACACGGCACAGATGCGGACGAAGAGCTTTGTATGAAGCTTGGGGCTTTTGCATATCTGCAAAAGCCTGTAGACATTGAAATTTTAAGTGCTACGCTTAAAAAAGCATATGCTAAGTCAAAACAGGGATGAAACTGCCGGTTATTGAGGAGGACGGGTGACAGAACCTGATAATAATACAACAGAAGCCCCGGAGAATAAGCAATCGTATTCGGCAGGCAGATTGCAGGATCTGGACTTTAGAAAGGTGTGGATGCTGTCTTTCATTCTGACCTTTGTTATAGCCATTGGGCCCCTTATTTTCTTCGCGTTGATAGATTACGACCTTTCCAGAAAATCTGTTGAATCCGAGGTAGTGCTCAGAACATCGCGTTTTACTTCAAACACATGGAGATCCATTGCTTTTTTTATAGATGAACGTAAGACGGTTCTCGATTTTATTGCCAGAGACAACTCTTTTGCTGATCTTAATGACACAAAGCGACTGGCCGGAATTTTTAATAATCTTAAAAAAGGATTCAGTGGGTTCGTGGATCTTGGCGTAATCGACTCCTCGGGCATCCATACTGCATATGTCGGGCCATATCAACTCAAATACAAGGACTACCGCAATCAGCTATGGTTTAAAGAAACCGTCAGGCAGGGAAAATACATAAGTGATGTTTTTACAGGATACAGGAAGGCACCTCATCTGGTTATTGCTGTAAAGCACATGTTGCCGGACGGTTCTTTCTTTATATTGAGAGCAAGTTGCGAACACCGTTTAAACGATATGCTTTCGGAAATCAATGCCGGCGGGGTTGGTGACTCATTCATTATAAACAAAGACGGGCTGCTCCAGACACAATCAAAATATTTTGGTGATATTTTTACTAAAATTACCATGCCTGTGCCGGGATATTCCGACAAAACTGAAATCATTGAAGATAAAATTTCTGACATGCCGGTTTTTATAGGATACAAATACATTCCGGATACATCCTTTATTCTTATTGTTGCCAAACAGAAAGCCAAACTCATGGAGTCATGGCAGGAAACACGCAATAAACTTATTGAGTATCTGGCGATGAGTATTACTGTCATTTTGTTATGGACCATGGGCATGACAACTTATATGGTACGAAGAATAAAAATTGCTGACCAGCATCGGGTAAAAAGTCTTCATATGGTGGAATATGCAAATAAAATGGCCTCGATTGGCCGTCTCGCCGCAGGCATCGCACATGAAATTAACAACCCGCTTGCCATTATCAATGAAAAAGCCGGCCTTATCAATGATATGTTTTCTTTTACAAAGGAATATAAGGAAAACCCCCGGCTGATAAAAAATGTTAATTCTATTATCACATCCGTGGAGCGATGCGCCAGAATTACCAGACGTCTCCTGAGTTTTGCGAGACACATGCATGGAGACATACAACCTGTAAATATCAAAAACCTTATCCCGGAAGTCCTTGGTTTTATGGAAAAGGAAGCTGAATACAAGTCCATTGAAATTGTGCTTGATATCTCTGATAAAATACCGGAATTTAAGTCCGATCGAGGCAAACTCCAGCAAATATTATTGAATCTTATTAACAATGCTTTTTCGGCAATGAACGACGGTGGAAGGCTTGAATTAATTGCGCGACTGAAAGATAGAAATAATGTTTCAATTATTTGCAATGACAATGGTATTGGAATATCCAAAGTTAATCTTAAACGAATCTTTGATCCCTTTTTTTCAACAAAAACCGGTAGTGGCGGCACAGGTCTCGGCCTGTCCATTACATATAACCTGGTGCAGGAGATTGGAGGCGCAATAGAAGTACAAAGCGAAGAAGGAAAAGGAACAAAGTTTTCAATAACCCTCCCACTTAATAAATACAGGTGAACATATGCGGGTATTGCTTGTTGATGATGAAGAAGAATTAGTGTCCACCCTGGCAGAACGTCTTTCTTACAGAGGAATTAACGCTGACTGGGTGACTTCCGGGCTTGCAGCTCTGGAAATTGCTAAAAATTACAAATACGATATTGCCGTGCTTGATGTTAAGATGCCAGGCATAAGCGGGTGTGAGCTCAAAAAAAGTCTTCAGAATAAACACCCTGCTATGAAATATATCTTTCTCACAGGTCATGGTTCAGAGGATGATTTTATAAGCTGCACAGAAGAGGCTGGGCCGGAGTATTATCTGGTTAAACCGGTAAATATTGATTCTCTTATAAAAAAGATGAATGAAGTAATCGGGTGATAAGGAGGCTTGCTATAGATATGAGTTATGACGTTACAGGTGAGGCAGGGCTTCAATTTTTTGGAAAGATGATAGCATCAATTTCTCATGAAATCAAAAATGTTCTTGCTGTTATCAATGAGAATGCCGGTTTGCTGGAAGATTTTATTTTGATGGAAGAAAAAGGTGTTACTTTAAATCCTGAAAAGCTAAAAAAAATTTCAAAAAAGGTTATGGAACAGGTTAAAAGGGCAGATGGAATTATCCAAAATATGAACAGGTTCGGCCATAGTGTTGATGAAACGGTGAAAACAATCGATGTCATAGATACTATGGAGCTTATGATTAAGCTTTCAGCCAGGTTTTCTGAAAGGGTTGGTGTGTCATTTAAAATGGGTTCCCACTTTGATCCGATTAAAATTACGACAACCCCTTTTTTGCTGCAGAACGTCATTTGGTTTTGTCTTGATAATATAATGAACCTGGCTAAAAGCGGTGATACGGTTTCTATTGTTGTGGAGAATAATGGCTGCGATGTTTTGATCAGGTTTTTCGGGATCAGCGGGCTTGATGGCATGATAAATTATGATTTTCCGGCAGAGCGAGAGGCAATCTTGCTCGAAGCCTTAAGCGGCAAACTGCAGATTGATAACAGCGCTGGGGAAATCGTCCTCTATTTGAATGGCAATAAAAATTAACCTTATTAACGGGAGAATGTTATGGGAGAAAAAATTTTACTCGTTGACGATGAAAAAGATTTTATTGAAGCTCTCGGTGAAAGGATGGAAAACCGAGGGATGAATGTTTCGACAACAACATCCGCGAAAGATGCTATTAAAATGGTGGAAGAAGAAACATATGATGCAATTGTCCTTGATCTTCAAATGCCTGAAATGGATGGGATTGAAGCCCTAAAAGCAATTAAAAAGATAAATCCTGACATGCAGGTGATTCTTCTTACAGGTCATGCTACTGTAGAAAAAGGAATTGAGGCCATGAAGCTGGGAGCCATGGACTTAATAGAAAAACCGGCAGATATTGAGGCTATTACTGAAAAGATAAAAAAAGCCCAGGCAAATAAAATAATTTTAGTGGAAAAAAAGACTGAGGAAAAAATCAGAAAGATAATAACGTCGAAAGGATGGTGATGCTAAAGCCCGCCGACCTTAAAAAGTATCCGTTTTCTTATCCTACGGCTGAATAAGGATAGACGGATACAGTCCTTCCTTATCTCCTTTTGGATAAGGCTGAATTGTGTTATACGAAATATTCTTGTTCCTCCTATACCTCTTTACCCCTCCTCGTGCGTCGCACAAGGAATCCCGAAGATTGACGTCGAGATTGCGGGAAAGTGCCATCTTTGGATGGACGCTATTTAAATTTGTAGCGAAGATGTACCAAAATTCGACATTGAATGGTCGATATTGGACACGCAGGTCTTTTATTTTGCTCGATGTACTTTTTCCTTGACCTGCTGTAGCACTTCGCTGAATTCGTTGATATTCAAAGGTTTCTGCTGATAGGCGAAAGCGCCCATCTCCATGCAGGTTTCACGGTCCGCCCCACCGTCATGGCCGGTGATAATAATTACTTCTATAGTGTTTGGTGAGCAGGATAGTGGGATAGCCCTGATTCCCGTCCGAACAGAAAGCCATAGAAGGCATGATCCTACCCGGTTCGAATCAATAGGATCGGCACAAGTTGTAGAAACGCGGGATAAATACGCTATAGCGCATCATTTGTTCATTGATTTGGAAATCTCCCATTTGGTGTGGGGCATTACAATTCCTTTTGGTTATTCTTTCATTTGGGTAAGGGTCTCTTCCATCCCATCGTGATTGAATTTGATCGTGAAATCAGAGCCATTGTCATCCCAAACCTGTATAAGCGACCACTCCGATGTTTTGCTGACTAAAGATGTTGTGGCAACCGTCACTAGATATTGGCCTTTGTCGACGTTTTTTAACGATACCGGCACGGTTTTGCCGCCGATTTCGATGGATTTATCTTTTCCTTCAAGGTTGATCTTGACGGGATAACCGCCCTTGTCGCTTTTCCAAGTTCCGGCCATTTGAGACACAATATCTTGTTTGCCACCGCAGCCGATAACGACAAGCCCTAAAGCAGCAACTAACACGCATGCGATCAACAGATTTAAATTCCTCATCATAC
>Ga0114918_10005564_pt1 | contig 10803 bp, 7 predicted proteins | sample LantaG_FD_87015 | JGI IMG/M metagenome (GOLD analysis project Ga0114918, IMG submission 87015) | Deep subsurface microbial communities from Baltic Sea to uncover new lineages of life (NeLLi) - Landsort_02402 metaG | ecosystem: Environmental > Aquatic > Marine > Oceanic > Sediment | place: Baltic... | reverse complement strand
TGCAGGGCACGGAATGGGGAGGAAACGCAGGGGAAAGGGGGGGGGGGGGGGGGGGGGGGGGGGGGGAGGAAAAACCTGTCCCCCGGCCTGTCCAACCCTTTTTTGACCCCCCCCCCCCACACACACACAGTCTGGGAGCTCGTCTGGACGACCGAAAAGGAGACCCTCGCCATCGCCGACACGATCGGCCCCCTCTTCCGCGGCGGCGCGCCCACGGGCGGCATTTTTCAGGTGATCGACCTCCAGGCTGGCTCCCTCCAGAACGTCATCACTTTCCCGCCGGGCGACGGCGCCTTCGTCGTCGACTCCAGCTGCTACCCCGATGACGAGGCTGGCGCCTCGCCCAACCCGGCCCGCCTCAACTTCAAGTTCGGCGCGGCCCGCCTGGACGCGTGGGGAAAAGAGGGCTGGCTGCGCCTGCCGCCCGTGGGGCAGGGCTGGTTCGACACGGTGTGGTTGGACCCGGGTGGCGAGTGGCGGGCGGCCCGGGATGTGCGGGGGGACACGCTGGTGGTGCGACGGGTGAGGGGGGGGCGGGAGCGGTGGTGATGATGGGTTTGGTTGACGTGCTTGCCTCGTCCCTCGGAGGGCAGGTCACTTTTTTCCCAACCCGACACTCCCGGGGGGGTGGGGGCAGGGGCGCCTGCTGCGCCTCCTCAGCCACGGCCGGCGCGCCACCCCAGCCCGGAGTAGGCTCAGGCGGCGGCGGTGGCGGCGCGCCCCAGCCGGCTTGCGGGGCGGGAGGTGGCGGCGGCGGCGGCGGCGGTGGCGCCTGGTGTTGCTGCTCAGGCGGCGGCGGCACCGCTCCCCACCCCTCTGCCACCGGCGCCTGCTGCTGGGGCGGCGGTGGCGGCGGCGGCGGGGGCGCGCCCCACCTGTCCGGCGCCTGCTGCAGCTGCTGGACGGGCGGCTCAGGTGCAACAGGCGGTGGCGGCGGGGCGGGCACGCCCCAGCCCTCGGCGGGCGGCGGCGGCGGGGGCGCGCCCCACCCACCAGCAGCCGGGGCGGGCGGTGCAGCCGCCGTCGCCTCACCCCCACCCCACTCACCGGCGGGCGCCGCCGCCGCCGGGGCCCAGTGCTCACCGCCAACGACAGGTGGCGGGGCCAGGTGGTCCGCGGGCGGCGGCGGCGGCGGTGGCGCCTGGTGGTGGTTGTCATGGTTCCACCCGCCACCCGCTGCCCCGGGTTGAGGAGGGGGAGGGGGGGCGTCAGCAGCAGCAGCAGCGCCCGCCCCGCCGCCCCACCCCGCGGCCGGCTGCTGGGCCGGAGGAGCAGGCGGACCCCACCCGCCAGCAGCGGCCTGCGGCGGCGGGTAGAGCTCCCGCTGCTGCTGCTCAGCGGGTGCCGGCGCGGCCGCGGTCGCCTGTTGGCCCCAGGCGGGCAGTTGGGCAGCGTTGCTCTCGGGCGGCACCGCCACGCTCTCAGCGCCCGCCCAGCCGTCACCAGCCCCACCCCAGCCTTCCTGGGCAGGCGGCGGAGGGAGTGGCGCGTATTGCTGCGGCGGGGGCGCGCCCCAGCTGCTTTGCGCGGGCAATGGCGCGGCCGATGGCGCAGTGGCGGGCGGCGGGCCTCCGAAGCCGTCCGCCTGCACCTGGGGCGGGGCGGGCGGGGGCGCGCCCCACCCACCTGGCTGTGCAGTGGTCCCGCCGTCGACGTAGGCATGCGCCCCGGGAGGCGCCCAGCCCCCGCCCTGGGCGGGCGGTGGAGGCTGAGGCGGTCCGCCAAACTCATGCGTCGGCGGGGGGGGCGGCGGCGGCGCCCACCCGTTGGCCGCCGGCGCCTGTGCCTGGTCGCCGGGGGAGTGCGAGGGTGGGGCTCAGCCCCCGCCAGGGGGTGGAGGCGCGTACATGGGACAGGCGTGGAGGGAGCGGAGATGGGAAAGAGAGGAGGAGTCCCTCCCCTCTCGGTCGATGAAATTTCACTCTACCATTCTTGCTCTCCCATGCGCGCGCGCGCGCACGCGAGTTATATGTGTTGTCCGTCGTGACGTGCACCCCCTCCAAGTACACGCCCTCAAAGCCCCACCAAGCATGATGTTTCGACCAGGCCACCCGTCTCGCCGGCCCCTGCTGGCGGTTGTGCTCGCCCTGGGCGCCATTAGCGCGGTGCGTGTTGCGGGAAAAGTTGTGGGGGGAGAGAAGAATGCTGACAAGTGGCGAGGGGCGCTGTGGACAGTCACGGCACACGCCTTTCGCCCCAGGCCGCCGCCTCAGCATGACACAAGGAGGTGTGATGGAGCCTGTGCAGTCCATTTGGAGCCCCACGTATGCGTGAGCGCGTGTGGAGGGCGTGCCCCGCGCCTGCGCATGAAAAAAATTACAAGAAAAAAAAACGTGTGCATGCTTGCTTGAAGAGCGGCGAGCGGCTCTCTTCACAGCGCGTGCGCGTTCTGGACCAGGGGCCGCCACCCGCGACCCCATGGCGTCCGCCCGCGCCCACTTTCTAACCTGACCTTCCATCCCACCACCACCACACACACACACACACACACACACACACCTCCAGGCCGCCTTGCCCACCCCCCTTGCCAAGCCGGACTTGAGTGCCTGGAACGGTAGCAAGCCGGACTTTGCCGCCTGGAACGGCACCAACCCGTGCGCGGCCTGGCCCAAGTGGCGGCCAGCGCCGGACGTCCAGGAAACCTGGGACCTGAAGGGCCGGGTGGCGGTCGTCACGGGCGCGTCGTCCGGCATAGGCGCCGCCATCGGGGCCGCCCTGCTCGCGGAGGGCGTCCACGTCATCGGCACGTCCCGCACCCCGGGCACGGCGACCGCCCCCTTCGACCTCCTCCCCCTGGAGCTGAGTGACCCGGCGTCGGTGGTGGCGTTCGGGGCGGCGGTCGCCGCCCACCCGGCCGTCGTCGCCCGGGGCGGCCTCGACATCCTGGTCAACAATGCCGGCCGCGCGGTGCTGGGCCCGGTCGGGCCGCCGTCGTCCATCACCAACTACCTAGCCTGGATGGCGGGCGTGTGGGAGGGGCTGCAGACCAATTACCTGGGCGCCGTCCGGGTCACCAACACGCTGTGGCCCCTGCTCCAGGCCCGGGCCAAGGTGGAGGACGCCGGCGGCGTGAAGGCGAAGGCCGCCACCCTGAAGAAGAAGGTGGAGGTGGACAAGCACTACGCGCGCGTCGTGTTCACGGCGTCGCCGATGGCTTGGTCCTCCTCGGCCGCCACGCCCGACCTGTGGGGGTACGCCGCCTCCCAGCGCGCCCTGCTGATCTACGCCAACATGCTGCGGGCGGCGGTGACGTCCACCCCGATATCCTCGCCCCCGTCCGCGGCGTCCAAGGTGAAGCTGTCGGTGCTGGCGCCCATGGCGACCGCGACCCGCCTGGTCGAGGGCGCCCGCCCCATCTTCCTCGACCCCACCGCCGCCGCGACCGACCCGGCCCTTGCGTCCTTCCTGGCCAACATTCGGGTCGCCACGGCGGCCGGCCTGGACCCGGTCTTTGTGGCGAGCGCGTACGTGCAGGTGCTGAAGGAAGACAAACCGGTGCGAATAAGAAAAAAGAACAGGAGAGAGAGAGAGAGAGAGAGGGCAGAGCAGAGCAGTCCTCCTCAACACATCTCACACACATCCATTACACACAGATTGCGAATGCGGCCATCGGGGCGCCCAGCGGGACGCTGCCCCCCAACGTCACGGTGGTGCCGGGCAGCCCCACCGATCGGTGCGCGCCCCAGGTCACCGCCTTCGCGGAGGTGCTGACCGATGAAAACCTGGATGCCGCCATCATTGCCATCCCGCCCAAGCAGGGCGCCGACGTCGTCAGCGGCGTCCCGGAAAAGCTGCAGGGCCTGCAAACCGCGCTCGGCCGCCTCGGGCAGGAGGAGGCCGACCAGGATGCCGGGACCCGCCACCGCCGCCGCCGCCTGGCGTCCACCATCAAGGACGATGTGGAGACCTGGGTTGAGGAAGACCGGTCGCCCTGCGCGGCTGTCCCCGTCTTCATGCCCACCCCCAAGTTTGACGCCGCCGCCGCGGCCGCGCGCCTGGCCGGCTCCGTCGCCGTCGTCATCGGCGCGTCCGGCCCGCCCGACAAGGGCGTCGGCCGCGCCCTGGCGGACCAACTGGTCGACGCGGGCGTGACCGTGATCGGCACGTCCCGCAACCCGTCCGACCCGGCCAATGCGGGCATCTCCGCCCGCTACGACCTCCTCCGGCTGGACATGTCGAGCCAGGCGTCCGTCGACGCGTTCGCGGCGGCGGTGGCCGCCCACCCCGCCGTCCAGGCCAAAGGCTTGGCCACCCTCTTCCTCAACGGCGCCCGCTTCGCCGCAGGGTCGCCCGGCCCGCCCCCACTGCAAGATGAAGAGATGTACTACAGCGGGGCGGAACTGTCGCTGCAAACCAACTTCCTGGGCCCCCTCCGCGTCACGCACGCCCTGTGGCCCCTCCTGGAAGCGTACGCGGCCGGCGCGGGCCCGGCCCCCGTCCCGCCCGGGCCCCGCCTCATCTGGACCGGGTCCGCGGAAGCGTACGCCATCGGCGGCGCCGACCCCATCTCCTACTCCTACTGGTCGTACGGCGCCGCCAAACGGGCCAGCCTGGCGTATTACAATGCGATGCGGACCGTGCTCACCAACCAGTCGTCGCCCGTCACGACGGCCGCGCTGTACCCCTTTGGCATCAACACCCGCCTGGTCGAAGGCACCCGCCCCATCTTCCTGTCGCCCGTCAACGCCCGGGGCGAGCCGATCGAGAACCCCCACTTCTCCCTCGTCATGAGCATGTACCGCTTCTTCCTGTCCATGGCCCTGTCCCCGGCCTTCGTCGCGGCGGGCGACATTGAGCTGGCGACGATGGCCGACCCGCCCATCAATGTGGCGTCCTCCTCCTGGGCGTGGAAGCCGCAGGGCGAGTCCCGCCTGGGCGGGCTGCAGGACCTGTGGGATTCCGTCCACCAGATCGAGGAGCTGCAGTCCGCGTTCCCCTTTGAGCTGGGCAAGGCGGACGCCGCGAAAAAGGCGTGAACAAGGGGGGGAGAGAGAGAGAGGGTGACAGAAAGAGAAGAGGGCGAGAGGGGAGGGCGGCCGGACCGCCTTTCCGTACGAACATTGTCGGTGAGGGAAGTGCGGGAGGGACGCCGAGGAGGTGTGAGAGAGAGGGAGGGAGAGAAAAAGAGGGAAAATGAACTTTTGACAGAGACAAACCACCACTCGACGAGAGAGCGTCGTGTGCCCGCGCTCCCTCGGTCGGAGAGCAACAGAGTAAAGGCATTTTTCCCCTCACTTTTTTGTAACTCCCCGCGGCGCGCCCCGGACGCGCCCGCCCCACGCACACACCTCGGCCCTGTGCGTGCCCCGCCCGCCCGTGCAGTCACAGCAGCACACACCCGCCATCCCCTCCCCCCCACACACCATGGGCGGCGGCCTCTCCGCCACGGCGGCCGCCCTCCTCCACGCCCGCCCGGGCACGGGCGCGGGCGCGGCTGGCTTCCTATCCTCCCCTCCCCTCCCTGCTTCCCGCCCGCCGTCGGGCTTGGGCGACCCCTGGCTGCCAGGGCCGCCCTCCCGCCCGCTCTCCCCACCCACGTCATCTGCCCGCTGGTCCGCAGCGGAACGGCGGGCCGCGGTGCAGGGAGGGGTCGGCGGCGCGACAGCTGTGCTCGCGCTCGCGGCCCTGGTCCTCCTTGCAGGCCGCGCCGCCCCGCCCTCCGCTCTCGCCTCCCCTCGCTCCTTCCTCACCGCCTCGGCCGCCCAGGGCAAAGAGCTGGGGCTGTGGGGCGGGGCGTCCGAGGGGAGGGGCGGAACAGGCCCCAACCACGCTCCCCACCCCCCAAACCCCGCCCCCCATCCTCGTTTCCTACGCTTTTTACGAAAAGGATGCCGGCCAGGCCGCCAACCTCGACTTTTTCATCGCGGTCGGCATGGCCGATGCCGGCGCGCCCGGCGTGGCGGGCGGTGGGACAAGCGGGGCAACCCCAACGCGCCGCGCGGACTTTGTCCTGTCCATCTCCGGCCCCGCCTGCACCCCCTGCGCCGGCCTGGCGCAGGGCCTCGCCCGCCTCCCCGTCCCGCCGCCCCTGGCCCGCACCCTCACCGCCGCCTGGGGGCGGGAGGGCCTGACCCTGCTGCGCCGGGCGGAAAATGAGGGCATGGACTTCGGGGCGCACACCGCGAGCCTGGCGTGGGCGGCGGCGGCGGCAGCGGCGGCGGCGGCGGGCGCGCGCGGCGGCGCCCGGCCCGGCCCGCCCGCGCCACCAACCCCTGCCCTCGCCACGGCCGCCCGCTACGGCCACGCCTTCTTCATCTTCCTCAACTCGTCCGCCCGCGGGCCCTTCCTGCCGGCCTATCTCCCCGCCGGCTGGCACTGGACCCGGGCCTTCACGGACGGGCTCGCGCGGGACGGGTGCGGCTGGAATGAGCAGCACGGAGTCGTTGCCCCTGCACCCCCGCCCACCTGCCTCCCGGCCCCGGACGCCCCGCCCGCCGCCGCCGCCGCCGCCGCCCTCGTCGCCGCCTCTTTGGCCTGCCTCCCCGCCGACGATGCGGGCGGCCCCGGCCCCCGCGCCGAGTCCTGGGCGTTCGCCCTGTCCGCCGGCGGGCTGGCGGTGGCGGAGGCGTCTGGCGCGTTTGCGCTCCGCGCCTGCAAGCTCTGCACGGACCCTGGCGCCGGCATCGTCGTCGGCGGCGAGTACGGCCTGTCCGCGTCTATCCTGGCGGCCGGCCAGCGCCTGGTCACCCTGCAGACCCGATACGCGCGGGGCGTCGACTGGGCCGACCCGGCCCACTGGGGGTGCAACGGGTGTGCGCACGCCTCCCGCCAGGGCACCTACGGCCCCGGGCTCGCCCTCCACCCCTTCGAAACGCTCTTCGTCAAGGCCTCCTGGGGCGTTGGCGTGCCGTACCTGGAGCCCTACACGGCCTGGGCGACAGGGCACGCCCGCGGGGACGACCCCGGGACGGGCGCGATGCCGCGGGCGGGGAGAGGGACGGTCGGCGGCGGAGCGGGTGGTGGCGGCCCTGCGGGTGGTGGTGGGGGTCCCGCTGACTGGGAAGGCCCCGCCGCCTGCGACCTGCCCCTGTACCGGTGGGCGGTCTCGGCCGAGGCGACCGCCCCTGGCGCGACGGCGGGGGTGGCGGCCTGTTTCGTGCCGCCCGGGCTGGCCGGGCTGGTGGGGGAAGGGGGGGGGAGGGAAACAAAAAAAAACGCACGCCTCTCCCTCTCTGTCCTCATGCCACGCGCACCCGCCCTCACCTGCCGCACCGGCCGGACCAGACCAGAGCTGAGGGACCCTCTACGCACCGACCGGCCGGTACGGCGGCGGCCGCTGCCGCACCGTCGCCGCCGCCCGCTGCTTCGAGCGTGCCGCCGCCTCGGCCGCCCGGCCGGCCAGAGCCTTGGTCGCCGCCGCCCGCTGGCGGGCGGCCGCGGCGGCCGCTACCCCGGCCGCGATCTGGTCCGGGCTGGTCACCTTGGCCAGGACGGCCTCCCTGGCCGCAACGGCGGCCTGGTACGCGCCACGGGCCTTGTCGGCGCGGCACCCTGCCGCCCGGCAGGCCGCGTGCGCCCGCGCCGCTTTCCGCCCCGCCACACAGGCGTCGCTCCGTGCGGAGGCCACCTTGGATGACGCCTGCGCGACCTGGATGGAGCCCTGCAAGGCGGCGGCCCGCAGGTCCTTGACCGCCTTCGCGGCCGCCGCCGCCTCCTCGTCCGCCCGTGCCGCGGCAGCCGCGACCCAGCCCGCCACGACCTCGGTCGCCCAGGCCTTCTGCTCCGCGCCCGACTCATCCAGCCACTCGCCCGCCGCGCCGGCGATGGTGCCGGCGTAGGGGCGCAGCGCCATGCCGAAGGCAAAGGAGAAGGCGAGGCGGAGCATCGTGAGGGGGGTGGGGGTGCGGAGGTGGCGAGGGGCGGGGGTCGAAAAAAATGCGCGTGTGGGACACCCTCGTGGGGGTGGGGGTGGTGAAAAAATGGGAAGGGCCGAGCGGCCCAGGCACAACCACATTCAGTTGGGCGACCCTCCTGACGTCACGCCCCGCGGCTCCCGCGCCCCGGCCTGGGGAGCCTGTGCAGGCAGGAGGGCACCAGCACCCCTCCCTCCTCACCCCACCCCCACGCGCGTGACTTGACATGGAGGAGGACCCCTCGCCCTCCGGTGGCGGCGCCGCCCAATTCCACCGCCGCCGGCGCGCTCGCACCGCCGACGCCGCCGCCGCTGCCCCCTCCTTCGCCGATCTGCTACTGCCCGCCTGGCTGGCCGACGGCCTGGCGGACGCTGGTTTCCTGGAACCGTCACCCGTGCAGGTTTGTTTGCAGAGAGAGAGAGAGAAAGAGGAAGAGGGGGCGCGGGGCTCATTCGCAAACCTAGCCAGCAAGTCTCACCCGACCTCTCCCCCCTCTCTCCATCCTTCAGTCCGCCGCCATCCCGCTCGGCCGCGCGGGCGCCGACCTACTCGTCCGCGCCCGGTCGGGGACGGGCAAGACGGCCGCTTTTGGAGTCATCGCGGCGGGGGTGGTGGACGCGAGCAGCCCGGCGACGCAGGTGAGGAGAGAAAATGCGAGGAAGGAAGGGAGGGCCCATCCCATGCGCTCAACCTCCCCCTCCACCTCTCATCATCATCATCATTTCCCTCCCTCTCTCTCCGTCTTCCTCACAGGTCCTCGTCCTCTCCCCGACCCGGGAGGTCGCCCTCCAGACCGCGGACGTCCTGGCCGCCCTGACCGCCCGGGCACCGCCCCCTCCAGGCCCGGCCGTCGCTGCACTCATCGGAGGCCTGCCCCTGGCCGCCGACGCGGGCCGCCTGCGCCGGCCGGCGCACCTGGTGACCGCCACGCCCGGCCGGGCGGCCGTCCTGGCGGCGCGCGGGGACCTGGACCTGTCCCGCGTCAAGCTGCTCGTCCTGGACGAGGTGGACGCCCTGCTGGCGCCCGGCGGCCTGCTGCGGCGGGACGTGGAAGCCGTCGTCGCGCGCCTCCCGCCCCCGCCCCCGCCGCTGCCAGGTGGCGGCGCGGGTGCCGCTTGAGGAGGAGGGGGCGCCGCCGCCGCCGCGCCCGCCACTCGCCAGACGCTCGCCTTTTCCGCCACGCTTGACGCCGTCTCCTTCACCGCCGCTGCGTCCTTCATGGGCCCCCACCCGCTCACCGTGGACCCGTCCGGCCCGGCCGCCGGCCCTGCCCTGGCCGGCGTGTCCCACTTTTTCGTGCGGGCGCCCTCCAGCCCCGCCTCGCCGTCCGCCCTCGCGGCCGTGGCCGTCTCCACCCTGGCCCGCGTCCCCTTTTGCCAGGCCGCCCTGTTTGCGGGGAGCCGGGAGTCCGCGGCGGCCCTGGCGGGCGCGGTGCGGGCGGCGGGGCACGCGGTGGCGCTGCTGTCGGGCGGGCTGAGCCAGCCGGCCCGAATGGACGCCCTGGCCTCCCTCCGCTCCTTCTCGTCCCGCGTCGCCGTCGCGACGGACGTGGGCGCCCGGGGCGTGGACCTGGAGCGGGTGACGCTGGTGGTATGCGTCGAGCCGGCGCCGACGGCGGCCACCCTGGCGCACCGGGCCGGGCGGGCGGGCCGGTTTGGCGGGGTGGGTGTGTGCGTGAGCGTGGTGGATGGCGGGACCGGGGCGGCCGGGCTGGGCGCCCTGCAGGCGGCCCTGGCGGCCATTGGGGCGCCGCCAGCGACCGAACTGCTCGCCGAAGGCCTCTCCCCCGACGCCGCGCACGGCGGGTACGAGCCGCCGTCCGCGGCGGAGGCGGGCGCGTGGGCGGCGCATGAGGAGGGCGTGCGGGCGGAGGAAGCTGCTGCTGGCGCTGCACCCTTGCCCTCCAGCCCGCCCAGCCCACCGCCGCCGCCACCTCCGCCGGGCCGGGCTTACGGTGTGGAAGAGCTGCTGTCTCTCCGCCCTGCCGCGGGGCCGCGCCCGGCCGGCCTGCCGCCCGCGGTCGCGCGCAAGGAGGAAAAAGAGGAGGAGGAGGAGGCGGCAGCACCACCACCACCCTCGGCCTCCCTCCTCCCGCCGACGCCGGCACAGGCGCACGCCTCCCGGCCGGCCGCGTCCACCGGTGCGTCCACCACGCCCGCGTACGACGGGTCCGTGTACGATGACGACGCAGCCCTGGCGGCCGCCATCATCGCCGCGCACTGGGCGGCGGACGACGGGGAAGAGGAAGGAGAGGAAGAGGAGGCGTGGTGCCCACCACCCCCTCCCCTCTCCTCCTGCTCTCCGTCCGCCGCTCCCTGGGCCCTGCCCGACGCCGCCCTGGTCCCCGTCCCCGCCTGGCTGCTGCGGCGGTACTACGAGCTGGAGTGGGATGCGTGGTCCCGGCGGGTGGAGGCGTGGCGGGCGGTGCAGGGAGGAGGAGGGTATTGAAAAAAAGGGCTTTGTTTTCTCTCTCCAGGCCTCTCCCCCCTCTCTCTCCTCCGCTCAGTTCTCAATGCCGACCAGCGTCAGCTCGAAGACGCGCTTCCGCCCCGCCAGCATGTCGTTGGCGTCTAGGCACACGCTCTCCCCCTCCACCAGCTTGGTGATGACCGCGCGCGCGCCGTTGGCCAGCTCCACGACCAGCCCTTCCGCCAGGCCGCCCACGCTTTTGTACCGCCCGGCGAGGCGCTCCACCTCCGGGTGGGAGAATGGGACGGTGAAAAGCAGGCCCGGGTCCCACTCCCCGCCGACGGCCTCCAGGGAGGTGCTCTCGCCGACCGCCAAGCCGCGCACCACCGCGTCGAAGGCCTGGTACAGGTCGTTGGCGAAGACGTCGCCGGCACCGACCTCAAAGGTGATCTGATCAAAGAGAGAGATGGATGATGAGGGTCGGGGGGGGGGGAAGGGGGGCGGGGCGCGGGTGGCTAGCTTGAAAAAAAATTGCGCCACT
>Ga0114918_10005563_pt1 | contig 10805 bp, 10 predicted proteins | sample LantaG_FD_87015 | JGI IMG/M metagenome (GOLD analysis project Ga0114918, IMG submission 87015) | Deep subsurface microbial communities from Baltic Sea to uncover new lineages of life (NeLLi) - Landsort_02402 metaG | ecosystem: Environmental > Aquatic > Marine > Oceanic > Sediment | place... | reverse complement strand
CCCATGGCCCAAATTACCAAACCAAGTTGAGTTCTCATTTTCTTTGTGGGATGTGAATGAAAAATATAAAACATTTACAATGACAATCCCGATTGAGGCTATGGTGGGCAGCTTTACTGAGCCGAAAAAAGATTCCGAGGATGCAGATACTCCTGAGCAAAACGAGTCGGCAAAAAAAGATGAGGAGAAAGAATGAAACGGCAAAACGGTTTTATTATTCCCCTCGTTTTAATGTTGATCTCTGTGATTATTGTTTTGGCTACGAGTATTTATCAAAAGGGATCGCTGTTTGTGCCATTTATGCAGGTGGTAAAAGAGCGTGAACATGCAAAAATGCTTGCATTGAGTGGCGTGCAGGTAGCAATGAGTCAGTTAGCGTCACCAAAACAATTTGCAACGAAAAAAGAGCAACCTGCTGAAACATTTTCTTCTGAAAAGAAAGATGAATCTGAAACAAAGCAAGATCCTGCAAAAAAGAAGGCAGAATCGGCAGAGCAGCAAGCGCAAAATCTGCTTTCACAGCTTTTGCCAACGATCAATCAATGGCAAGAGTATCCATTAAAAAAAGATATAGATGGAATTGAAGGTACAATAAAAATTTCTCTTTCATGCGAAGAGGGGAAAATTGATTTAAATCGTATCTATGATTTTGCACAAAAAAAGTTTGTAGAAAAAGGGCAGCCTCGAGGTGATTGGAAAAAGACGCTGGAATTTGTATGTCAGCGCATTCAAAAACAGATGAAAATTTCGGATAATTTATTTGAATCATTTGAAAAATTCTTTAAACAACGGCACTCTAAGGTAAATGATGCTACTGAGTTGCTCCCGTTAAATGGATTCAAATCGTTTGCACGTTCACTTTTTTATGATCCATCATCGCAAAAGAGTAAAGAACAGCAATTGTATCTTTTAGATATATTTACAACGTATGGATCTGCGAAATTGCAACCGTGGCTGATTTCACCGTCATTGCAAGATATCTTTGAATTTAAGGGCGGTAAGCAATCAGAAAAACAAAAGAAACAAGAAATGATGCAATCGCTTGTAAAAAAATTAAAACCAGTCATTAACGTCTCCCAAGAGTGGAATACTATTTTTCAGCCGCTCTATGGGATTGAGTTCAAGCGCTTACACAAAGGCTTAGAGGCGTTTTTTGATGGATCATTTGATCCTAAGATATTTTCGGTGGTATCGTATGGTGTGGTTGGGCAGGTGACCCAACGAATATATGCAATCCTCGAGCGAGTTCGTCATGTTACTAAAGATAAGACGTGGTATGATGTTAAAGTACGAAAATTCTATTGGATCTAAAGAGGGGATAGGCGTTGATCGGTAAAGTTGAGACACGAGTTGGAATCTTTGTTTTGTTAGCGATGGGCGTATTTGCCTATATGGGCTTTCATGTTGGCGCGTTTCGGTTCGATCGTGGTAGTTACGCAAAATACAATCTCCTTTTTAAAGACGTTTCAGGCCTCTCTCGAAAAGCAGAGGTAAAAATTGCTGGTGTGAAAGTTGGATGGGTTGAAGGGGTAAATCTTCTTGCCGATGAACAGCAAGCAGAAGTTGTTGTAATGGTATCTAAAGATTTCTCTTTATATAGTGATGCATATGCTACTGTACGTCAGGATGGGCTTTTAGGGCCAAAATATGTTGAATTAAATCCGGGTGATCCTCTTTTGGCTAAATTAAATCCAGGTGATCCATTAAGTAAACCGAGTACAGAGCCAGTATCAATTGATGAAATAATGCAGAAATTTAAGCAAATTGCATCAAACGTAGATGAAATAACTAATTCGGTTAAAGAGGTAGTGGGTGGGCCTGAAGGGCGTGAACAGCTACAATCTATTTTTGATAATGTACAAACCTCTGCAGAGCGACTTTCATCTGTTGCAGATGTGATTGATAAAGCATTAGTGCGTAACGAAGATCACATTGATAACATGATGCAGATTGGTACTACCTTCCAAACCAGCCTTGATAAGATATCCAATGTGTTTGATCGAGACTTTAATAGAGTAGCGACTAAGTTTGAAAATACTGCCGGTGCGCTTGAAGATGCATCATTGCAAGCACGTGATGGCTTGCGCAGTGTGAGTTCAGTTGCAGAGAAAATTGATGAAGGCAGAGGACTTCTTGGTAAGCTTGTGAATGAAGATGAAACATATCGTGATTTAAAGCTGGCAGTAGAAGGCTTTAAAAACTACCTTACTAAAATAGATCGCATGCAAATCGTATTTGATAGCCACTTTGAATCTATGATTCGAAAAGCAGAAGGATATGAGTGGGAAGATTCAAAAGGATTCTTTGGTATGCGTCTTTATCCACGAGAAGATTATTTCTACCTTCTTCAGGTCAGCTCATCTCAGAAGGGATATATCAAGCGTAAATTTATTGAAAAAGATTACTTTGATTCGCAGACCAAGCCAATCGATACTTCCAAAATTCAAGATCGTCCATTCAATGAAAATGAACCGCTCAATATTGATGATTTAACTCGCTTGGCGTTTGTGCAAGATTTCCGCAAAACAACCGTTGATCGTGATGCATTTAAGGTTGATCTGCAATTTGGAAAAATCTATAAAGATATCGCACTTCGTATTGGACTCTTTGAAGGATCAGCCGGTGCTGCGGTGGATGTAGATATTCCATTTGGTACGGATAAGTTCCGTTGGGTAACTTCGTTTGAAGCGTACGATTGGAGCGGCCGTAACCGTCGTATTGAAGATCGTCGCCCACACTTTAAATGGTTGAATAAAGTGTTTGTACTGCGCAACATTTATACCACGTTTGGTGCTGATGACTTTGTCAGTCAGAAGAATGCGAGTGTATTCTTTGGAGCCGGTATCCGATTTGGCGATGATGATATCAAATACTTCCTATCGAGTATCTCTGGTGTAGGTGGCACAAGCTTCTCAGGATAGTAACAGAGTTATGATACAAAAAAGCGCATATGGGAAAATATACATTCTCATATGCGCTTTTTATTTATTTTTTTTGAGCTATCTATTATGCCATTTCTTGTACATCATGTGCCCGACTTTCTCTGATGCCAGCTGCAGTAATTTGTACAAAGTTACCATTTGAACGTAGCTCTTGGAGTTTGCTTACACCGCAATAACTCATGCCAGAATAGAGGCCACCAATGAGTTGGTGAATAGTTTCTAATACAGATCCTTTATAGAGAATAATAGCTTCTACTCCTTCAGGAACATACGATTCTTTTTTGGTGGTATCTGCTCGTTTGAGGTTTGTGCCAAATGAAGCCATTCCTCTAATAACTTTAAATTTCTTCCCATTTTTCAAGAAGGGAATGCCAGGGCTTTCATCTGTTCCTGCAAGCAAACTTCCGAGCATTACTGTAGAGGCTCCGGCAGCAATAGCTTTTGTGATATCGCCAGATGTTTGAATTCCGCCATCAGCAATTACCGGTATATTATACTTATCTGCAACGAGTGAGCAGTTAATAACTGCAGAAAGTTGAGGATATCCGCTTCCACTTACAATACGAGTTGTGCAAATTGATCCCGGACCTACTCCAACTTTAAGTGCATCAGCTCCAGCATCAATCAAACGCTGAGCCCCTTGGGCGGTACATACATTTCCTGCAATTACATCAACCTCAGGAAAGAGAGATTTTATCTGTTTCAATGTGGTTACTTCAAGGTCGGAATCACCATGAGCAATATCAATAACCAATACATCAGCTCCTGCAGCAATAAGTGCTTTTGCTCGATCAACAGAATCTTCTTTTACTCCAATAGCTGCCCCAACAAGTAGGCGATCTTGAGAGTCTGTTGATGCATGAGGATATTCTGCGCGATGATAGATGTCTTTACTTGTAATGAGTCCTGTAATGCAATCATTTTCATCAATAAGCGGAAGTTTTTCGATACGGTGTTTCATGAGGAGTTGTTTTGCATGCGCGACTGAAGTGTTTTTTGTACCAGTAATAATATCTTTTCGATGGGTCATTAACTCTGTTATGGAAGTTTCTTTCTCTGGCAAAAAGCGCATATCGCGAGAGGTGAAAATACCGAGTAATTTATTGTCGCTGTCTGCCACTAAAAGCCCGGTAACATTTTTTTCTTTCATTAATTGTCGCGCTTGATACACCGTTGCTTCAGGGCTTATGGTAATTGGAAAGGCAATAACTGCACTTCTGAATCGTTTTACTTTTTCAATCTCAGAGACTTGATCTTCGATTGAGTTGAATCGATGAATAATTCCAATACCGCCGCATTGTGCCATTGCGATAGCCATTTGTGATTCGGTTACTGTATCCATATTTGCGCTGACAATGGGAGTAGAAAGAGAAATTCTTCTTGAGAGTTTTGTGTTGGTTTGCGCATCAGATCGAGATTTTGCGCTTGAATGATTAGGTATCAGTAACACGTCATTATAGCTTAACCCTTGCGTGATGGTTGGCTGGGCATCAGTAACGTGAGTAACAGTAGCAAGTAGTAACGCTAAAGAAACCTGAACATAAAAAAACATGGTGTATCCTTTTAGAGTGATTTTGTATAAAAGCGCACTTAAGATACTAAAGCTTTTTTTTGATGGGAAGGTATTTCCATGTTTTTTAAAGAGGGTATAGAGAGAAGCTATGCAAACATTTTTTCAAACTGCACATATCCCTCTTTTTGTAATTCTTTTACAGGAATAAATCGGAGTGCTGCAGAGTTGATGCAATAGTATAATCCCGTTGGCGTATCGCTCTCTTTAAAGACGTGTCCTAAATGGGAATTTGCTTTTTTGCTACGCACTTCTGTTCGCGTTTTAAACCAGCTGCGGTCTTCCTTTTCAACAATGTTTTCTGGGACGAGAGGTTTGGTAAAGCTTGGCCAACCGGTGCCCGCATCATATTGATCTTTTGAGCTAAAGAGCGGCTCGCCAGAAACGATATCAACGTAGATACCTTTTGTTTTATTGTCCCAGTACGCATTTTTAAATGGCGGTTCTGTGCCGTCTTTTTGTGTTACTTTGTATTGTATTGGAGTGAGCTGTTTGCGCAATTGTGCATCAGATAGTTTTTTTGATAGTGATTTGCTGGGATGAGTTGCTAGATTTTGCTTCCAATTCTTTTTTAAAAATGAAGGGCGCCCTGATCGGAAATAATACCATTTATAGCGCCATGGATGATTGGTTGAATAGTTTTGGTGATAGGGCTCTGCTTTATAAAAAGGAGATGCTTTTTTTATCTCAGTAACGATAGGCTTTGAGAAACGTTTTGATTGCTCGAGATCCTGCTTTGATTGCTCGGCCTCTTTTTTTTGCGCATCATTTTCATAAAAAATAATTGATCGATATTGTGGCCCACGATCCACAAATTGGCCATCAGCATCCGTTGGATTAATGTTGCGCCAAAATACATCAAGGAGCTTTTCATACGAAATGATTTCAGGATTGTATGCAACTTCAACTGCTTCTACATGGCCAGACTTTGCATAAGTAGAGTAGGTAGGATTGGGTGCAGTGCCGTTCATATAGCCGGATACGGCATCAATTACGCCGGGAACTTTTTCAAATGCAGCTTCTATGCACCAAAAGCAACCGCCGGCAAAGTGCACCGTTTTTTTTGAAGGTATTGTTTGTGCCATATTGGCTACTCCCATCATAAGTAATGCTGCTAATATGCGGTTCATTAGAATTTCCTTTTTGCAAAGAAGCTGCTTTATTATTTATTTGAGATGCGCGCGAAGCATCCAGGCTGTTTTTTCGTGTTGTTCAATGAGATCTCCAAGAAAGTTATTTGTTCCCATATCATTTACTTCTGCTGAAAGATCAAGGATCTCACGAAGCTGGCTAATAACTGTTTCGTGCCCTTCAAGAAGATCTTTGATCATGCCTGAAGCATCAGGATTGGTACCCGGAGTTTCTGAGATTGTTGCATGTTTTTGGAATTCTGAAAGTGTGCCAAAAGCCATCTGCTCGAGTGCGCGCACTCGTTCAGCTATTCGATCAATGTTCATACTGAGTTGCTCGTATTGTTTACCAAATAGATCATGCAGTGGTCCAAAGAAAGGGCCGACAACGTTCCAATGATATTTGAGCGTTTTAGTATAGAGTACGTATTCATTTGCGAGTAAGTTATTAAGTTGATCAGAGACTTGCTTTTTTGTAGCGCTATCAAGACGAGTATTTATCATTTTTCCCCTTGGATGGTTTACTGTTTTCATCATATCTTGGGCACAGAGGCCTCCTGAAAGTAATATAATAGCAGCGGCTGTTGTGCGCTTCATTAATAGTCTCCTGAACTCATAAGGATTAACGGTATTACTCTGATACCGTATCTCACTCGTGCACTTAGGTGCAATATTTTAGAAAAATGCTTTGTATTGGAATTTTGTAATTATGAGATATCAATTCTTGGAAAAATATGAAAAAGCTTTATACTATCAGGAATTCATTGCTAATTATTCGTTCTTTTTTTTGACGTTGAAAGGGATGCGCGTGAAACTCCATCTTTTTTTATATGCATTACTTGTATCTACTTTTTCTTTATTCTCATATGAATTTCGTGGGACACATTTTTTTGCGAGCTATAAAGAGTGCAATACTCAGGCTTTAGAAGATATTAGTAAGCTTAAGGATGTGCTGAAAGAAGCGGTAGAAAAAAGTGGGGCTACTATTTTAAAGTATGACTTTTTTGATTTTTCAGATGATAGCACTACTGGCACCTTTATCCTTTCTGAAAGCCATGCTTCAATTCATACCTATCCTGAGCACAAAGCCTGCTTTGTAGATCTTTTTACCTGTGGTGATCATTGCCATTGGGAGCCATTTCATGCCGTTCTTAAAGCCTATCTTCAGCCTGAAGTAATTGATGATAAGGTGAAAACCCGCTCATAATAAGGCTTTTTTGTGTTTTTCCGATCGATGCTATAGATAGGTATATTGCGTAAATATGATTGCTTATTTACTCCAACTATTGCGATTTAGTTTCGGTTTTTGCTACTTTGAAGGTGGTAGTAAAACTATAATCATTACTCAATAGGAGAGTAGATATGAAGAAGAAGTTATTGGTAGCGCTTTTTGCGCTTGTATCATGTGTAAGTATGCATGCATATAAAATAAGAATTGATAATGATACTGATGGCACGGAAGCTACCTCAGTTAGTGTTGAATTTTTTTCAAATAATCTTCTTGCTCAAAAGCCATCAATAGTTAAGCCAGACAAAGAAAAGTCGTTTAAATTTAAATCTCGAAAATTTACTATTACGGCTGTTCGTGTAACTGGTATTGATGGATTGGCTGATAGAAAAGCAGCTTTTTTTGAAATTCCGCAAGGCCGACTCAATAAAGATATCAAAATTGATGTAGACGTTGAGCTCGATGAAGGCGTGGTTCGATTGATGCTGTCTCAAGATAAGTAATTAAAAAAGGGGGCGGTATGAAGAAGTTAGTATTACACGCAGTATGCGCGTTGAGTTTGTTTGCAGGGATTTCTGCACACGCAATGTATGATCGAGTAAAATCATATATGCCACGCGTACCAATAAATGAGTATGCCACCAGTTGATTATAAAACTGCTTTGCAACGTTTTAACGCTTCAAAGGCACGATTTGAATCGGCATTAAACTCAAATAAAAAAGCTTTTATTGCAACTGCCGCAGCAGCATTGATTGCTGCAATTGCAATGCTTATTCGTTCACGGCGTCAAGTTGAAGAGCCCATATCTGAACCAAGTGATTTTAGAAGAGGTCCTGGATTAGGTGAGGGTGAACTTGTAGAAGAGTCTTCTGACGCGGGTAGACCTGTACCGGTAGCACAGCCAGTTGGTGGGACAGTATGGGGTGCATACGGTGCGATGCTGGATGCAGGTTCTGGTGAGAAAGCTCATCCAGTAGGATCAGGTAGTTCAGCTGGATCATCGTCCGCTGGAGTTCCAAGCCGATATCGTGGTTACTATTCAGAATAACTTACGTTTTTCTACGAAATGTTTTTTCAATATCATGGAGTGAAAGCATCCAGCCGGTTGGCCGGCCATGCGGACATGAAAAACGATTAGGGGTGGTGTGCAGATCTTTCATCAGTTCTTGCATCTGAGAAAGAGAAAGTACATCGCCTGCTTTTACTGCCGCTTTGCATGCCATTTGTGCGCGAAGTTTATCATGAATCGTTTTATGAAATTGTTCTTTATCTACATGGCTGAGTTCTTTAATCCATCCAATTGCGGTCAGAATCATTTCTTGTAACGGTGCGTTTTTCAGATGTACGGGTGTTGATTGAATGATCAGCTGCTCTTTTGAAAATGGTTCAATTGAGATGCCATGTTGTAAGAATAGATCTAAGTGTGGCTCAATGATTGCGCGATCATCTTGCGAGCAATTAATCAATTGCGGAAACATTAAATTGATCGTTGGAATATCTTCAAATCTACTTGCAAACTGCTCATATAAAATGCGTTCATGCGCAGCGTGCTGATCTACCAAGTAGAGTCCTTCTTCCTGCTCAATCAAAATATAAGTTTTTGCAAACTGGCCGATAACGGTGTACAATTCTTGCGGAGTTTCAATGATGGGCATTGCTGTTTCTTGTTGTGATGCAATTACTGCCGGTTCTGCCGTGGGTGCAAATGATACTGATTGTACAGTGCGCGGTTCTGGTAGTGGCATATCCTCAAACGCAGTAATATCTTTTACATCCGATGCAAATGATGCCGGAGTGAATGATATCGATTCTGCAGATTGATACACGGTTGGCGATGGCTGATAGAAAGAAACATCTTTTTTAATCTGTTTTGATACATGCGCTTCAAGCGCTTTTCGAACGGTATCTTGGATTAGCTGCTCAATGGTTCGTGGATGCGCGAACGTGATTTCCTGTTTTCTTGGATGCGTGTTTACATCAATCAATGCAGGATTAATCATGATGGAGATTGCAGCCATCGGATAGCGCCCACTTGGGATTACGTTATTGTATCCTTTCACCAATGCACGGCTCAGGCCAATATTACTTACCCATCGATTATTAACTAAAAAGAAAATACCACTGCGATCATAGCGAAACCATTGATGGTTAGATATTGCACCACACAGTGAAATGCCTTTATCGCTGCGAGTGGCTTCAATAGGCATCATATGCTTGGCAGTGCTTGCATCCCAAAGCTGTGCTGTGCGCTGCAGCATTGTTTCTTGTGATGGGCAATTAAAAAGCTGTTTACCATCAACGTAGAGTTGTAAGTGTAAATGAGGGTAGGCAAATGCCATTGATTGTACGGCTTGAATAATATGGCGGGTTTCAGTTTCTCGTTTTTTTAAGAATTTTGCTCGAGCGGGCACATTATAAAAAAGATTGTGTACAACAATATCAGTGCCTTGCGGGCAGCCTGCAGGCTCAACGTTAATTGCGCCTTCATGCGCTGTTACTTTTAATCCTTCTACTGCGTCAGCTTGTTTGGTTAAAAGCGTTACTTTGCTTACTGCTGCAATACTTGCAAGTGCTTCGCCACGAAACCCAAACGTGGTTAAAGAAGTCAGCTCATCTACGGATTCAATTTTACTGGTGGCATGTTTTGCAAAACAAAGCTGTGCATCCTCTTGATCCATACCGCAGCCATTGTCTACGATACGAATAAGCTGTTTGCCGCCATCTTCGATATATAAGCAAATAGAATCGGCACCCGCATCGAGTGCGTTTTCAAGAAGTTCTTTTACTACGTTTGCCGGACGTTCTACTGCTTGGCCGGCTGCAATTTTTTGTGCTTCGTGTGCGGATAACTGTTTTATTTTTGCCATATATTCCACCATTAAAAGATTCATATATTACTGTACAGATATTTTATGCGCATGTCATGATAACTGGTTGAAATTGACGAACGAAGTAATGCCGACTACCTTTTAATGCAATGAAATTCATCTGTTTTACTTACAGCGCGAGGTATAGTATGAAACGTTTTTTTGCATACACTTTATTTTTGACTTTGATTGTGGTGCAGATTCATGCACTTTCAATGCCAACATTTTGGACGCAGTTGGTTGGGCTTGATTTAGGAACTCGAAATTCTATTGTAGTACTGAATGCTGAAGGGAAAGTACAATTAGTTTCTAATCATCCTTCTGCTGTTTGTTATTATCGCGATACAGGAAATCTCATTTGTTATGGGCAGTGTGCGTTAGAAAAAATAGGAAAGTGCCCTGAAGAGATTGTTGCAGTGCGTCCACTTCAAAATGGGGTGATTTATTCATTAAAATCTACTCATGCACTTATTGAAGCAATGCTAAAAGATGCGCAAGTATCTACTGGAGCTCTTACTTCAATGAAAATGGTTATTGGTATTCCATGTGGTGTGAATGCGGGTGATTGTGTAGCGATAGAAAAATGTGCACACGCATTGGGTGCTCAAGATGTATTGCTTGTTAAAGAGCCAATTGCCGCAGCAATTGAGGCAGGATTAGATATTGGCGGTGATCGAGTGAGCATGGTAATTGATATTGGCGGTGGCACTACTGATATTATTGCCGTAGCGCAGTATGGCACACTTGCACAATCAGCGATCACTATTGCAGGTGATGCGATGGATAAAGCTATTTTGGATTATGTACGTGCACAATTTAAACTTTCAGTTGATGAAGAAACAGCACAGTATGTGAAGTGCAAAATCGGTGCGGTGTATTTAGATGAGGCTGATGATTCAGAAGATAAAAATCTCAAACTTGAGATTGCGGGTATGGATATGCTGCAGCAAATTCCACGTAAAATTTCCATTTCAACGCGTGATATTGTAACTGCATTACAACAATGCACTGAACAAATTCTTGATGCAACGCATGCGGTAATGCGCAAATTGCCACAACGAGCAAGT
>Ga0114918_10005561_pt1 | contig 10806 bp, 8 predicted proteins | sample LantaG_FD_87015 | JGI IMG/M metagenome (GOLD analysis project Ga0114918, IMG submission 87015) | Deep subsurface microbial communities from Baltic Sea to uncover new lineages of life (NeLLi) - Landsort_02402 metaG | ecosystem: Environmental > Aquatic > Marine > Oceanic > Sediment | place: Baltic... | reverse complement strand
TTTGCGGATGTCGGCGACGAAGATGAGCTGGTCGCCGGGCCTCCAACCACTCCGTCCCACAGGGATGCTGTGGCCGGCGAGTTTCTCCAGCATAGGGCCGAATTCCTGCCAGATGGCCAGTTGGTTTCCGGGGCCACCGCCCAGGTTGTAGATCTGGCCGGCGCTGTGGCTGCGGTTCGCGACTGCGGCGTCGTAGGCGTCTAGGAGATCCTCGATGTAGAGCACGTCGCGCACTTGCTTGCCGTCCCCATAGATGGTGATGGGATCGCCCCGGAGGGCGGCGATGATAAACCAGGCCACCCAACCCTGATCCTCCACGCCGAATTGGCGCGGCCCGTAGATGCAACTCTGCCGGAAGACAACGGTGCGCAATCCATAGATCCGCGCGTAGTCCCGGACGTACTGGTCCCCGGCGCCCTTGGAGCATCCGTAGGGCGAGTGAAAGTCGAGGGGATAGCTCTCGGGGATGCCGTAGGGATAGTCCCGGTAGGCATAGCGGGTTGCTTTTTCCTCGATGATCAGCCCTTCCATGCTGCCATAGACCTTGTTGGTTGAGGCGTACAGGACCATCGGCCGGTTGGGTGAGAGCCGGGCGGCCTCAAGCACGTTGAACGTGCCCATGGCGTTGATCTCAATGTCCTCACGCGGCTGCGCCACCGAGGTCGTCACGGCAACTTGGGCGGCCAAGTGGACGATGGCGTCTACGTCCAGCGCCATCGCGGTGAGGAGCGCGGCATTCCGGATATCCCCGCGCACGAATCGGAATGCGTCTGTGCCGAACTCTGTCTGAAGCCATTTGAGGTTGGCCTCGGCGCCGCGCCGGGAAAGGTCATCGAGTACCGTTACGGTTTCCCCGCGCTTGAGGAGGCGGTGGACGTAGTTCGAGCCGATGAAGCCGGCGCCACCGGTAATCAGGGTGTGCATTCAGCGTACCTCCGAAGTGGGTTTCATACCACATGTCAGAAACCGGGTTGCGTATGGCAACCCGGCCATGGGTTCAAAATCAAGCGCTCACTCTTCTATGGCTTGTCCCCGGCTGATCAGGCTGCGTGGGGACATCCCCCACGAGAGGAGCGCCAGCGCTCCCAGGCCGATACCTGTCAGATAGGGTAGGGTGTGCACGAGTACGGCGTAGGCGAAGCCCAGGTCCCGCGCGATGCTGAATCCCCAAAAGAGCGCTTCTCGCACCGCAAAGTGGAACGAGCCGATGCCGCCGGTTGCCGGAAAGACCATCCCGAGGGCGCTGGCCCACAGGACGACCAGGCTCTTGAGTGCTGATGGTTCGGGGATGAAGTCCCGGCAGGCCCACATGGTGGTCCCGAAATACATAGCTGAGACCAGCCACAGCACGATGGACCACAGCCCGATGGCCAGGCCATCTTTCGCTGAGCGCAGGGCGCCGAGCCCTTCGACAATGCTCTGAACAGGCTTGAGCCAGCGATCGACGTGGGGAACGTGGTGTGCCTCCAGGACGCGGCGCGCAAGTTGCTCCGTTGTGGCAGGAAAGACCGCGATAAGCACGAAGATCAGCAATATGCCGAACGCCAGGATGCCGCTCAGGGTCAACACCAGGTTGAAGGATAGGTATTCATTAAGCTGCCCTGTGGCCAGGTAGACCTGCAGGCCCGGCACGAATGGGACCGTTGCCAGTAGCATCATCACGATCAGCAGCATATCGAGGACCCGCTCGACGACGACCGTGGATAGCGCGGCGATGGCTGATATCGAGCCGCGCAAGCTCGCCCCGACGGCCCGGGCTGGGTCGCCGGCGCGCAAGGGCAGCACGCCGCTGATCAGGTATCCGATCCCGATGAGTCCGAAGGTGTCGCGCAGGGAGACGGTGCGTCCGAGGAGGATGCGCCATCTGGCGGCGCGTATCACCAATGTCGCCAGGATAAGCACGAAGGTCACGCCCATCCAGAGCCAGTCCACCCTCGTGAGCGCCGATCCTACATCTTCGAAATCTATGCCTCGCAGTGCAATCGCGAGGGCCCCCATGCTGAAGATCAGGGTCAAGACAACCTGGAAAACTCGTTTCTTCACGGCACCATTATACCATAGCCCCTTGCATTGTCTCGACTCCGAAAGCGGCTAGACTACGTCTACCCAGGTTATGCGCAGCTCAGCTGCGCATAACCTGGGTAGCGCACACCGGCTTCATCGCTAAGGGGGAACTCTATGCTTCTGGCAATCGACATCGGCAACACCAACGTGGTTTTCGGCGTCCACGACGGTGACACCTGGCTCCACTACTGGCGCGTGCGGACGGTGCGTGAGAAGATGCCGGATGAGTATGGCATGCTTCTGCGGGCGCTTCTGGCGGAGATCAGCTTGACGATGGCGGCATTCGATCGCGTGGCTCTGGCCAGCGTGGTCCCGCCGCTGACCGGCCGGATGGAGGAGATGCTCGCCGAGCAGACGCAGGTCGATCCGCTGGTGATCAACCACACGGTGAACACGGGGCTGACCTTCGCTGTCGACAACCCGAAAGAGGTCGGGGCGGATCTTATTGCCAATGCCGTCGCGGCCTACACGCGGGTACAGGGCGCGTGCGTGGTGGTGGATTTCGGGACGGCGACGACCTTCACCGCGGTCTCCCAGGATGCGACCTTCTTGGGCGTGGCGATTGCGCCCGGGCTGAATCTGGCGGCGTCCGCACTGGCCGGTGGGACGGCCCAGCTGCCTCAGATTCGGCTGTCGGCGCCGGCGAAAGCCATCGGTGTAAACACGATTCACTCGATCCAGTCGGGGGTGCTGTTGGGCTACGTGGGGCTGGTCGAGGGCATGATCGACCGTTTCCGAGCCGAGATCGCCGGCGATGTGCAGGTCATCGCTACCGGTGGGCTCTCCAGCGTCATCGCGCATCTGACGGACCGCTTCTCGGCGGCCGATCCCTGGCTTACGCTGGACGGCATCCGCATTATCGGCGAGCGCACCCTCCCGTGAGTCTGGGACCACGACCTGCATATGCTGTCGTGTGTATGTGCTCTGCGGGACCAAAGCCTTTCTGCAGGCTTTGGTCCCTTCTGCGCGCTGCATTTTCGTCCTGCCTGGTGAGCGCCGGCCAACATACGTTGTATGAATCGTAAGCGCGCTCTGGCGTGGGGTTGGTTACCTTTACTGCTCACACTCTTTGTGCGTGTCGCGTGGCTGTCAGCCTTCCCCACAAAGCCGACTGCGCCGGTGGATGCTGAGGGGTTTCATCTCCTTGCCGCTAATCTGCTGGACGGCAAGGGATTTGCCATCGGCTGGGACCCGCCCTTCTGTCCCACGGCCGTGCGTACTCCCCTCTATCCCTGGTTTGTGGCTGGGGTTTACAGCCTTCTGGGACGCGATCCACAGCATGTGGTCACGGTGCAGATCCTGCTGGAGGTGCTCGCTGCCGCCGGTACGATGGCTCTGACTCGTGAGCTGGCCGCGGCCGCGGGTACGGGGCGACGGTCGACGAAAGCCACACATATCCGGCACGCGATGCTCCTCGCCGGCGTGCTCTACGCCGTCAATGGCACGACACAGCGATTTACCGGATACTTACTCTCTGAGGCTTTGTTGCTGCCGCTACTGCCGCCGGCGCTGATCCTGACGCTGCGGTCGTTGCGGCGCTCGCCGTGGCGCCCGCCGCGGCGGCCTGCTGTGGGGCGGGCGGCGGCGGCTGGTGTAATCTGGGGCGCCATCTTACTGGTCAAGCCCAACGGGCAGTACCTGGTGCTCGCGGTGGGCGTGCTGATCACGGTGCGGCAGTACGTGGCGTGGCGATCCCGGCAGGGTCGGTGGCTGTGCGCCGCGGGGGCTCTCTGGGTTGCCTTGATGCTCGTGCTGCTGCCGTGGCTGGTGCGCAATCGCTTGCTGCTGGGGCGGTGGACGCTCTCCACGGCCTTTGACGAGAATGTGGCGCGGGTGAGCGCGGTGGCGACGCAGGCGGCGCTGCAGTCCATCGAGGTGGAGCCCTGGTCCGAGACCTGGGAGTATCTCTACCGGACCCTTGAGCTTCGGGCCGTTCCGGAGTTGGCCGGTGTGCCTGCAAAGGAGTTGGCGCCCTGTTCGCTGCAGATGGCGTGGCAGTGCCGGATCGCGGATGCAGCCCTGAGGCTGGTTGCGGCGAATGCGGGTACTTACCTTCGCGTTCACGTTCAGGGTGTGGTGCGCAGCCTGCTCGATCCGGGACACCGGCTCTGGTACCACGTGGTCACGGGCGAGGAGTGGGCGTCAACGGGTGTGGTACCCGATATTTGGCAGCGGATGGCCTGGTCCCTCGAACAATGGGCCGTGTGGGATGCCCTGGAGATCTTCTGGCTGGAGCGTGTGTGGCGGATCCCGCCGCTGGCCGGCGCCCTATGGTGGGGGCTGGCCGCCGGTCGTCTGGCTGTGGGCTGGCTCGCGGTGCGTGGGCTCTGGCGCCTGCGCCGCGATCCACGGATCGCGCACGATCCGTGGGCCGCGCTGCTGTTGGCCGGTACGGTCGGCTATCACATCCTGCTGCCGGGCCCCATTGCCCACGATCGCTTCTACGTCCCCGTGGTGCCGGTGGTAGTGGCATTGATCGTATGTGGGACAGGACGTAGGCAACCGCTGCAGGGAGAAGCCACGGATCACACCAATGGGAGCCTTGTTGAATCGCTGAATCGCTGAGGCAGATGAGTGCGCCGAAGCGGATATCCGCTAGGGCTATCGCATTTGCCCGAAGCTCTAAACGTATCTGTCATCCCGAACGGATCAAGCACCCAACTGCTGAACAGGTCTCTGCCGTGAGGGATCTGAGGCCCCGGAAGCGTCCGCTCCTGAGCACAAGACCCCTCGCTTTGGCACGTTGCAGAGGTGGTGGCTGAGTTAACGAGCTCGGGATGACCGGCAATGTGTCATGTCACGCCAAATGCGATAGCCCTGGGATATCCGTCCTGCTCACGTTGACTTCGTAATGTGGCGGGTATAATATGCGCAGTGAGCAAGTGCTGCCTCTGCATGACATCACCGGTTGGGGAGGACACCATGATTGAGGTCACACTGGAGACGATACAGGTCAGCTTGATCTCATCACACCGCATCGTGGTCCTGAAAGACGCTGAGACGGATCGCTACCTGCCGATCTGGATCGGGCCCTGTGAGGCCGAGGCTATCTCAGTCGGAGTCAAAGGGATTGAGGTGCGGCGGCCTCTGACTCATGATGTCATTGTCAACGTGATCGATGCATTGAGGGCCGAGCTGCTCCATATCTTCATCAGCAATCTGGCGGATAACACGTACTACGCGATGTTGGTGCTGTCCACACAGGAAGGCGAGGTGCGTGTGGACGCGCGCCCGAGTGACGCTGTGGCAACAGCGGTGCGTCTGGGGGTGCCTATCTATGTGGCAGAGTCCGTGATGGATGAGGCCGGGGTGATGCCCGAACAGGATATTCTGGACCAAGTCTCTGCCGATTCGGAGAACTTGGGCGTGTTCCGCGATTTCCTCAGCTCATTGGATATGGGGGATACGCAGGACAACTGATCGTCGCGAGGGATGACGGGACGCGTGGTGGGGAGCATTTCACATTGGGGTAAAAACCAGATGGAGATCTGCATAACCTGGAGTTGAGTAGCGGTTTTGGCCCGTAGACAGCCACTATGCCCACCACTGCCAGGGCCAATACTGCCAAGGTGAGTATCAGAATGGGTGTTGGGCTCGGTGCCCCGTCTAGCGACGGGCCGTTCTCGGGCATTCGCCCCCATTCTGAAACTCACCCGTGTGGTGGCGTTGGGTGGTTAGGTTAGGGATGGAAGCGAGATAGTGTAGAGAGATGAGCGTACCGGATAAGACAGTCCCAAACAATGTAGAAGCCGAGGAAGCGGTACTTGGCGCGTTCTTGATCGACCCCGAGGCGATCTACAAGGTGCTGGCGTTCCTCAAATCTGACGATTTCTACCTTCAGAAGCATCGTTGGATTTATGAATCCGTGATCCGGGTCCATGAGCGGCGCGAGCCGGTGGACTTCATCACGTTGACCACGGAGCTGGAGCAGCAGGATCACCTGGAGGCAGTGGGCGGTGGCGCCTATATCTCTCAGTTGATCAGTGCTGTCCCCTCGGCTATCAGCGTTGAGTCGTATGGACGGCTGGTGGAGCAGACGTCCGTGCGTCGACGTCTGTTGGAGGCAGCCGGCGATATTGCACGGTTCGCCTATGATGAGAGGCTGCCCGTCGACCAGGTGGTCGATCATGCCGAGAAGGCGCTCTTCGGCGTCTCTCAGAAGCGGTCGACGCGGGATCTCCAGCCCATTCAGGAGATCGTTCCCCGCTACTACGATCACATCGAGTACCTCTACGAGCACCGTGGGGAGCTGATGGGGGTGCCCTCCGGGTTCCGCGATCTCGACCGCGTGCTGGGTGGCTTTCAACGCTCCGATCTCCTGATCCTGGCGGCGCGGCCCGGTGTGGGCAAGACGTCGCTGATGCTGACCTTCGCATTGCGGGCCGCCGAGAAGCGCAAGGTGGTCGCGCTGTTCAGCTTGGAGATGTCCGCCGAGCAGCTGGTGCAGCGTCTTGTGGCGCAGATCAGCGGTATTGACGCACAGCGGCTGCGGCTGGGCCAGCTCAAGGACGAGGAGTGGCCGGCATTTGCGGAGGCGATCGGCCACCTGTCCGAGCTGCCCATCTATATCGACGACACGCCCTCGATCACGGCCTTGCAGCTGCGAACGAAGTGCCGGCGTCTGGCCTCTGAGCGCGGGCTGGATATGATCTTTCTGGACTACCTGCAGCTGATGGATTCTGATTTCCGATCGGATAACCGCGTTCAGGAGGTCTCGTACATCTCCCGTTCCTTGAAAGGATTGGCCCGCGAGATCGACGTGCCGCTGATGACGGCGTCACAGCTATCGCGGGCCGTGGAGCAGCGGCAGGACAAGCACCCGGTGCTCTCTGATCTCCGCGACTCGGGCTCATTGGAGCAGGATGCCGACATCGTGATGTTTATCTATCGCGATGAGTTGTACAATCAGAACACGGAGAGCCCCAACATCGCCGATCTGATGATTTCGAAGCATCGCAGCGGTCCGACCGGGACGGTGCAGCTCTATTTCCGTAAGCATTTGGCCCAGTTCACCGACGTGTATGCGCAGGTCGCACCCGAGGATTACGGGGTGGTGGCTCCGACTGTGGGGATGCTATGATGCGTGACGAGGAGTACCGCTTTCCGGGGTTTCCCGAGGGCACGGCGCCGACGGTTATCTTGCCCGAACTGGTCTTTGCCCACCTGGTGACCCATATCGATGACCTCGATCTCTTGAAGGTTGTGCTGGTGGTTCTCTGGCGGCTGGCCAAGATGCGGGCCGAAGGGGCGCCGTGGGTCACCGACCGTGAGCTGCTCGGGGATGCCGTGCTGCGCGAGGCGTTGGCAGGTACCGAGGCCATAGGCGTCGCCGAGGCCGGAGGCCTCGCTGAGGCCCGGCTCACCGCTGCGCTGCGGGCCGCTGTCGAGCACGAAATCCTGCTGGCCGCGGACTGGCGGCGCGCGGATGACACCACCGAAGTACGGTATTTTGCCAACAGCCCGCGTGGACGCGCGTCAGTGGCCGCGGTGCGGCGGGGCGTGAGCCCCGAGCGTGCGGCGATCGAGGCCCGTCCCAACGTCTTCACGCTCTACGAACAGAACATCGGGCCGCTCACGGCCCTGTTGAGTGAGGACCTGATGGAGGCCGAGCAGACGTATGTAGCCTCCTGGATTGAGGATGCATTCCGCGAGGCCGTTCGGCTGAACAAACGTAACTGGAAATACATACTTGCCATCCTCGAGCGGTGGCAGGCTGAAGGGCGAGATGAAACCGATAGAGGAACTGATGGCCGACCTGGCGAAGCGGACGAAGACCGAGACGCTCAGTCCTGGCGCTATATCGAAGAAGCCTACGACCGGATCGTCCGGCATTGAGCCGGTTCTGGACGGCATAGGTGACCCTGACTGCGAGATCTGCCGCGGTATGGGTTATATCCGCCTGGAGGTGCCGCTGGGGCATCCCAGCTTCGGCAAGTTGTTTCCCTGTACCTGCCGTATGGAGGAGATTGCCCAGCATCGCGATCAATCCCTGCGCTCGGTGAACAACCTGCAGGCCGTCAAGCAGTATACCTTCGAGAGTTTCAGCCCGGATGGGCAGGGCATATCCCAGGAGCGGCAGCGGAATTTGCGCCACGCCTACGAGACGGCGCTGGCCTACGCCCGGAAGCCGGAAGGCTGGCTGGTGCTGTTAGGCGGCTATGGGTGCGGCAAGACCCATCTTGCCGCCGCGATTGCCAACCACGTTCTGAGAAGCGGGGTGGCACCCCTCTTTGTCACGGTGCCCGATCTATTGGATCATCTCAGATCAACTTTTGCGCCCGGCTCGCCACAGCCCTACAGCGAGCGCTTCGATCAGGTTCGCAATACGCCATTGCTGATCCTGGATGACCTGGGAACCGAGAACGCGACGCCGTGGGCGCTGGAGAAGCTCTTCCAGCTCCTCAACCACCGCTATATGGCACGGTTGGCTACCGTCATCACCACCAACCAGGATCTGGAGTACATCGACGCACGTTTGCGCTCGCGGCTGGTCGATCCCGATCTGGTCGAGATCCTGACGATCCTGGCCCCTGATCATCGGATGATCGGGGTTGACGAGCGCTTTGCGTCAAGCCTCGATATGCTGCCGTATTACGCGGACATGACGTTCGGTACCTTCGACCCGCGCCAGCGTGAGCTGGATGATGATGAGGCTCACAGCCTGGCGACCGCGTTGCAGATAGCCAAGTCCTATGCTGACAATCCGGCGGGCTGGATTGTCTTCACGGGAACCTACGGGGTCGGCAAGACCCATCTCGCCGCAGCGATCGCCAACGAGCGCCTCCGTCAAGGGCATCCGGCACTCCTGGTGGTGGTTCCGGATCTCCTGGATTACCTCCGGGCTGCGTTCAGCCCGCAGAGCAGTGTTTCCCTGGGGAAGCGCTTTGAAGAGGTCCGGCGGGCGCCTATGCTCGTGCTCGATGATCTGGGCACCGAGAGCGCCACGCCTTGGGCCAAGGAGAAGCTCTTTCAACTGGTTAACTACAGGTACGTGGCACGCCTGCCCACTGTTGTCACCACAGCCAGCAAACTGAAGGATTTGGATCCTAAGATCCGCATTCGATTTGCGGATACCTCACGGTGCGCCATTCAGGATATCCAGTCGCGGCCCTACCTGGGTGGTGCAGGTCGCTCAAGCGGCCGCACCAAAGGATCGCGGGGACGGCAGTAACAGCGTGCGTATCTGAACGGAAATCTAGCTAAGACTACGGTCAATCTGAGCGGGTCGTGAGGTATTTCACTTGGCAACGCAAGAGAGCGAAGAATCCTGTGATGCTCCATGCTGGCGCCTGTATCATACGATCCTTCGCTGAGCTTTTCCTTAGCTCAGGTTGCGGTCCAGACCCGCCACCAATGACATGCCGCCAGAGACCTGTGTGCGCATCCCAGGACAAGATCCTTCGCTATCTAGCTGAAGGATTGAGGGAACGTCCTCATGCCGCTCAGGATGACACTACTTGCGGGTCTTTGCAGTCTGAACCGCGCGAGAGCCGCACGGTGGCGGCGATCGGGATGACAATAGCTGTGCTCGTCACACGAGATGCGTAAATAGCATTGCTTTCGTAGAACATGTGTACTATAATGGAGCTGGAGAGGTTCGTTACCCAAAGACCTCAGGGCGCGCGTATCGCCGCCTTGATTGGCCCGGCAGAGCAAGCTAGGGAGGGACACAATGGCGGATGGACGTGAGAAGGCACTAGAGCAGGCCGTTGCACAGATCAAGCGTCGTTTTGGCGATGGCGCCTTGATGCGGTTGGGTGATGCGACCCATCTGAATGTGGAGGTTGTTCCCACGGGTTGTTTGGCCCTGGACATAGCACTTGGTGTCGGCGGCGTGCCCCGTGGCCGGATTACGGAGATTTACGGCCCCGAGGGTTCCGGCAAGACGACAGTCGCCCAGCACATTGTGGCTGAGGTACAGAAGCGGGGCGGCGTCGCTGCCTTCATCGATATGGAGCACGCAGTGGACCCGCGCTATGCGGCGGGGTGCGGTGTGGATGTTGAGAGCCTCTACATCTCCCAGCCCGACACCGGGGAGCAGGCATTGGAGATCGCCGAAGCCCTGGTCCGCAGTGGCGCGGTAGACGTGATCGTGATCGATTCCGTCGCGGCATTGGTCCCGCGGGCTGAGATCGAGGGTGAGATGGGCGACTCCCATCCCGGTCTCCAGGCGCGCTTGATGAGCCAGGCGCTGCGCAAGCTCTCCGGCGTGATCAAGCAGAGCAACACCGTGATGATCTTCACCAACCAGCTGCGCATGAAGATCGGTGTGCTCTTCGGTTCTCCGGAGACCACCAGCGGTGGCCGCGCACTGAAATTCTACGCCTCGGTCCGTCTGGATGTGCGCAGAATCAGTTCCATCAAGTATCAGGGTGAGGTTGTCGGCCAGGCCACCCGAGTCCGGGTGACCAAGAACAAGGTCGCCTCGCCGTTCCGCATCGCCGAGTTTGACATTATGTTCGGCGAGGGCATTAGCCGCGAGGGCGATCTGTTGGATGTAGGGTTGGGACTCGACATCGTGGACAAGCGCGGTTCCTACTACTACTTCGAAGAGGAGAACTTCGCTCAGGGCCGCGAAAACGCCAAGCTGTATCTGAAGGGCAATCCTGAGTTTGCCGATAGGATCGAGGTCCTGATTCGCCGCCGGGCGCTTAGCCAGGACAGTGTGTCGATGGAGGACTCCGGCGCCGGCGCTGACGGTGATGACGACGGTGGCCAGGCCGTCGAGGCCTGAGGGAGAAG
>Ga0114918_10005559_pt1 | contig 10809 bp, 10 predicted proteins | sample LantaG_FD_87015 | JGI IMG/M metagenome (GOLD analysis project Ga0114918, IMG submission 87015) | Deep subsurface microbial communities from Baltic Sea to uncover new lineages of life (NeLLi) - Landsort_02402 metaG | ecosystem: Environmental > Aquatic > Marine > Oceanic > Sediment | place... | reverse complement strand
TCAGATGCTTTGACCCCCTGGCAATGGAAAATACCAGAAAAATCCTTCCCAACTTAACCTATTGTCAGGATGAATTCGAAACTGCCCGCGATAGTGACGCCCTGGTTATTGCTACTGAATGGAACCAATTCCGTAATCTCGACTTATTAAAAATAAAAGAATTACTTAAAACTCCTATCCTGCTTGACCTACGAAACTTATACGATCCAGCTACCTTAAAATCCTTAGGCTTTACTTACGAGGGAGTAGGGAGAAAATAAAAAGACAGTTTAAAAACTTATTAAACAATAATTGTTTAAAATCTTATTTCGCAAATTAGCTATAGGCGATTTCATTATTTCTAAATAACTATAATTTAAAATTGGATACTAAATATTGAAAATTAAACAAACTTTAAAAGATAAATTAAATAGACTACAACTATCTGCTGGATTTAAAAAATATTTTATAAATACGGGCTGGCTATTCTTTGAAAGAATTATTGGGATGGCTGTGACTTTATTGGTTGGTGTATATGTAGCTCGATACTTGGGTCCGGTTAATTTTGGATTATTGAGCTATGCAGGAAGTTTTGTGGGTCTTTTTGCAGGCATTGCTACTTTAGGATTAGATAGCATTGTAGTCAGGGAATTAGTTAAAGAAGAGAGAAGAAGAGATGAATTATTAGGAACCAGCTTCATTCTTAAATTTATAGGTTCCATTTTTGTGCTTATAATTGTTTTGGTTGCGGTAAGATTTACAAATAATGATAATTTTACAAACTTACTTATTTACATAATTGTTATTGGGACAATTTTTCAATCTTTTAATGTAATAAATTTTTATTTTCAGGCAAAAGTACTATCAAAATATACAGTTTTTTCTCAAGTATTTTCATCAATTATATGTGCTACAATAAAATTAGTGCTAATATATTTTAATATGAGTCTCATATATTTTGCAATGGTTAGTTTGCTCGGAAGCATAATTTTGGCCTCAGGGTTTGTTGTAATGTATAAAAAACAAAAATTAAATTTGTTTAATTGGAGACCAAATATTGATTTAGCAAGAATATTGTTAAAAGATTCTTGGCCGTTAATGTTATCGGGTATAGCAATTTCTATTTATATGAAAATTGATCAGGTGATGATTAAAAATATGCTGGATACAAAAGCTGTGGGAAATTATGCTGTAGCAGTAAGATTATCTGAAGTATGGTATTTTATTCCAATGGCTATCACCGGCTCGCTTTTTCCGGCAATAGTCAATGCAAAAAAGATAAGTGAAAAATTATATTATGAAAGACTACAAAAATTATATGATTTAATGACCTGGTTAGCTATAGGCATAGCTTTGCCAATCATGCTTTTATCTAATAATATTATACATTTATTATTTGGTATCCAATATCAAGAGGCTGCAGGTGTATTACAGATATATATTTGGGCTGGAGTATTTGTATTTTTAGGCTGTGCAAGTGGTAGATGGTTCCTAGTAGAAAATTTACAATTATTGGGGAGTATTTATAGTCTTACCGGAGGTATTTTAAATATTTTACTCAATATTCTTTTTATACCAAAGTTTGGGATCGTTGGTGCGGCTTGGGCAACTTTAATTTCGTATTCAATAACGACAAATTTTACGTTAATTATTTTTAAGAGAACTAGAAAAAACTTTATTCTCTTATTGAATTCGTTTAATATAGTAAGAGTAATTTCGGATTTTATAAGGAGAATATATGTTTAAATATCCAGAAAGTAAGTATTATAAATTGGGTCGTTTAAAACTGTTTTTGCAAAAAATTAAATTTAAACTTGGAATAATTGATTATCCTAAAGATTTTAGAAAAATGATATTTAAAAGTTATAGTTATGCTTTAAAAGATGCAGAAGAATATATGGATATTAATATTAAACAGTTTTATGAATATTCTGCTGAATGGCCGACAATCGAAAAAAAATTATTTCAGAAAAATAATTTATCTAATTTTTATCAATCATGGAATAATAAGGAATCTTATTATAATATTTGTTGCAATATTATTAATCAACATATAGAGATATCGAATTTTAATGTAATAGCTTCACATTTTACAAAAGAGGGGAAATATATAGATTATGGGTGTGGAACTGGTTCATTGAGTATAGGTTTATTTTTAGAAAACAGGCTTAGAGGTAAATTAATATTGCTAGATGTACCTAATGATGTAAATAAATTTGTGAAATATCGAATAAAAAAAAATCATTTAGAAAAATGTGTACAATTTTCAAATGTGTTGAACTATTTTAAACCTGATAGTGCAGATGGTATTATATGCATTGATGTTTTAGAACATCTGGAAAATTCTTCAGAAATTTTTATTAATAAAATTCATCCTCTTCTTAAAGTTGGCAGCTTTATATATCTTCGTGCCCCCTGGAGGGGCCAACTCACCCATATCGATAAAGCTGCTGATAATTTTTATTTAAAGGGTGGAAGGTCTTTTTTAGCGGAAAAGTATGTAGAAGTTTATAGAAGTTCATCAATGGATATATCTTGTGTATATAAAAAGATTGGAAAGTGATGGATGGATAAAATAATTTACATTATGAAGGAGAATGTATAAAGAATGTGTATATTTCCGAGGCTTATACAAATATATAGGAAACAAGGTTTTGAAATAAGAACGGGTTTAAACCCATATCACTTTAACAACTACCGAGATGCTCCGTTTACAGCCATTTATAAAAAAGGCGAAATACTGTTAACGGGGGGGATAAGCTTGCAGGAAATCTATTTTTTTGAGTGTTTGTTTGAAAGCTTTAAACCTGAAAATATTTTTATTATAGGAAATGCTTTTGGGTGGTCAACTGTACTGATGGCATTGCTAAATCCTAATGGACAAGTATTGGCACTTGACGCAGGAATTGAAGGAGACTTTGGAATCAGGCTGACAAATAAAATTGCAGAAGAGGAAAAGTTAAACATTAAAGTAGTAAAGGGTTTTTCACCTAATGATGTTGCTAAAACAGTAGCTGAAAATTTTAGCACTGGAATTGATTTTGTCTTTATTGACGGTTTACATACAAACGAGCAACAAAAATTAGACTTTAACGCAGTATTCAACCTATGTCATAAAAATTGTATCTATGTTTTTCATGATGTGGTGAATTGGAAAATGATGCAAAGCTTTCAACAAATTGCTGCTGTTTCAGGACGTAATGCAGATGTGCTCTACAGAACACCTTCAGGTATGGGTATCTTATATCCTGACCAAGTATCGATAGAGACAAAAGAATGCATTCAAGCATTTAGTGAAAAAAAGGAAATAATAGAATCTTTGTTAGAATCACAAATAATAAACCATAAGATTTATGTAACAATACTCAAGTTTTTACCAAAATGGACCATAAAGCTGTTTAAAAGAATGAAGCATGTCGTCCGTAGATAGGAAAAAATTATGAAGATAGGTTTTTATATAAAATGGAATAAACATTCTTTGCATTCCAAAGCAAATGTTATTGGTGATGAATTATTTGGCGAATCATTGTGCAGAGCACTGAATAAATTACCAGATGTATCTGATGCACAATTATATGCTCCAAATTGTATGCCTGATAATTTATTAGATGTAATGATATATTTAAATGATATAGAGCCAAATAATAAATTAGCTAAGAAGCATATATTATATTTCCAAAATAGCTATAGAGATAAGATGGAAGAAATGCTTACTAAGTTTCAAAAGAGTAACTATGATGGGTATATGTTTTTTTCTAAACAATTACTTGAGATGCATCAGGCATCAGGATATAAAGGAATTTTTCTTCCTTTTGGCGTAGATTTAGATATATTTTATCCAAGGGAAAAAGAAGATGCATATATTTTTGACGTAGCATATGTTGGTAATGATATAAAGGGCGTAGATAGAACTATGCGATATTTGTATCCGGCAGTTAAATACAATTTTGGGCTTTTTGGTAATTGGAAAATTCCGAGAGCAAGATTTCGTTTTTGGAAAAATTGGAGAAAGTATCCTTCTTATAAAAAAGAATTTGAAAAACTATCAAAAGGTAAAATTGCCTTAGAAAAATTACCTGTGGTTTATAGTAATGCTAAAATAAATCTTAATTGTACTACTCAAGCTTGTGTGGATTGGGATGTCGTTACATTGAGAACTTATGAAATATTAGCTTGCAAGGGATTTTTAATAAGTGATCGTGTACCAGCTTCTGAAAAAGAACTTGATGGATGCGTGATATTTACAGATGGCGAGAATGATTTAGTTGAAAAAATAGATTATTATTTAAAAAATAAAGAAGAAAGAGAAAATATTGCACAAAAAGGATATAAATATGTTGTTAAACATGTTTCTATTGATTCAAGGGCAAAAGAATTATATGAATATATTAGAGGTTTAAAATGAAAATAATTTTTGTGAATTCACCAGTAATCAGGTCAAAAAATTCATCGCTTGAAAATAATTTTAAAGTTGATGGGTTTATCTTTAAACCTATTTATAGAAAAGTACCAGGTGTTGGAAGAATCTTTAGTTTTTTAAATAGAAAATTTGGGCTTGGAAAAAGTATTCGATATGGAGTAAGGGCAGGATCAAGATGGCCTTGGACAATGAACAAACCACATGGTGGACCCCCATATCCTTTTTTTATGGGATATGCTGCTGCTTACTTAAAAGCAAATGGTTTTGAGGTTAGTATTATTGATGCCGTTGCCGAAGAACAATACAATTACCAGAATTTTTTAGAGGAAGTAAAGAATGAGAAAGTAGATATAGTAGTTGTAGAATGTTCAACACCAACAATTGATATTGATCTTTGGATAGCGAAAAAAATATCAGAATTTTCAGAAGTTGCACTGGCGGGACCCCATTTGACTATGAAAGCAGAAGAAGTACAAAGAGAAAATCCCCATATTAAATATTTTCTAAAAGGCGAATATATATTAAGTTCTTTAAAGATGGTTTTAAGTGGGAAATCCGGGATTTATGAATCTGAAGTGATTAAAGATTTAGATAAAATACCTTTTCCTTTTAGAGATTACAAGAGTGCTATCAAATATTACGATCCCACTATGCCCACAGAAAAACCTCAATTACAAATATACGGTTCAAAAGGATGTCCCTTTAAATGTACTTTTTGTGCCTGGCCTCAATTAATGTATTTTGGAAACGTATCACTTAGAAAGCCAGAAAAAGTTGCAGAAGAGATAGAAGAAGCAGTTAAAACACATGGGTACAAGAGTGTATTTTTTGATGATGATACTTTTAATCTGGGAACTCAAAGAATTTCTAAGCTTTGCGATTATTTGAGGGATATTGGTTTACCTTGGACTATGATGGGGAGGCTAGATTGTTCGCCCGATTGGTTATACGATAAGATGATTGACAGCGGGTGTATGGGAATGAGATTTGGAATAGAAACATTCAATTTAGAAGTTTTAGCACGAATAAAAAAGGGGATTGAAAGAAAAGATTTTCGAAAAACTTTAGAATATATTTCTAAAAAATATCCAAAATTAATGATTCATTTAACAATGATGAAAGATATACCAGGGCAAACAGATGAAATTCATCAAGAAGATATGAAAATATTGCAAGAACTTGGATTTGGGGAAAAGGGTAACATTTATAGAAATTATCAGCTTTCTAAGTGTGCTCCTTTCCCAGGAACCGAAATGCATAAGGAATTATTAGATAAAATAGGAGAAAATGCTCTCAAAGATTACAAAGCTTATGATGGAGGGCAAGATACAATTATGAAAAGTTTGTCGGGAGATAAAAAGTGATAAAAATATCTATTATAGGGGCTTCTAGTTTTATTGGATATAGGCTTTATCGCTATTTATCAAACTTTGATAATTTTAAGTTAAAGGGTACTTATAATTTAAATAAAAAAGATTCTAATTTTGATAGAGTTGATATTATGAATAAAAATAATCTTAAAGATAATTTAATTAAAGAGAAACCAGATTTTATTTTATGGATTGCAGGTAGTAAAAATGTGAAAGAATGTGAAAAAAATTATAATTTTGCATATAGCATGAATACTAAACCAATTGAATGCTTAATTGATATAATTAACAATAATTGTAAAATCATCAAACCAAAGGTTTTATTTTTTTCGGCTGATTATGTTTTTGATGGGACTAGTGGTGGTTATAAAGATAATGATAGACCAAATCCTATGACAAATTACGGAAAAACAAATCTATTAGCAGAAAAAGTTTTAGAAAAATCTGTAATAGATTATAAAATAATTCGAACAGCTGCAGTAATGGGAAAGGGTGGTATTTTTTTTAACTGGTTACTCAAAGTTATAAACGAGGAGAAGGAAATTGAAGTATATTCTAATACTTACTTTTCTCCTACACCCGTAGAATTTTTAAATGAAAATATTAAAAATATTATTGTCAATTATGAAAAGATTGGATCTAAAATAATTCATATAGTTGGAGAAAAGAGTTTGAGTAGATACGAATTTGCAAGCAAGCTGGCTAAATTAATAAAAAAAGATAATGTTAAGCTTTACCCTCAGGAAGTAAATATAAAATCTTCTTTATTTCAAAGGGATTTATCATTAATTCAATCAAGGTTCGTTAAAAAAAATCAAGTAAAAGATTTTTGGGATTATATAGAAGAAGAGGTAAAAAATGATACAAATAATTAAGAGATATTTTACAGATAGAGATGAAAGAGGTAAATTTGAAGGTTTAATTAATTTTGGAAATTGGAGAGAGTTCAATATAGTAGAAACTAATGCAAATGTTACAAGAGGAAATCATTATCATAAAAAAACAAAAGAGATTTTTATTATATTAAAGGGTGTTGTAAAAGTGACTGCACAAAATATTGTAAAAAATAAATTAACAGGTGACACAGAAGAAAAAATTTTAAAAAAGGGAGATGTTATATTAATCGAACCATATGTTAATCATATTTTTTATATTTTAGAAAAATCTAAATGGATTAATATTCTTTCTCAAATTATACAAAAAGATAGTCCGGACATACATAGGATAAAGGAGAACTTAATATGAAAAAACATATTCTCATAACCGGTGGGGCAGGTTTTATTGGCTCACACCTTTGCGAAAAACTTTTAAATGAGGGCAATGAAGTAATTTGCGCGGATAATTTTTTTACCGGGAGTAAGCAAAATATAATTCATCTTCTTGATAACCCTTACTTTGAAATAATACGTCATGATATTACTTTTCCTTTATATGTAGAAGTAGACGAAATATATAATTTGGCCTGTCCGGCAAGTCCTGTTTATTACAGCTTTGACCCGGTGCAAACTACCAAGACCAGTGTAATTGGAGCAATTAACATGTTAGGACTTGCTAAAAGATTAAAAATTAAAATATTGCAGGCTTCTACCAGCGAGGTATACGGAGACCCGGAAGTACATCCTCAAATGGAAAGTTACCGGGGAAATGTAAACCCAATTGGTCCCAGGGCTTGTTATGATGAAGGGAAAAGGTGTGCAGAGACCTTGTTCTTTGATTATTATAGGCAATTAAAAATAAAAATTAAAGTAATAAGAATTTTTAATACTTACGGGCCTAAAATGCAACCGGATGATGGAAGGGTTATAAGCAATTTTATTGTTCAGGCCTTGAAGAATAAAGATATTACTATATATGGCGATGGAAGCCAAACGAGAAGCTTCTGTTATGTAGATGATTTAGTAGAAGGAATTACTAAGATGATGAATAGTAGAGAAGATTTTGTGGGACCGGTGAATCTTGGTAATCCTACAGAATTTACTATTTTAGAACTTGCTAAAAAGATAATTAAATTGACTAATTCAAAATCAAAAATTATTTATAAACCTCTTCCCGAGGATGACCCAAAACGAAGGCAACCAAATATTGAATTAGCGAAAAAAGAATTAAAATGGGAACCTAAAATTAAGCTTGAAGAAGGTTTAAAGAAGACTATTGATTATTTTGAAAGGTTATTGAGCAATGAAAGATAATTTTGTACCGCCTGGACCACTTATAACTCCTGTATTATTTTTAATATTTAATCGGCCAGATACTACTCAAAAGGTATTTAATGCCATTAAGCAAGCAAAACCAAGACAGCTTTTTGTGTCAGCGGATGGTCCCAGAGAAAACAAAGAAGACGAAAAAGAAAAATGTAAGCAAGCAAGGAAAATAATAGAACAAGTAGATTGGGATTGCGAAGTAAAAACATTATTTAGAGATAAAAACTTAGGTTGTAAGGTTGCAGTTAGTTCAGCCATTGACTGGTTTTTTGAAAATGTGGAAGAAGGAATAATATTAGAAGATGACTGCTTGCCAAGCCAGAGTTTTTTCTGGTTTTGCCAAGAATTATTAAAAAAATATCGAGATGATACAAGAATAATGACTGTTAGCGGAACAAATTATGGTTATGTTGTTGATGATTTTTTATATGATTATTTTTTTTCGAAAAATATATCTATATGGGGTTGGGCTACCTGGAAAAGAGCATGGAAAAAATATGATATAAATATGGATAAATTTTATGAAGTTTACAAACTTAATATGCACAAACTTTTTTTCCAAAATGATCAAGAATATAGAGTAAGATTGAATAATTTTAAAAGAACATTATCAGGTGAAATTGATACCTGGGATTACCAATGGTCTTTTGCCTGTTTTATTAATGATGGGGTATCAATTATTCCTAAAATAAATTTAGTGGAAAATATTGGTTTTGGAGAAGAAGCTACTCATACAAAAAAGAAAAAAGGAAGATTTTTAAGGGTTGAAAAGCATGAATTAAAATCAATAGAGAAGCATCCAATGTATATAGTTAAAAATTTTAAATATGAAGATACGATTAGAAAAACAAGAAATATAAATTTTATAAAAAGGATTAAAAACTATTTGATAAGATGTATCACATGAAATATAAGATATTATTAAAAAAAATTATTAAAAAAAATCAAAAGCTTTATAAATTTCTATCATTACTTCATTTTTTATGTCTTACACAATGGCGAATAGTAGATGGAAGTAAACGAAAGTACCCAAAAGTATTACAATTACCAATTACTTATAAATGTAATTCTCATTGTGTAATGTGTAATGTTTGGAAAATGGATAGTTCAAAAGAAATGACCGTCAAAGAATTTTCGAATTTCATAAAAGACCCTATCTTTAAAAAAATAGAATCAGTTGGAATCAATGGCGGAGAACCATCTTTAATTCACGATTTACCAAATTACGTAGATGAAATATTAAATTTACCTAATTTAAAATCGATCAACATCATTTCAAATGGATTAAGCAAAACATCATTATTGAAAAATTTAAAGGAGATTTATATTGCTTGTAAGAAGAAAGATATAAATTTTCATGTTTCAATATCGCTAGATGGTATTGGAAAAATTCATGATGTAATCCGTGGTATACCAAATGCTTTTAATAAAACTATTTCTACAATTAATGAGATTATAAAATATCAGAATAAATATTCTGATTCAATAGATATTGGATGTACAGTAGTAAAACAAAATGTTTGCCATTTAACAGAATTAGATGTTTTTGCGAATAAAAATGGTTATAAAATTAAATATCGTTTAGGTATAGGAAACAAGAGAATAGAGAGTGATGAGATTATAGATAAATTTAGCATTATGTATGAACCTACTCTTAAACAAACTGCGAAAGAATTTTTTCATAGTTGTCTATTTAAAGCAAATAATTGGAATGATAAATATAAATATTTTTCAATATTTTATTTTTTAAATTCGAAGAATACAAAGAATACAAAAAGACTATTAGGATGTAGTTGGAAGGATAGAGATATTACTATGGATCCAAGAGGTAATTTATACTATTGTGCAGTTGCCAGTAAAAAAATAGGAAGTTTAAGAAAAAATAATGGTGAAAAAATATTTTTTGATAAAAATAATATAGAATATAGAAAAAACATTGTTGAGAATTGTTGTAATAAATGTATTCATGATTATTCAGGGAAAATAGAATTTAAAAATGCATTATTTTTTTTAAATTATCTTCTCTACGAGCGATTTTGTTTTAAAATATATAGAATAAAAGGAATATTTTTATGAAAATTACTGTGATTGGATGGTATGGGACTGAAACAATTGGGGATAGAGCTATATTAGCAGGATTATTTTCATTTTTCAAAAAAGCTTTTGATGATTTTGAAATAAAATTAGGCAGTCTTTATCCTTTTTTTTCGGAGAGAACAATTAACGAAGATTATTTATTCTGGAAATCAATTATTAAAAAAGATATTAAAGTAGATCTTTTTGATTCTAAAAATAGTAAAAAGTTAGATAGTAGTATAAAAGATTCTGATATTATTGTTATGGGTGGTGGACCATTGATGGACATTGAACCGATGTACATGATTGAATATGGATTTAAAAAGGCCAAAAAACTTAACAAGAAAACTGCCTTGTTAGGATGCGGAATAGGTCCTCTTTTCAATAAAAAATATGAAAAATGTTTAATAAATATTATAAATAATGCAGATTTAATTATTCTAAGAGATTCAATTTCTAGAAAAAAAGTTGAAGATATTTATAATAGATTTAATAAAAAATGTGAGAATGAAAATATATTTGTTAGTTTTGACCCAGCTATTCAGTGTTGTAAGGATTATATAATTTTAAATAATGAAAGGAAAGATTTAACTAAGTACATTGCTGTGAATTTAAGAAAATATCCTAAAGAATACGGTATATCTACACATAAGGGTGATAGTTATAAAATAAATAATTTGTTAAAAAAATTTATTGAAAATATAGCCACAAAATTTGACAAAATGGAAATTAAATTAATTCCAATGCATTATTTCCATGTAGG
>Ga0114918_10005558_pt1 | contig 10810 bp, 22 predicted proteins | sample LantaG_FD_87015 | JGI IMG/M metagenome (GOLD analysis project Ga0114918, IMG submission 87015) | Deep subsurface microbial communities from Baltic Sea to uncover new lineages of life (NeLLi) - Landsort_02402 metaG | ecosystem: Environmental > Aquatic > Marine > Oceanic > Sediment | place... | reverse complement strand
TTGTTTTCGCTGAGTTCGACAACATGGGCTACGACCGCGACCAGGCGGCGAAGAAATGAAGACATTTACCTTTGGCATCCGGCTGACCCCGAAAGGGGCGGTCGGATGGATGCGTCCGCCTGACGGGCGGTTGGCGGAGAAGCGATTCCGCAACGGATACGCTTCGGCAGAAGTTGGTGCCTCACGGTGGATCGATGATCAGATCGCAATCATTCATGTTTAACCCAAGTCCTAATCCCCTCAAAGAGATAGCATTAATAATTGCTGCAATGTTCTTTCTGGCGGCGGTTACCACATTCGCGTTCTAAGGCACTCGAATCCGGGACGGGGTGTCCTACTAACCCGCCACCCACTTCACACGCCCGGCCTGTACTAGCAGGCCGGGCACTGCGAACCGAAACAGGAGACGACGACGATGGCAGACCTGCGCAACTATACGACCGGCGACTACATCCGCACAGCGACCGCAGATGAGACAGTACAGAGCATTACGGCGGCAGAGTGCGACGGTGGAGCAGGCGTGATCCAAGTGGACGGCATCGCGTGCTACGTCGAGGACTGACCAACCCGCCCCCACTTCACCCGGCCTCATTGAAGCGGTGATCGTCTCCCGTGAAACAGGGAGCGTGCCGACAGATATGTCGGGTGTTTTCGGGGCAGTTTTTGATCTGTGCAAGTTTACTCTCACATTCCCCATAAAGAAGACCAAAACCAATGCCTACAATTCCAACCGCGACTACCGAACCCGAGGTACTTTACCCAGAATTCAGTGTCCAAGTTTGCTCTGGAGAACACGCCATTACTGAGGAGACGGCCAAGCAAATTCTGGGCTGGGCCGTCGAATCTGAAGGCGATAAGTTTGGAACGGATTACAATTTTGTGGATCGGAACGGCTGTAAAGTTCGTTGCGTGAATAACCTCTCCAACCGTCCCATCTACGCCACAACGATCGCGACGCTCCAGCAGGAGCATCTCCGCTCTCGCTGGAAATTCAATGGAGAACCGGTGATCGTCGGACGGCTCGGAAGCGTGCTCAACGGTCAGCACTGCCTGATCTCGCTGGTATTCGCGTGTCAAGAATACCGGAAAGATCCGGAAATGTGGCAAGAGTTCCGCGATGTCGAACCTACCATGGAAAAGGTAGTGGAGTTTGGAATTTCTGAGGATGACGTCACCGTCAATACTCTCGACACCGCCAAGCCCCGCTCGCTGACTGACGCCATCTTCCGGTCTGAGTTTTTCTCTCATATGAAAGTCAAAGAGCGACGGGAGGCTGCCCGCGCTACTGACTACGCTGTCAAGACTTTGTGGAAACGTACCGGAGCGGTCATGGACGCATTCGCCCCCCGTCGGACGCATTCTGAGAGTCTGGATTTCATTGCCCGACATCCTCGGGTACTGGAATGTGTGAGCAAAGTTCTGGAATCAAGCACCAACGAACGTCCCCTGGCTCAGTATCTCTCGCTGGGGTGTTTTGCCGGTATCTTGTACCTGATGGGTTGCTCGGGTTCGTCCCGTCCCGCGTACCTACTGGGAGGACGTCGAGAGGAATCCCTGCATTGGGGTAACTGGGACCGAGCCAACGAGCTGATCGACGGACTCGCTGACGAATTACCGACGATCCTCCCGCTCAGAAAAGCCGTGGCCGACGCTATCTACGTCAGAAATAGCACAGACGTGCGAGAGGCTGTACTCGCGAAAGCGTGGCTCCAGTTCGTGACCGGAGATCTCAAAGCTCCTGGACTGAAACTCCAGTGGGATGAAATTCAAGGCTTGGACGGGCCGGTGAAAGTTCTGGGAGAGTGTCCCTTGTTCGGTGGTATCGATATCGGAGATCCAAGAACAGCAGACGAAGATGAAGTTCTGGAGCCTCAAGAGCCCACCCCGCCCGCGACTCCTCCGCGTCCTGAAAAGAAGAAAGGAATCAAAATCCGTGGTTAATGTCAACGATAAATTCCAAGATCCCTCTGGGAGTGTCTACACCATCATGGAAGTTCGTTACGGCAAATTGGGTACGAACAACTATGAATACCAATGTCTGTGCCGACGGCAGGACGGAAAAGCGTCCTGGATTTCTGTCGAACTGATCGAAAGTATCTGTACCAAACTTTAGCCCCCGCCCCCGGAGTTCCGGGGACTATTGGAGATCAAGGATGATTGAGCTACCGCTGGGAAGAGAACGCTGTATTCATTGCCATGAGATTGTTCCGGGATCGGAAACCTACCGGCTCAACGGTCAGGGGCCGCTTTGTGAACCCTGCACGAACGACGCCAAATGCGATTTCGAGAATCGTCCCGACGGAATCCGAGTCGAACGTCACCACCGCACGCTCGCGACCGCCCCGAGAAAGGGTTGAAATCCTCATTTCTGGAGGGAAATAATCCATGAGCGGATACTCGGACACGATGGATTTTGCGACGCACTACCCACTGCGGTATCTTCCGCCGCTCTCGGGAGATCGAGCGTTCCACATCGCGATGGATCGATCATTTCAAATGTCGGGTCGAGAAGTCGCGTCCCTGATGCGGAAGTACGGGGTGACGCTGTCGGAACTGAAGAAGCGAACGGGGATCCCTCTCTACCGCCTCCGGACATTCCGGACGGTCGGGATGGCGGGCCTCACTTGCTGCGATATTTATCAGGCCATCACCGGGAGTCTCTCCCCTCGGATGGCCGCGTGTTTCCGTTCCCGTTGGGTCAACTAACGGACGTGCCGCGTACGGACTCTCTAGCCGTCTCTAAGACGTCGGGACATCCGTAACGACTTATCGCCCGTCTTCGCGTCTAAGGACCGCTAAGGACGTTTCTCCCCACCAGCCATTTTAGCGTACGATTGAAGAACTTTGGATAATCTTTCGAAATAGACGCCCCCGGCTATTTACTTCGCGACGATACTCGTAATACTACGGAAGTGTTGAGTGTGGGACGCGAAACCTAACCGGGAGACGAGACGATGAAGACCATCAAACGATTTTTCTTGATGCTGACTGCCCCGAGCCGACCCCAACGACCGGGGATTCAATTTGCCCTCGCTTACCAAGCGGCGATTGAAGCCCACTATTCGAAGTAATTTTTGAATCTTCGGAAATAGCTGCCCCGAGCTATTTACTTCGGGGTGGCTAGTCGTAAAATTTGGAAAACTTTGAAGAATCTTCGGAAATAGACGGGCGGGACTATTTACTTTCGGTCGATACTCATAATACTACGGAAGTGACGCGGAAACCTGAAACTTACTTGGTCGGAGAAGATCGATGCCTTACTGGATCAAAGAGCGACGAAATCCTCAAACTGGAACTTACTACCGAGCTTGCGGGAAGCTCCCTGTGAAGGAAGGTAAGTTGATGGCGTCTTCACTTTACGGTTCAAACACGATGCACCGGTTTGAGTCAGAAGCGGAATATGAGACCGAAGTCGCTCGTCTCAAAACCGCCGGAGAACGTATTCAATAAGCCGCTAGAATCTTCCGAAATAGACGGGCGGGACTATTTACTTTCGGTCGATACTCGTAATAATACGGGAGTCGTGGCGAGGGTTTCTCGCCGGACGGGTTCTGAAGGAGGTGGAACGATGTCTTCTGTTCCTCAAACTGTCGGATTTGAATTAAAGTCCGATTTGACCAGATTGAACGATCGTCGGACCGGCCCAGTAGTGCGTCGTTTATCTTCTTTTCGTTTGAGAAGATGCTGTCTCGGTTTCGTCAAGAACGCCGTCGACGAGCAATTGCCGACCGAGCCACTTCTGGAAGATACAGATTGTTTCTGACTGACCACGGGAAGACGGCTGTTGCAGCTGACCCAGCTTGCGCAGCCCGACACGCGGACGTTGGTAAGTGGTTCTCTCTCTAAGGAGTCGAATAGTGACTGGAAATGTACTACCCACAAATCGTAGTCTCGCCGTCGATGCGGCGTATGCTGACCGAGTTGCTCGCGATAAGCGAAAAGTAGCAGACGTGAAGCTCGGAGATTGCGAGCAGCGGATTGTTGGAGGAGAAGTACGCTACTACAAAATGACTGACCAATACGCCATCGTCAATCGGCAAGGTAGAGTTTTATGGTTCGTCGTTAAAGATGATGGCGATTACCGAATACTACGGAAGTGACGCGGAAACCTGAAACGTTGAAGGGGGTGGTGAGATGGTCGAATTTAAGACTGGGATGATGTTCGGCGAATCGTTTTCGACGGCTACCGATTATCGAAACGGTAATTGCGTCGTGATGACTGAATGGGTCGGTCGGACAGTAGAAGTATTCGCAAAAGCCATGGGTCGCGAATTTGACCGGGTAGAAAAATCTGCGTTCAGTACTAAATATATTTGGGACTAATTTCAAATCGGAGTGTCGGATGTTCAAAGTTCAACGGACGGCTTGTAGTACCTGCATCTTCAAGAAATCGTCCCCGCTGGATCTGGATCGTCTTTTGAATGAGATCAGGGATCCGTACGGGGGATTCTCCGGCCATCGAATCTGCCATCACTCTGAAGATGCGTGCTGTGCCGGATTCTGGAAGAATCACAAAGATGAATTCGCGTTGGGTCAAATAGCCCAACGCCTCGGGATGGTCGAGAAAGTGGATGCAGATATTTTACCGTTGAAGGAGAGCGATGATGTACGGTCCTAACACTGAGTTGAGTTTTTCGAGTCGATGCGAAGGTAAAGACACAAGCATCGTTGCTCAGTTCCCCTGCGGTCGAATCTTTGTCCGCACGAGAATCAAAACCAATTGTGGAGTTTCTGCGGTCGTGGAAAGGCTCGAAAATTTCCGGGCCTACGCAATCGCTAAACTCCGAGGAAGTAATCGTCGAGATTCGCTTCCTGTCCACTTGCTGTAATCACCATTTCTTTCCGCTCTTTTGGAGACCTACTCATGTCGTCTATCGCCTCTCGCCTCAAAACCGCTGCGGATAAATCTACCGCTCCCGGAACCGTCCCGCACCTTATCATCATCGCCCGCGCCGGGACCGGAAAGACCACCACGTTGGTGGAAGGTCTCAAAATCGTGAAGGGGCTCCCGACGGACGGGTTCACTCCGAGCCCCCAACAGGCCGAAATCTGGGATTCGATGAAACTCTCAGCGGGTGTCGGTACGGTCTGCTTCGCCGCGTTTAACACCGCGATCGCAAAAGAGCTGGAGGATCGTATCCCGTCCGGATGCGAAGCGATGACGATGCACCGAATGGGATTCAAGGCCGTCCGGAAGGCATTTCCGACAGTCCGGCAACCGAACAGTTTCAAATCAGAGGACATCCTCGCTTCACTGATGGGGAAAACTAAAGCGTGGGATCTCAAGAAAGAACGGCCCGAATTCGTCGCCGCCGTTTCCCGGCTTGTCGATCTCTGTAAGGCGAATCTTGTTGATGGGACTCCCGAGGAACTGACGGACCTCATTTCTCGATACGACATCGACACGAACCAATCGCTGACAGACGTCGTCGAGTACGTTCCTCAAGTTCTGGAGGCCGCGAAGAACGTCCAACGCTGGGGCTGCGATTTCTCAGATATGATCTGGCTCCCAATCGTCTTGAATCTTCAACTCTTCAAGTATGACCTTTTACTGGTTGATGAAGCTCAAGATCTTAACCGATGTCAACAGGAACTAGCCCAACGGGCCGGGAAGCGTTTGATTTTCTGTGGGGACGATCGCCAGGCAATCTACGGGTTCGCCGGAGCAGATTGCCGATCGATGTTCACGCTGGAGGATCAACTTCGACAAACCCCGCAAGGAGTCGAGATGCTCCCGCTGACGGTCACCCGGCGCTGTGGTAAAGCGATCGTGAATGAAGCCAAGAACTACGTACCTAATTTTGAGGCACACGAGAGTAACGGAGAGGGGGCGATCAAGTACGCCGCGTTTGACCCGGACTCTCCAGAAAACTATCGGACTCGGGTTCAGGACGGAGATATGGTTCTCTGCCGTTGTAATGCACCACTTGTCTCCGAGTGCTTCCGATTCATTCGGTCGGGTCGGAAGGCAAATATCCAAGGCCGTGATGTGGGTAAAACTCTGGTGACGACGATCCGAAATGTCTTCAAGAAAGAGGGCAAACTGAACCGGTGTTCCAAACCGGAGAGCTGGGCCGCTATGTTTCAAACGATCCCGGTGAATGATTTGATCTCCCGCATTACTTCGTGGGGCGAATCGGAAGCGAGCAAAGAGAACGCAAAGCCGCGACCATCAGAACCTCGTCTCAATGCGATCAATGACCGGGTCAGTTGCATTCTCTGCTTCACTTCTGGGGACGTTACCAACACTCAGCAAGTTATTGATGGGATTGAGAGTCTCTTCACCGACGACGAAACCGACGGAATCAAATTGTCAAGCTGTCACAAGTCGAAAGGGCTCGAAGCCGACAACGTCTTCCTCTTGAGGATCGTTGAAGCTCCGATTCCCCACCCGATGGCTAAGACTCGGGAAGCGTTCGACCAGGAGATCAATCTCTTGTACGTCGCGATCACGAGGGCGCGGAAAGTTCTCACCTACGTCACCTCTCCCCCGAAAAATTAGACCGCCGGGGGCGGCTATAATAGAGACTGGTCCTGGGTATTGAGACCTTAAACTGCCCGTCATTTTCCTTGCAACTCCTCCAGGAAGTAATCCATGCCGTCTACTCTGTTCGCCGCGACCCCCCAGCCGCTCACTCCCCGACAAACTCAGACCTATGACGCCGTCAATCGTCACTGGGCGGAAAATTTCATGTCTCCGTCCTATCAGGACTTAATGGCAGCGTTGGATGTAAAATCAACTAACGGGATCGCCCAGCAAGTGAGGCAACTCACGAAACGGGGTTGGCTGTTACCGACCCCGCCCGGTCGAGTCTCCCGAGGTCTCGTCACCCGCGAAGTGTTTCAGGCGTTGGAAAACGCCGCCTTTCCTGTTTATGAAAGCCCTTGACTCATGTGGATGTTCACCCGGTTTGGATTCTTCTCAATCGTCGATAACAGCGAACAGACGCCACGTACCGTCGCTGTCCGGGCTCGTTGCAAGTCCCACCTCGCCAATCTCCAGAAAGCGTTCAAGCTATCTGCGAAGATTCTGGAACTTCCTGATCGCGACTACGGATTCAGGATCATCCTTAGTACAGGAGATTGGAAGTACATCGCGAGCGAGATTTGTAAGGACGCGGAACAAACCGACAATTTCAAAGAGCGGGTCAAGACGTCCCTCCCCTACGACTACGGCTACGCTCATTGGCTCTCCCTAGTTTGGGGCGATGGTCGGAAATTTCAAGAAACAAGGATACCGGATCATGACGCTACCGATTGAAATAACTATGGCTATTGCTGCCGGAATCGTCGGAGGGACCGCCCGGATGCTAACGTCTCCTATGGGTGGAAAGTCGGGGCAGGATCCGGAAATTTCAAAATTACTAACGGAAGCGGAACGTCTCCGAGCTTCTGGCGGCTCTCCTATCATGACAGTCAATCCTACGGATTATTCTCATTTGGAGGATTACGTTCAACGGCACGTACAACCTACAGAGATTGGCGAGCCTCTGGTATTTGCGGGAATCGTAGTTCGTCCTGATGACTGGATACTGAGATTCCCTAAAGACGAGAGGAACCGATTATGGAGACCTCGGGATGGGGAAATTAGACACGTCAGACATCTCCGGATGCCTCATCTGAGGAACATTATCGCCTACCTGGAGAGAACCGGCGACGATTCGTCTCGCAGCTACGGTTGGTTGTGTGACGAGGAGGACCGGAGGATGTTCCTGTTAGATAACCCAGACGGCTCGGGCCACTAGTCATCGTTCTAACGTCTTCAAAATTCCTTCGCGATACTTCCCCAGCGTCTTGATTCCGAACGTCGTACGCCCATTTTTCGGCCCCTAACGTCCAGGAGAAATATCCCATGACCCCCCGAGAAGTTTCACTGATAGTCGGATGTTCCACTAGCCAAATCCGCAATCGAATCCGCAAAGGGCAGATACTACACACTCAGCGATCTAGTCCTGGAGGGGGATTCTCCTACGACATCACTGAAGCGGAGGCAGAGCGACTCCGACTAGAACCCCAGAAGCAAGGGTGGCCCCGAGGGCTGTCCCGAGCCGTCCCGAATGCAACTGAATAGAATTGAGTCGCGGATGTATCCAACGATTGAAGAGGTCAACCGCGCGAGTCGGTATCAAATTTGCTCCTGGGTCCGTTACCTACCCTCTCCCGGAGTCTCCGCGTTGGGGACGGATAACGCTGACAATCAACCGGTCGCGTCGGTTGATTCACAATTGGAAAACGGCAGCCAACGCGACTCGGTTGCATTGTATTGTTATCGGGATGTGTCTCATGTTTGCAACACGCGAAACCATACACGAACAGCAGCAAGAATTCCGGCGTCTTCTGAATGAGTATCCTCACATGGGCGACCCGTGCCAGTATTGTGGCGTGCCCCACGATGATGTGTCCGCTGGACCATGCATTCCACATCTCGTCAGCAAAAACGACGGGAGCATTGACGACGCTATGAAATCGTTTTCGGCGAAGGAAACGGTTGTCCGCGAGGCGTTGGCGAAAATTAACGAAGCAGTTTTTGATCTGTGCAAGGGCGTCGAAGGCGTCTTTTGCATGATGACGCCAGCACAGCGGGCGATGATTGACGACCATTCCGACAAGGTGTTTGGCGGGATCAAAATGATCGAAGGGGCCTTGCTATGAGAATAATTCAGGCGAAGGAAGTTCGGGAGTTTGCAGAGTCAATTGTGGATGAAGCAACAATTCTTGCCACAGTCCAGTGGATATCTGCCAACATGACTCCAGAGGACGTATTCTCCGAAGAGGAATTGTCGGACTACGCGAAAGATTGGGCGACCGATAACGGGTGGGCTGATCCAAGCGAGGCGCATCCGCACTGGGACCAAATGACGCCAATGCAAAAGGACGAAGCAATCAAGAAATCGTACTAACAACAAGGGGCGGCTATGAAGATGTGCGAGAAATGCTACTGGAGGTTCCGCGGCGACAAAGAATGGCGTTACGGTTGGCCGACAAACGCTGGTGACGGGCTGGTAATGATGGGCCGATGGAACGGGGACAAGTCGATGGGGATTGTTGTTTCACCGAACGATATCGAACTGAGGAATTGAAATGGATTCACGGAAACAGATACCAGACCAGCCGCCAATGCCCGGCGTTCCGCTTGACCGCATTGTTAGCAATTTTGAGCCTGTTTTGGTGCACGGTGATTGCCTTGAAATTATGCGTGCTGCACCTGATGTGAGTATTGATTTAACTGTGACCTCACCGCCTTACGATAATTTGAGAAGTTACAATGGGAACAATGCTTTGTGGAACGAGGACAAATGGAAGGATATAATAAAAGAACTGCACAGAGTGACCAAGCCCGGCGGCGTTGTTGTGTGGGTTGTTGGTGATGCCACAGTAAAAGGGAGTGAGACCGGCACAAGTTTTAAGCAAGCATTGTGGGCGATGGAGTGCGGGTTTAACTTGCACGATACGATGATTTACGCAAATGATAAGCCACCGCAAACTAATAACAGGTATGAGCAATCATGGGAATACTGCTTTGTGTTCTCTGCTGGTAAGCCAAAAGCATGGAACCCTATTAAAATACCATGCAAACATGCTGGAATAACACCAGGGGGAGGATTCAGGGGGAATGACGATAGGTTAAGGGGAAGGAACAAAAGAGGACCCGTGGCAGAAAACAAGATAAAAGGAAATATTTGGAATATACCGAACCACGGAGGCAATGGGACAGGACACCCAGCAATCTTCCCAGAAAAACTAGCTCACGATCACATCATCTCTTGGAGTAACGAAGGCGACACGGTTCTTGACCCTTTTATGGGCAGCGGAACCACGGGAGTAGCTGCAAAGAACCTGAATAGAAATTTCATAGGCATAGAACTTGACGAGGAATATTTCAGGATTGCACAGGAGCGGATTCTTTCTTGCTAACGTCTAAATTCACCGGGCCGCGAGGGTTGAGCCGACCACGCGAACACGCCCGCAATCGCGGCTCCGGTGCAATTTTTTGTTCTACCGGAGGTTTGATATGAGTCACGCACATGCGACGTTTGTTTTCGAGGACCGGGTTTTATTCGGTGAATACAATGGCACGAGCGACGTAATGCTGCCGTTGATGTTCGACACGAAGAAAGGCGTTTCGGATCATTGGCGAAAGCAGGAGTGGAAAGATTGCGATTGTGGGAATGATCCGGTGCCATGCGCGGCGCATACGGACTATGGTGGCGGGTTCTGGTGGATCGGGGAGGCTTGCTTGGTGTGCCGCGTGTTCGTCGGCCCAAAAATGCCGTTTGACTATGATGTCGATTACGTTGACGCTGCTGATCCACCTAAAGCGGACGTGTTGCGGTAGAACGCCAAAGTTACCAGCCACCGGCGACTGACTGAAATTCAAAACGGCTGGACTCCCGGTGGTCTGGTACACTGAATTGTTATATTTTGTAAAGCTGGAGGTAAGAGTGAGTGATTTAATATTTGGCTACACATGGGAAGAAATACAAGCAGCATAACAAGGCGAGAGCTTGGGGAAGGTTGTTCCATTGCAGGCTAAAATGGCAAAAGACGACATCTGTACAAAGAACGATTTGGAGTTGCTTGAAAAACATGGCATTGGCGGATTGATAGAAAGGAAGTTTTACGGCACATTGGATAGATTACAACAAGCAGGAGTCTATGACCCACATGAGGGCAAGCACTGCCTTGGCCCTGAATGTTTATACTGTGATGAGCAAGAAGCAATATAACGACCGCATTAAGGTGCCGGGCGTGGGCGACTCGGCAACCTCGAACGACTTCATCGCCCGGTCAGCTTCAATGCTTTGTTATC
>Ga0114918_10005557_pt1 | contig 10811 bp, 29 predicted proteins | sample LantaG_FD_87015 | JGI IMG/M metagenome (GOLD analysis project Ga0114918, IMG submission 87015) | Deep subsurface microbial communities from Baltic Sea to uncover new lineages of life (NeLLi) - Landsort_02402 metaG | ecosystem: Environmental > Aquatic > Marine > Oceanic > Sediment | place... | reverse complement strand
TGGATAATTTAAGATTATTTTATCATATACCTTTCCAGCCCTAATGAAATTATCAAACTCTAATGCTTCATACATAATGTTTTCTCCCTTCAAATTGTTTTCTTTCTTCGTACCACTTAAGGCTTTTCTTAAGTTCGGTGATAAAGTTATTTAGTTCGGCTAGGTCACGATATTGAGATTTATCATCCATGATGATTTTCACCTCTTCTTTATGTCTTCGTTTCTTAGCAATTTCTATTTGTTCTTTATAGACTTCGATATTTTCGTCTATTGTTTTCGTTATTATGTCGTTTATCATTTTTCTGGGTTATAGAGTGTATACTTAGCGGTCAGTTCCTCACCGACTTTTATAATGGCTAGTGTCTTAAGCATTTTAACATCACCGAATGTTATGATTTCGCAGTTCGGGTTATTTGAATGGTTAAAGTAGCCACCTAGTTCGGTTCTAATAAGACCGTCTCTAAATCTGTCATCATCCACATGGGTTATACCTAGGATTATTTCTTTCGGTATTATTTCTGTGGCGAACAGACCTCTTCCATGGATATCTGATTTCTTGATATCTAGACAATCTGGTAATGGTGTATAGTTACTCATAATTATTTCTTTGGGAGTTTATTAATTTCATTTAATGCTTTTTCCGCAATATCCGATAAGAACATTGCTGAATTTGCAATTGACATAGCGGCAATTCCGTTAAGCACATTCCCTTCCTTTTCGGCTTCTTTTCTGAGGTAGTCGATTGGGTTTTTGATATTGTGCAATGCTTGGATTGCAATTTCTTCCGCTGTTAAATTATCCACCCGTCTTTTCTTAATTGTACTTTAAATTCGTTATACTTGGTCATGTCTTTCATTTCCACCAGAGATAATAACTTATGTAATGGAAGCGTGGTCACTTCTATAAGTGACATGTGACGAGTTTCCATTATGTATTTTTTTATATTCTCTTCTGTTGACATGTTATGCATCTGCTTTAAGTGTTTCTATTAAGTGGCTAACCATTTTTATATAAAACACATCTTGATATCCTTCTAGTGCTTTGATTATACCATCCATGGTTTCTTTACTAGGTGTTAATTTCTTAGCACTTATATTGCTTGGATATTGGTCAAAGAACTCACCATCTGTTGTCGTACCAAGTCTATGGTCTATAAAGAAATCACCCTCATCGGTTCTAATTTCTATAGTTCCACCATCTTTATATGCGTCAAATTTAGTTATTTTCATGCTCTTTGTTGTAATGATGCTTCAATCGCGTTGATTAATTCATTTAGACTTTCCACCTTAACCACATAAAGTACGAAACTATCTTTAAGGTCAAATTTATGAAGATAGTTATCTATGGCCCAGAAGGTTCTAACACCATTTGGGTTCTTCATACATTCTAAAGACACGGTAATTCCCTTATCTTCAAAGTATTTTCTAAGATACTTTTCGATTCCCTTTACTGATTTAATTCCTAATTCTCTGTCTAAATATCCCATTATAATGTTATTAGTGGATTAGTTGTAAAATATTCTTCTCTACCAGTTACACCTTTACCGACAATTCTAAAAAATTGTCTCATACCACTTATGGTTTGATTAATACATTCGTGTGGTGTAAAAATACTTATCTTAGCCAACTCACCAGCCTTTAACAATACTCCAGAATCCTCTGGGTACTTATCGATTATGTGACCCAAATCACCATCCTTTGTATGAGTGCGTTCTATTTCATCCCATACTCTACAAGTATCACTTATATTGTTAGCGATTAATACTTGGGTATCATCTTCTAATAACGTAGTGGCTCTACCACCCCATCCGTTACCTCCACCGCCACCCCAGCGATTTCCTAATTCACAGTGACCCACTTCTATATGAACATTTCTACCATGGTCTTCAATGGTATAGCCACGTTGAGAGTCTCCAGCCACCACATAAGACTCATCAATTGTTAGATAACCAATTTCTCCCTTCTCCAAGAAACTATTATCAATTATTTCGCTGTATGGTTTATATTCATCTGGTAATGATTTACTATCACCTTGTATAAAGGGCATCATATTACATTTAACCCCAGTAACTGTTGGGAATGTTATCGTTTTTAGAATTTCCATAATGTTTATTTTTTTTTTATAAAGATACGAATAATAATTTAATAATCCTAATTTTTCATTTTCGAAAACGGCTTTCGGGCCCCGTGGCCCCTATCATCAACCCCAGCCCCTTCTTCTTTCCCCAGCCCCTTTCTATCTTAATATTTCTGGGTCATTAATTGGTTCTAATAACATTGTGTTATTAGCATAGCTATGAACAAACTTACCATTGTATTCAAATCTAAATTTCTTACCAGTTTTAGATATCTTACCGACAAACTTTACTGGTGTATTAATCATTGGTATATTATTCTTTGATGTTACGAATGGTGGTTCTGATAAATCCAACTGGAAATTATAATCATACCAACCACCATCTAAGAAATACGTTTCACCAACGACACATCTATTTGCTTTTATTGTTTCCATTTAAGCCTCGTGTTCTTTGATAATGTTTACTAGATTATCTTTAATTTCTTCTTGAGTATCTTCATCAATAAAATCCCACCAACCATCAAACCCACCTCTGGAGCCAAGTTCCGATAATAATTTTTCAACCAATTCTAATTCACTCATAATTTATTATTTTAATAGTAATAATCTTCTTCCTTTATCAACATAATATAACTCTGGAACATTCAATGTTCTCACAACCATTATTAAGTGTGGTGCCTCGTCATTATAGACCCTAATAGTGCTTTGCAATTCTTCTTTAAAAACAATCTTATATCTAGCACCCACCATTTGTTCTTCTGCATCGTAATATTTAATATCATTGAATATATATTCAAGGTTGGTTCCACATTCAAGTACATTTCCACCACCCCTAAGGGTTTTCTTATGTATTATAGCCGATAATTCATTTATCTTTGAAATAATTGTTTGGTTCCAATCCTTCCTTGTGAAGGTACCCCCATATGGACCATCTTTAGCCCTTTCATAACCATTATAATCCCAAGTTATATCCCAATCCTTCTTGGGTTCCTCTTTTGGGAGGGTGAATGATTCTCTATATTGTCTTAATAATATCACTCTTCCTCTTCTTGTAACATTTTAATCAACTCTGCTTCGGCATCGATATGATGATAAGCTGAAATATCCTTAGCGGGTACTGCGGTCAACGTATATTTAACTGGTTTTTCCAAGTATTCGTTAAATGTATAGTCGTTACTATGGTGTCTAATCCAATTCCACATGGTTTTTATTTTACCAGTGAAACCCCTATATCGCACATCTCTAATGGTTCTTAATGGGTGTATCTCAGCCGTTACCTTTACAGAGGTGGTTGTAATATTTATTTCTGGATAGTCATTCATTTGGTTGTACTCTTTTCATTCATTTTATGTTTTTCGTAGTCTTCTCTTTCTATGAAGACATGTGTATCTTGCCACACTCCATATACGGAGTCATCAAATTCTTGTATTAATCTGAAGTCTTCCAATTTAAAATTGGGTACTTCATCATAATAGGATTCGTTTGGAAATCTTATGTTGGTATATTCGTTATTCATTATAATGCAAATCTAGTGATAATAATTAACAAATGCAAATTAATTCATCCATTTAATTAATTTAACCTCATTTAAAAACTGGGGGTTATTATCAAATTGAAACCTATCAATTTGTTTTTGGGTCTTTCTAGCCTTTGCAAACTTAGCGATTGATAGTATATTAAAACCGACACCAAACGTTCCCATCATAATGACGTGGCTTTTTGTATCTGGATAGACCCATGGATTAATCAATCCAGTTCCAGCGACACTATAGGCAAATGTTGATACTGATAACATTTGCCAAGCAGCCCTACGGTATTGAATTTTCTCAACCTTTAGTTCCTTTAATGCCTCGTTATACTGACCGAAGCTTGTTGTTGATAGGATTAATAATCCAAGTATTAATAATTTTCTCATTCTGATAAGTGTTCTAATTGAATAAAATCGCCATAACTGATTGTGACAGCATAATGTTGTACACCAAGTGTTCCTGGTCTATCATGGTGATACTCTATAGGTCTTTCTTGACCATCCGTTAAGAACTTATTTAGGTTCTCTAGGTATTTTTCTTCTACAAATATTGTTATTTTCATCTTGATAATAATAATCTTCTATTATTCCTTGGTTCCACACCAATTCTAATTCTACCCATCATATGTTGCCTACATCTTTCTTCCTCATATGCTCCTTGGGCACTATTTAAATTGATTCTAGCAATTCTAAGATATTTTGTGAATCTGGCTGTTACAGTGAAATCATTGGGGTTGGTTAAACTTATTTGGTTAATCCAATTTGGTGAATCTTCAGTTGGTGCGTGAATAAGAATCTTACAACCCCAACTTCTGGGGTCATCCAACATTTCAGAAAGACTTTCGAATTTTGTGTCTTCGACATAATAAGTTCTATCATAAGTACAAACCGTACCCAGCTTACCAGACGTTTCATAAGCCTTAAATCGCCCACTTGGGGTGTCAACATAGTCTATGAGTGGGTGTTCACCATTCTTAATCTGTTCCCACAATAACTCATCTGAAACTTCCTTCATTTCTTTTTCTTTGTATTAACAAGCATCTTCACATATAACCAAATCCCACCAACAATCGATATCGGATAACCTAGAATCATGAAGACATACATTATTATTTTAACCATTTTGGATATAATATTTTCACAAAGATACAGAAAAAAATATTACTGAACAATGTTTTCTCAATTTTATTTGCACAATCCAAATCTTATTCGTATCTTTGTCCTATGAAACCATCAACATTTAAAAGAATATTGGATAAGATAAGAGGAACTCGTTATCATAATAACGTTGAAATCGTTGAGATTGATGATGGTGATGCTTTGGTGTTATTTGGGAATGACCGTATAACCTACACATTAGATTTAGAATGGGATAGGGGTGTGATGGATGTTCAGTTTGGGGTGGTTGGTGAAAATATTTATGATACGACCAATACGCATCACCAATATAAAACATTAAACACCATTAGTCGTATCACGCAGAATATTGCTGATATGGTGGAGAATAAAACTGGTGAGAAATTTCATACATTGGTTTTCAAGAGTAGTCATGTTCGCAATGGTGAGATTGATACTACAAGTTCTGATATAAGAAATAGGTTTTTCAGTAGGTATGTGACTAGATTATATCCAAACGCTGAAATAAGTAATGATAAAAATAATTCAATAATAATTAAACTTAATCGAGTATGAAGAAGAAGAAAAAGGGTAAGTCAAGTATATATATTCCAATCTATGAGAGAACCATACTCGTTACGATAACCAAAAAGGTTGATAAGGCAATGAGACTTATTGATAAGGGCCACGAAGTGGATGATTTAGGTTCTGAGGCTTTGGTGGTAGAAGATGATGAGGGTTATATAAACCTAATCATTCACCCTAAAGCTAAGATAAATACGATATGTCACGAGGCTTTCCATATAACATCTGGTGTTTTAGAAGCGGCTGGGATGGAACTCGTTAGTGGTTCTGAAGAAGCCTATGCGTATCTCATTGGGTGGGTTGGTGAGAAGATTGATGAGAAATTGAAAAAATTTAATAATAATTAAAACCATAGATATGACTAAGAGTATGGAAGAATTGATTGAGAACTTAAAGGATGTAATGCCGAATGGAACTCACCACTTGGTGGGTGAACAAGAAGTTTATGACATGGAACAGTTTATTAACGACTATCTCTATATGAAGAAACATAAGATGTTAGAAATGTATCCACATAGAGCGAAGTTTATTGAAGTGGCTTATGACCACGTATTGTGTGATATTAAACATGAACACAATTGGTTAACAGAAGAATTAATAAAGGATTAAAATATGATAGATTTAACAAATAATGATATTGATTATTTAATCGAACGTGTTGAGGTTGATATTAAAAGGATGAAGGTTAATATTAAGAGTATTGGTTGGGAGGAAGGTAAGGAGGCCCAAAGGATTAGAATTAAGGGGTGTATAGATGTTATAGATAAGTTGATGATTATTAGAGGTAAATAATCTAAGATGGTTTATTAGTAAGTCTATTTAAAGCGGTTATTTCCCTTTCTGATAGGTATTCAACACCACCACGCTCATTTATTAAGTCAAGTGCTTCGTTAATACTTTCTGGAACCTTCGTTAATGTTAAAAAGCGTTGAAAGTTTTTCCTTTCTGATTCGATAAATTTTGCTTCCATTAATTTCTTGACGAATTTCGCATCTATTTCAAGGCAAGCCATTTCCATATCATCACCCACATAACCTCTTATCCTACCAGCGGTTATGGTTGTTTCAATACAAAGAATAACATCTGTAACTGATACCACAACGGAAGAGTGTGGGGTTAGAATCTCCATTATTTCGTTAGTATCTTCATAACTAGTTGTCCATATAATATATCTTGTTATACCCATACTAATAAATATCTAGTTAGTTTCAATTTCATTTCAATTAAATGATGAAATATTTGTTAATGTGGTTTTTTTTATGTATATTTGCTATTAATAACTTAAAGTTTTTATTATGAATAAAACTAGTGTGATTTTAGTAATGGTTCTGATTCTATTTGGGGCCATATTTTTCGGTGGTTGGTTAGTGACCATTGGTGTTATATTATTTAAAATAATGATTGGTCTAATTGGGATTGCCTTATTTGGTATTGGGTTCTATTTTGGAAGATGGTCAAAAAGAAAGGGAAATTAATTATGGGTAATAATGTTTTAGGTAGTATTATCACCTTTTTTTTAGGTGTGATTATGCTATTCGTATCATTTGCGGGATTAATACTTATATTAGGATTGCTTTGGGCAATCCCTACCATGTTATTATGGGATTGGCTTATGCCAGAGATATTTGGTCTTACGACCATAACCATTTGGCAAGCATGGGGTTTAAATATCCTAGCTGGTATCTTTTTCAAAAAGGGTGGTAAGACAACTAAAAATGATAAGAAAACAGGCAAAAAAGAAGTAATTTATGGTTAAGGTTGAGATAATGAAAGACTTAGGGTACACAAATAAAGGTGACCATTGTTTAGAGTGTGGTGAGAATTGGGATGGTGGAGACATCTATGAACATTTCTTAGAAGCTAAGTTCAATCCTAACCATGAACAACATGGTTACTATAAGGGTAAAACCCTTGAGGAAATTAAAGATACTGCTGGTAATTATGGGTGGTCCGAAATTGAACCTAGACGATTTGGTAAACTCATCGGTATTGACATGTCCATGGACCTAAATGCTGATAAGGATGAACAATATGATGGTGTATCTTACTGGCAATGTCCTAATTGTCAAATAGCTTGGCATAGATTCACTGGAAAACGAACAGATAAGTTTGTTAAGTCGGCCAAGGCATCTGTTATTAAAGCAATTGCCGATTTAACATCAACTAACGATTTTAAAGATGGTAAGAAATTCGAATTAAGACCAATTCAAAGTGGGGTTATTATCTATAATGCTATCCAAACACCAGATGGTACAATCATATCATCAGAACATAGACACGATTATGTCACACATGAGGATAAGAATGGTAAGACATATGGTGTAGATGGTGGGTGTGAGTATCTTAGACGTATTGGTGATGTAGGCGATTGTAAGGACTTAACATTATATGTTGAACCTTGGACACCAGAATTCCACGAGAAGGCTAGAGAAGTCGTTAAACGTGGTGGTAGAGGTAAGAATGGTGACCAACCACTTACGTGGGTACCCATTTGTGAAATGAATGATGGATGGGTTAAGAATACGATTGAATATAACGAGGACCGTGGTATGCCAGCTGAGACTAATTGGTTTACTAATTTGTTGGTTAAGGAATTGGAATATAGAGAAACGAATTTAATTACAATAGATGAAAACTGAAGACGGTAAAATAGATTGGGACAAATGGAGAGTTCATGTAAAGGGTAGAGCAAAGGAATTTGTTGAAGCTAAGGAAATTGATAGGGTTTGGTATATTGGTGGTGAGATTTTAGACTCCGCAGTTATTTGTAGTGCTTGGGATGACAATATCCTAAAGGTATGCGAATGGGTTTTAGTAAATGGTAAAGGTGCACAACCAGACATTGCAGAATTTTTAATAGACAGGAATGATAAGTGGAATGAAGTTGGTAGAAGTAATCCTTAACGTTTCTTTTTACGTCTACGTTTCTTTTTCCATGGATGTTTAATAACATCTCTTGGTTTCTTCTGAGCCTCTGTAATGAGTTTTGCGTCAACATCAAAGTTTTTTGATAGGATTGTTAGGTCAATCGTCCATTGATGTTTAGAACGTTCTTTAAAGATTTCGAACTCAGCGGCAACATGATTAACAACCATCTTATGGTTCCAACCATTAACAGCTTCCATATGTGCGAAGGCTATTGGTTGATTACCCATGGCATTCGCTCTACCAATGTGTTTACACATATGACAGTACGGGCAAAGAGAAACAAGACCTTTAAGTGTTTGTACATGGGTTTTATCATTGTAGTGCCATATCTCATGACATTCTAATGGATGTCGATAACCTTGGTCAAGACCACTACCACCACATATCTCACATTTATACTCAGCGTGTGCGTATGATAATTTTCTAAGTCTATCCCATTCTTTTGTAGGTAGTAGACTTCTTACGTTACTATAATAACATGTCTTAGGAACTAATTCTACCCCTAATTTAGCCATTGATTGTCCTTACGTTGAAATGTGATTTATATTTATGTCTTGGTAAAAGGTATCCTTTGGTGTTGCTACCCTCATCTCCAGAGTTACTAGTCTCCCTAAGTGTTTCTGTTTGGACTAATTCTTTAAGGTCTTTAGTTTTGATATACCATGCTTCGTTGAAGTATTTGTAATACATCACGAACCACTTAGCCTCACTAACCATAATACCAGATTCCTTACCTCTACATTCAAACTCAATGAACATATTTCCAGTATCACGGTCTGGTTTACAGTAAACATCTGTTTTGATTTCGTATGTGATTGACTCACCATCCTTGGATATCAATAAGTCGTACTTATTATTCTTGTTGTTGGAGATTAATTTACCACCGATTGATTCTAAGTCAGCGAGAACAACTTGTTCACCTTCTTCACCTTCAATTAGGTCTTTTCTAAAATCATAATTGGCCATGTTTTAATATACGCTAAATAAATTAAAAATCAAGTATATTTATATAGAAAGGGTCAATATGAAGATTATTTTAACAGAGGAACAATTAAAGGTGATAAAGTTACTTAAGGAGAACACTGTATACGCTGACAGAATGAAGGAGAATATTAAAGACCTTAAGGATGATTGCAACAAATTATATAGTGTCATGACATTTACAACCTTAGCTGAATTAAGGGATAACGATAGTGATGCTGGAATTATGAAACAGAAATTTGAAATCATTGAAAATAAGAAAGATAGTTTAGACAAACAACTATTTACCTTTGAACAAAGGAATATGAACTATGATGGTGATTGGTATGACCCTAAATTAGAAGAGGATTATAATGAGATGGACATTGCGTTACATAATCTAGGACCTAAGATTGATTCGTTGGGCCAAATAGTTGATTATCTTGAAGCTGCATCGGAACCAGATATTCACATACCATTTAAAGATGTAAAACCAATCGACCTTTAAAAAAAAATGTATATTTGCACTATGTATATTGTTATTACGAAAGATGGTTTCATGACCTCAAAAGAAAAAGAAAATATCCTAAAGACAGATGAGGTTACTTGTTATTGTAAATCGAAACAAGACTGTTCAGACATAATTCACGGAAAAAGAAGACGATATGTTAAAAAAATTAATAAGATACCTGTTACTCTTGACCTTATGGTTCGTAACAACTAGTAGTTATTCACAATCACTACCACAAGTAATAAATCCAAATAACCAAATAATCCATTATGATGGGTATACAATATCCTATAATGAAACCTACGAACAACCAAATTGGGTTTACTATGTATTGAAACCATCTGACCTAATAGGCGAACCAACAAAAAGAAGAAATAACTTTAGAGTTGATAGTGGAATTGAAAGTGGGACAGCGAGTCTAGATGATTATGTAGGTAGTGGATATGATAGGGGTCATTTAAAACCAGCTGGTGATGAACCATGTGATTCAACACAAATGTCAGAAACGTTCTACATGTCTAACATATCACCACAGGACCCGTCATTCAATAGGGGTATTTGGAAAAAGTTAGAGAACTATGTTAGAACAATAACTGAAACATCGGATAGTGTTGTTGTAATAACTGGTGGTGTTTTAACTGAGGGACTTAAAACCATTGGTGAGAATGAGGTAGCGGTACCAGAATTTTTCTTTAAGGTTCTATACATTTACAGTGATGGTGGTCTTGTGATACGTCCTTTCTTATTAAAGAATGAAAAATCCAACGAATCATTAAACACTTTTTTATTAGAGTTAATGGTACTTAGCGACTTTATCGGATTATATTTTTAAAAATACTTCCCATTTTATTTGGATTATAGTAAAGTTATGCTTATATTTGTAATGTAACCAATAAACATACTATATTATGAAGAAGTTATTTTTTATCCTTATCGCATTATCGTTCATTAGTACTTCATGTAAGAAAGAAGTAATCGAACCAAATCAAAATGAAGTAGTTCCAACTGAAGAAGGGATTTTACTTTATGGCGAATGGAAATTGGTTTCTGGGAAGATGTTTATTGAGAACATGGAAACTGGTGAGAAGACAGTATACGACCATTTCA
>Ga0114918_10005556_pt1 | contig 10812 bp, 9 predicted proteins | sample LantaG_FD_87015 | JGI IMG/M metagenome (GOLD analysis project Ga0114918, IMG submission 87015) | Deep subsurface microbial communities from Baltic Sea to uncover new lineages of life (NeLLi) - Landsort_02402 metaG | ecosystem: Environmental > Aquatic > Marine > Oceanic > Sediment | place: Baltic... | reverse complement strand
GCGAACGCGTAAATTTATATGCGGGCACATGCAATGTGCCCCTACGAATAACCTACGAGGTTGGTGGCGAACGCGTAAATTTATATACGGGCACATGCAATGTGCCCCTACGAATAACCTACGAGGTTGGTGGCGAACATGCAATGTGCCCCTACGAACAACCTACGAGGTTGGTGGCAAACGCGTAAATTTATATACGGGCACATGCAATGTGCCCCTACGAACAACCTACGAGGTTGGTGGCGAACATGCAATGTGCCCCTACGAATAACCTACGAGGTTGGTGGCGGACGATTCACCATTTACCGTTTTGTTAGTTCGTAATTTTTTCCCGGCAGTTCTTTTATTTTGCCTCTAAGCTGTAAAGAAAGTAACACTGCCGATAAGTTTTGTAGTTTTATTCCCGAGTGTTCCGAAATGCGGTCAATATGCGCCAAAGGCTCGGACCTCAAAAGTTTTACGATACCGCTGTATTCCTCTTTTTCTTCCGCATTTTCTTTTCTTTTCAAAATCTCAGGCACGAGTTCCGGCGCGGTGTCATTTTCCGCGTTAGGACGCTCTATGTTAAGCTCTCTAATCACATCCTCGGCACTCATCACTAAAGCCGCGCCTTTTTGTATCAGCAAATTGGACCCGCGAGACGAATAAAAATCCGCCCGGCCGGGTACGGCAAACACATCTCTTCCCTCGCCAAGCGCTAGATTCGCCGTTATCATCGCGCCGCTCTTTATTGCCGCTTCGACCACTATTACCGCCTTCACCATTCCGCTTATGATCCTGTTACGTCTGGGAAAATTTCCTCTAAAAGGAATCGTAGTTGATGAATATTCCGTAACAACAGCTCCCTTTTCCGTTATCCCTGAAACTATCGATCTCGCTTCAGGAGGATATATATGAGCAAACCCGCTTCCCATAACCGCGACAGTTTTGCCCCCGGCTTTAATCGCGCCTTTGTGAGCCGCGGTATCAATCCCTCTTGCCATACCGCTCACAATTATTATCCCTTCCTTCGCCAGATCAAACGCGAGCCGCTCCGCCATCTGAAGCCCGTAAACCGAACATCTTCTTGAACCCACTATCGCCACAGCGTTTGTCCGAGCTCCGGTTAAAATCCCCTTAGAGTAAAGAATCGCCGGGGGATCATATATATTTTTCAAGTTTTCAGGATAATCCCCGTCTTTAACGCAAATCGCCTCAATTCCGTTCTCCCGCATATACACGAGTTCTTTTTTATATTCATCGGTCAAACGCGCGGATCTTATCTTTTTTATCAGATCCGGTTTCCGCGCAATGTTTTTTATAACACTCTCCGAGAGACGAAAGATTTCATCCGTTTCAGAAACATTTTCAATAAGCGCTTTGATTATACGCGGAGAAACACCGGGAATAAGACTAAGCGCCATAATGTCATTGGAAGAAACACTCACACAGTCTCCTTAATTTCGCCCGTTTGTATCATGTTCAGAAAAATATCGGTAATTGCCGGATCCAGTTTTTTCCCCATTTCATCGCGCATTATCAGAATAGCATCTTCTCTGGAAAATCCCCTGCGGTAAGGACGATCCGCGGTTAAGGCTTCATATATATCCGCGATACCGAGCACTCTGGCTTCAAGAGGAATATCCTCCCCTTTTAAGCCTTCGGGATAACCGGAACCGTCATAATTTTCATGATGATTAGCCATTATCGGGATAATATCCCTTAAAAAATATACAAGATGCACCATTTCCGAGCCCCACACAGGATGCTTTTTGATCTCCTCAAACTCCGCTTTATCCAATTTTCCGTTTTTTAATAAAATCTTATCATCGATCGCCAATTTTCCAAGGTCATGAAGAAGCGAAGCCACTTTTAGGCGTTCTATCCCCTTCCTTTTTATGTTCAGTTTTTTAGCGAGCGAAACGGCAAACAACATTACGCGAACAGCGTGTTTCGCGGTTCCCGGCTCACTTATTTCCGCGGCGGTGAAAATCGTTTCAACAATTTCCGCGTATGACGTATTCAGCATTATTTCGGTGTTTTTATAAACCTTTACTCTCCGCTCGGATATTTCCTTGTCTTTTTTTCCGATAAACGTATAAAGCATTGTCCTCTGTTTTTCCAAAGGTATGGCGACCCAGCATAAATAATCCTCTATTTCTTTTGTTCCGGCCACCGGAGTATCAAACTTGCCGAGCATTTTCTTTTTCTTTATGTCATTAAATATTCTTCTAATTGCCGGACGCTGAAGCGGCGGAATTATAATATCAATCCAATTTTTACCTATAATCTCTTTCTCTTTGAAACGGAAAAAATCAAGGTACCTTTCATTCGCGAATATAACTTTTCCCGCGCCGTCTGAAACCATAACGGAAGCGGTAACATTCCGAAGAAGCTTTTCAAAAAAAAGAGTCCATAATACGGTATATTTATCACTGATCTTTATCTTTCCCGGATCTTTCACCCTCCGCGGCATCTGTCCCTCTCTTCCTTGTTTTAGTGTCCTTTGCGCTATTTTATTATCTCATTTATTTTTTCGATAATAGCGTTTATATCAAAATCCGTAGTGTCTATATGAAAATCCGCTTTTTCATAAAACGGACGGCGCGTCTGGGAAAGTTTTTTGATCTCGTTCTCGGGGTCTTCAACATTTAAAAGAGGCCTATGAATACTTTTTCGTGTTCTTTCAAAAATAACGCCGGCAGAAGACCAAAGGCAGATTACAATACCGTTTTTTTTAAAATTGAGCATATTATCTTTATCTAAAACAGCTCCGCCGCCGGTATCGATTATTTGATCGTTTTTTTCTGAAACACTTTCTATGATTTCCTTTTCAAGTTTCCTAAAGTATGCTTCTCCCTTATTTTTAAAAATGTCAGAGATCTCAGCGCCGGAGCGTTTTTCGATCTCATCATCGATGCTTACATATGTTCTCCCGAGTTTCTTCGCGAGCGCTTTCGCGACAGTCGTCTTTCCTGTCGCCATAAATCCTACGATAATAATATTCCGCATGATCGGTAACGTCCGTTTTTTTTACCGCTCTAAATTCACATACTTTTAATTTGTTCCATATATCCGTTATAGTTCCGCCGCGTTTCATTAATAGAATCCGACCCGAACTTATCCATAAACGCCCCGGCCAGGGTTAAACATACCGCCGCTTCAGCGACAACTCCGCACGCGGCAACAGCCGAAACATCCGCTCTTTCCACTTCCGCCGCGCTTACGCTTTTATCATAAACATTTACCGACGCCAAAGGATTGGCGAGAGTCGCGATAGGTTTCATAAAAGCGGTTATCACAATATCTTCACCGTTAGACATACCGCCTTCAATACCGCCGGCATTATTCGACGTTCTTTTAAATTTTTTTTCCTCTTTGCTGTAAACGATCGCGTCATGTGTTTGAGAACCTTTAAGCGCGGCGCACTCAATTCCTTCACCGATAGATACCGCTTTCACCGCGGGAATAGACATGATCTGACGCGCGAGTTCTCCGTCTAAACGCCTGTCCCACTGAGTATAGCTTCCAAGGCCGGGCGGCACGGAGCGGGCAATAACTTTAAAAGTTCCACCAAGCGTGTCTCCCTGTTTTTTTGCCTTATCTATCTCCTGCATCATTTTTCGTTCGGCATTTTTATCCGCGCATCGCGCCGGAGATCTTTCAATGTCGCTTAATTCCAGAATTTCATCAAACGAAAGGTGTTTCGTTTTTGCCCGAGAAGAACCTATCATAGTTACATGGCTGAGAATCTCTATTTCAAACTCTCGAAGCAAAAGTCTGGCAACCGCCCCGAGAACCGTACGAGCGGCAGTTTCCCGCGCGCTTGCCCTTTCCAAAACACTTCTGGCTTCTTTTAGCCCATATTTCTGCATACCCGCAAGATCAGCGTGTCCGGGACGAGGAGCTTTAATTTCAGGCAGAGAATCAATTTTAAAATCTTTATTAGGGATTTCTATACCGATGGGACTTCCGATAGTCACGCCTTTTCTTATTCCGGAAAGAATATTAAAATTATCGGCAGATTCTATCGACATTCGCCCGCCTCTGCCGTACCCATGCATTCTCCTTGCAAGTTCACGCGTAATAACTTTTCTTGCTTCGGCATCCAGCTTAAGCCCCGCCGGCACACCGTCAAGAATCGCGATCAAACTCCTCCCGTGAGACTCTCCCGCAGTCATGTATCTGAGCATATCTACTCCTTTGTCATAGGGGCGGATTCGTAAACGGGCACATGCAATGTGCCCCTACGAACCATTAACAAACTCCGAATATGGAAACGGGCACATGCAATGTGCCTCTACGAACCATTAACAAACTCCGAATATGGAAACGGGCACATGCAATGTGCCTCTACGAACAAAACAAATACCGCAATATCTCTCGTCCGTACAATAAACTTATGATAGCGCCGGTGGAAAGGTATGGTCCATACGGGATAACCTCTTTTTTAAACCGGATCTTCATAAAGATACCGACTCCGGCTCCCATTACTGGAGCTAAAAAGAATGTTAAAATGACAAGTTTCCATCCGAGAAACGCGCCGATCATCGCCATCAGCTTAACGTCCCCTCCGCCAAGCGCTTCTTTTTTGAAAATAAATTCACCGATCACCCCTAAAAGAAACATCATTCCGCCGCCGATAAAAATGCCTAATCCGGAATTTAAAAACGCGCTCATACCTGAAACTGACCCGTCTATCCTAAAAAATGTCATGAGAATAAGCCCGACAACTATTCCGGGAAGACTTATCACATCCGGAATTTCCTGATGCTCGATATCAATAAAAGTGATCACGATCAAAGCCCAAATAAATATCCAATATATGAAAAAATTTATCCCTATCGGAAAATAGAACAACAGCGCCGCGCCGCTTACCGCCGTAATTAGTTCCACAAAAAAATATCTAAGAGGTATAGGACGCCCGCACGCGCGGCATTTTCCCAAAAGAATTAAAAAACTTATCAAAGGCACGTTATCAAACCACGAAATAGTTTTTTCGCAAAAAGGACAGAAAGATCTCGGTCTGACAATGGATTTACCTAAAGGAATTCTGTAAATACAAACATTTAAGAAACTGCCGATTAAAGCCCCGAAAATAAATACAACAAGTTTTTCCATTTATGCCTTTCGTTTTCGAAGTTCTTCAAGCGCTTTTTCTTTCATAACCCTATTTACTTCTATTAACGATTTGCCCTCCCAAAGATAAAATGCGTGAGCCGCTTGAGCGATTAACATTCCAAGACCGTTAACTGCCGTAATCCCTTTTTCTTTTGCCGCTTTAACAAGTTCTGTTTCTCTCGCGTAAACCAGATCGTATACTGTCATCCCTTTTTTTAGCCACTCAGAAGGAACCGGGCTTTCATCTCCTTTATTCGTACCGCGAGGCGTGGCATTTACGATTAAATCACAACTCTTGATTATATTTTCTCTCTCATTCTGCTTAACAACACGCAATATGTCCGGAATATCAGGAAACTCTTTACGCGCGTTTTGAAAATTCTTCATTAAAGTATCAGACTTCGATTCTTCCGTATCATACACATAGATATTCTTGAGTTTCCTATACGTAAAAGCTAAAATAAAACACACAGCGCGGCTTCCTCCGCCCGCGCCGGCAACAAAAACATTCCCATCATGCGGTTTGGACCTATATCCCGCGTCTACTTTTAAAGATTCTAAAAAACCGGGAGTATCAGTGTTATATCCCTTTAATCTTCCCTCCGTCACTGTTATGGTATTAACCGCGCCTGACAGAAGAGCCAAAGCGTCTATTTCCGTTCTCCATTCATCTAACATTTTTTTAACGTCAATCTTATACGGAACCGTGACGTTCAACCCGCTGATCTTTCCGGTTAAAACTTCAGTTTCAAAAAAATCTTTTAATTCATCGGGTTCTTTATCGAAGATCACGTATTCAGCAGGAATATTGAAATGATTAAACGCGGCATTATGCATGGCGGGGGAAAGAGAATAGCTGATGTTTCTCCCCAAAAGTCCGTATATTTTTTTTGAATTATGTTCTGCCATTTTGAACGAAATACCCTTTACCGCCTTTTTTCAATGGGGGCAATAATTTTTTTTATTTCAAACAACTCCCGGCATTTCCCCTTACGATCCCCTTTTTGAAAAAGGGGGTTAGGGGGATTTAGCTCTTTTTTCGTAAAACAAACCTATTAACGGCATTCAGATACGCGAGCACGCTCGCTTCAATCACGTCTGTGCTTGATGCCCTTCCGAACGCTATATCTTTTCCAAATATAACTTTCACGCTCGCCTCGCCAAGAGCGTCCTTCCCGCTGGTAACGGCGCTTACTTTATAGTCAACCAGTTTTCCTTTAAGCCCTATCGCTTTATCGATAGTGTTAAAACACGCGTCTATCGGTCCGTCACCGGAAGCGGAAGCGGAAATATTCTTCTTTTCCTTTTCAAGTTTCACGCTTGCCAAGGGATTAATATTGTTGCCGCTTGTCACCTGAAAATCAATAAGCTTATATTCCGACGGCACCATAGCAATTTCGTCCTCGACAATTACCGCGAGATCCTCATCAAAAATTTTACTCTTTTTGTCCGCCAAAGCCTTAAAACGCGCGAACGCCTGATTAAGTTCGTCTTCTTTGAGAAAATACCCTAATTTTTTTAGCCGTTCCGAAAACGCGTGCCGTCCTGAAAGTTTGCCGAGAACAAGACGGCTTCCTTCAAATCCGACGTCTTCCGGCCGGATAATTTCATAAGTTTCTCTTCTTTTTAAGATCCCGTCCTGATGTATACCGGCTTCGTGGCTAAACGCGTTTTCGCCTATGATCGCTTTATTCGGCTGAACAGAAATACCCGAAAGCCGCGATACTAAACGGCTGGTTTTATAAAGCTGTTTAGTTTTTATATTTGTTTTCAAATTGCCGAAAATATCTTTACGCGTTCTAATCGCCATAACAACTTCTTCCAAAGAAGCGTTTCCCGCTCTTTCCCCAAGCCCGTTAATCGTGCATTCCACTTGTCTGGCTCCGTTTTTTACGGCCGCCAGAGAGTTACTCACTCCGAGCCCGAGATCATTATGACAATGAACGCTTATGACGGCTTTGCCGATATTCGGCACATTTTCTTTAAGATACTTGATAACTTTCCCGAATTCTTCAGGTTCGGAGTAACCGACCGTGTCGGGAATATTTACCGTTTTTGCTCCCGCCTTAATAACCGCTTCTACAACCCGCGCGAGAAAATCAAGTTCCGTCCGAGACGCGTCTTCCGGAGAAAACTCAATATCGGAAAATTTTTGCTTCGCGTACTTTACCGCGTCCACGGAGGCGGCCAATATCTCGTCTTTCGCTTTACGCAGTTTATATTTTCGGTGTATGGCGGAGGTCGCGAGAAAAACGTGAATACGCGCGCGACGCGCTTTTTTTAAAGCGTCCCAAGCGTCGTCAATATCATTTTTAGTGGCTCTGGCCAGACCGCATATTATCGGAAGTTTAACGTGTTTGGCAACCATCTTCACGGCTTCAAGATCTCCCGGACTTGTCCGCGGAAACCCCGCTTCAATGACATCAACCCCCAGCTTTTCCAACTGAAAAGCTATTTTGAGTTTTTCATTCGCCGGAAGACTCGCCCCCGGAGTTTGTTCTCCGTCCCTTAAGGTTGTGTCAAAAATGATTACTCTGTCGTTTTTCATAAAAACCCCGCTTTTGATCGTATATTGCATATCGTATATAGTATGTCGTATATCGTTCAAAATTCCGCCGGGGGCGAACCCGCCTTCGGCGGGTAATTCTTACGACATGCGATATACAGCTCCTTACTCAAATCCCCCCCTACCCCCCCCTCTTTCAAAGGGGGGAATACACGTTACGACCAATTTCCACAAGTTCGTTTTTGAATTACTCCATCCACGGCATCATTCCGCGGAGTTCTTTCCCGACTTTTTCAATTTTATGTTTTTTTTCTTCTTCGGTGATCTTGTTATAGTTCGGACGGCCATCTTTGTTTTCTTTGATCCATTCATCCGCAAAACTGCCGGATTGGATCTCGCTGAGAATTTTCTTCATTTCACATCGTACTTCAGGCCCGATAACCCTTTTTCCTCTCGTTATGTCCCCATATTCCGCGGTATCGGAAACCCTTGACCTCATACCGGAAATACCATATTTATAAATAAGATCCGTAATAAGTTTCAGTTCATGCAGACATTCAAAATACGCTATTTCAGGCTGATATCCGGCATCGACAAGAGTATCAAATCCGGCTTTAATCAATTCCGACGCGCCTCCGCAAAGAACGACCTGTTCTCCGAAAAGATCTGTCTCGGTTTCTTCTTTGAACGTAGTTTCAATAACACCGGCTCTCGTACCGCCTAAAGCTTTCGCGTAAGCAAGCGCTTTAGCCTTAGCTTTGCCTGAGAAATCCTGAAACACCGCGATAAGACACGGCACGCCCTTGCCCTGTTCATACATCTCACGCACCAAAGCTCCGGGACCTTTCGGCGCTACCATAAAAACATCCGCGTTAGCAGGAGGAACTATCTGCTTAAAATGTATGTTAAATCCGTGAGAAAAAACGAGAGAATTTCCTTCTTTAAGATTTTTTTCGATAGCCTTTTTATAAACCATGCCCTGCACATGATCTTGCGTTAAGATCTGAATAATATCGGCTGTTTTAGCCGCGTCTTCCGCGGAGAAAACATTAAATCCGTCTTTTTTCGCCTGCTCATAATTCACTGTTCCCGCGAGCTCGCTGACCAAAACGTCAATCCCGCTGTCTCTCAAATTTAAAGCCTGTCCCCGACCTTGTATCCCATATCCTATTATCGCGACTTTCATACCGCTGATAACACTAATATCAGCGTCATTGTCATAATACATCTTAGCCATCTTTTCTCTCCTTCTTTTTTAAGTTTAGTACGGTTCACTTTTCTTATTTTCTCGAATTTTCACTTATCCGCGCGTAACGCGATCTTGCCGCCCCTTACGATCTCTACAATACCGTAAGGCCGCAAAAGTTCGATCAGCGTTTTGATTTTATGCTCATCACCGGTCTCTTCGACCGTAAGATGTTTTTTGCCCATATCTATTATCTCCGCGCCTGTAGAATCGACGATCTGTACGATTTTCTCACGCTTTTCAGTACTCTCCGCTTCAACTTTGATAAGCAATAATTCCCTGTCGATATATTCTCCGCCGGTAAGGTCATGCACCTTGATCACGTCTATCAGTTTATTCAGCTGTTTTTTTACCTGTTCCAATATTTTCTCGTCCGCTTCCACCACTATTGTCATGCGGGAAACGTCAGCGTCTTCGGTTTCTCCCACGGCCAAAGAATCAATATTAAATCCGCGCGCGCTAAAAAGTCCCGCGACCCTGGCTAAAACTCCAAACTTATTTTCCACTAAAACCGTTATTATAAATTTAGACATACTCCCGTCTCCTTTTATTGGATAAACTGCATGCTACACGTTTCCCGCCAAAGGCGGGTCCGCCCCGCGCCGAGCCTCAAGATCGGCTCATGCTATTGATTAGCAAAAGCGGGCGGGAAAATACGCGCCCCCACGAACATAATTATTCCGTGTAAATTATTCGGCACATTATTTATCCCGCGTCATCGTATCACGTCACTACGCTAACCCGTGAAGCATTTTGCTGATAGATTCCCCTGCCGGTACCATAGGAAACACGTTTTCTTCTCTTTCAATGATAAAATCAAGAAGAACCGTACCCTCGAATTTAATCGCCTCCTTGAGAGCCTTTTTTACGTCTGCTTTTTGGATTATTCTTATACCTTTCGCGCCGTAGCTTTCCGCCAGTTTTACAAAATCAGGACATACCGTACAACTTTTTTTAGCCAGTCCCGTAAAAGCATACCGCTTATCATAAAAAAGTTCCTGCCACTGACGAACCATGCCCAGATACCCATTATTCAAAATGATTATTTTTACCGGAATTTTTTCTATCATTGACGTTGCCAATTCCTGAATATTCATTTGAATACTTCCATCCCCCGCGATATCAAAAACTATTGCCTCCGGCCGGCCGACTTTCGCGCCGAGAGCGGCGGGAAACCCATACCCCATAGTTCCCAGTCCTCCGCTTGAAATCCAAGTTCTTGGTTTTGTATATGTGAAATACTGCGCGGCCCACATCTGGTTCTGTCCGACTTCGGTAGAAATAATAACATCTTCCCCTTTTGTTAACGCGTAAATTTCTTCGATGATATACTGGGGTCTTAATTTATCGTCCTTTACATATGTGAGCGGTGTTTTTTCACGCCAAACGGCAATTTTTTTATGCCATGGAGTATGATCACTTTCTTTCACCAACTTTTGCAGTTCTTTGAGAATTTGTTTCGCGTCACCAATAACCGGAATATCCACCTGAACGTTTTTACTGACGCTGGCCGGATCTATATCAATGTGCGCAACCGTCGCGTAAGGCGCGAAAGTATCTACTCTCCCGGTAACTCTGTCGTCAAACCGGGCGCCGATGGCAATGATCAGATCCGCTTCCTGTACGGCATGATTCGCGTACGCGGTACCATGCATCCCGAGCATACCAAGGCTCAAAGAATCATCTTCCGGAAAAGCTCCCAATCCCATTAAAGTTGTCGTTACGGGAATATTTGTTTTTCTCGCGAAAGCGGTAAGCTCGCCGCTTGCTTCGGAAAGGATAACTCCTCCTCCGGCATAAATTACCGGTTTTTTAGATTTTTCAATTGCCTTAACAATCTTTTTCATTTGGCCTATATGCCCTGCATAAGTGGGATTATATCCCCTAAGCGTAACAGTTTTAGGATATTTAAACTCTGTGACCTGCTGTTGGACATCAACCGGCAAATCTATAAGAACCG
>Ga0114918_10005555_pt1 | contig 10812 bp, 10 predicted proteins | sample LantaG_FD_87015 | JGI IMG/M metagenome (GOLD analysis project Ga0114918, IMG submission 87015) | Deep subsurface microbial communities from Baltic Sea to uncover new lineages of life (NeLLi) - Landsort_02402 metaG | ecosystem: Environmental > Aquatic > Marine > Oceanic > Sediment | place... | reverse complement strand
ATCGGAGCCTCATACAAAGATGGTATACTTACAGTTGAACTTCCGAAGCAGGAAGAAGACAAGAACAAGATCACCAAACAGATAAAGATCTCATAATTACAGGTGCTGTATAAAAGGAAAAAAGAGAGAGGCTGTGAAATCAGCCTCTCTCTTTTTGTGTACATTCTTCTTCAAATCTCATTGCAAACCTTCGCCCGAATTCCTTAAGCATTTCCTCTTTCTGACCAGAGGGTTTGAATTTAAACGAAATAGCTTCATCAAAAACCTTCAGTTTCAAGTTTTTCATTGCTTCCAGGATTATCTTTGGTGCTTCACCGCTCCATCCGTAAGATCCGAATGCTCCGGCAAACTTTCCTTTGTCCCTTATCGGATTAATGAGAGCAAATAATTTATATACAGGAAGCAGTGTATTCTGGTTGATTGTTGGTGAACCCACCAGTATTGCAGCTGATGAGGTTATTAGTGCATCCAGTTCGCCAAGATCAATATGCTCAATATCAACGACATTCACACTAAAATTGCCGGTTTCAAGGATACTCTGTGAAATAATTTCAGCAGCCTGTTTTGAAAACCCGTATGCTGATACATAAGCAATTAGAATGCTTCTTTTTGTTTTATTTTCAACTGTATCAATATACTCCCTGGCATATTTTTCAGTCAGTTCCACTATTTTCTCACGGTTATCTCTTAATATTGGCCCATGTCCGGTGCAGATTACCTGTATATCGAGTGGTTTTATTTTTTCTATTGCCTTTATCATAAACCGGCTGAAAGGTTTCAGGATAATGTCAAAATAGTATTTGACTGTAGAAAGATAATCCTCGTTCAGGTCATCTTTCATGTCATAGTCGCAGTAATGTGCACCGAAAGAATCACATGTAAAAAGAACCCTGTCCTCCTCAAGCCAGGTATAAATTGTATCAGGCCAGTGAAGATTTGGTGCTGCAATGAATTTAAGCGTTTTATTGCCAAGGTCAATGGTATCTCCATCCTTCACTACCAGCGATTTGAACGGAACATTTGCTATATCTTCGAGATATCGTATTGCGTTTCCGCTGCCGACAACAGTTACAGATGGTGCCATATCAAGCAGCATTTTCAGGCTTCCCGAATGATCGGGTTCCGTATGGTTGAGAATGATGTAACTTATATCTTTCGGATCAGTAACAGATTTCAGCTTCTTAAAATAGGTTTCGCTGAACTTTGCCTTTGCTACCTCGATAAGGGCTTTTTTTTCAGCATTTATAAAATATGAATTATAGGTGGTTCCATATTCTGTCGTCATTACTATATCAAATGTTTTGATATCATAATCAAGAATACCGATCCATTTAACAGCATCTGTTACATGTATTATTCTGTCGTCGTTTCTTTTCATCCGTTCATAATCTCAGATTCTGGCAATTATACTTTTGTTGGCTTTCACCTGCTGAAGTATGGGTATCTCAATTTCTGTTCCCAGGGGCAGAAATATATCAACCCTCGATCCGAATTTTATAAATCCCAACTCGTCGCCTTGCCTCACCTCCTGGTTTTCCTTTGCATATGTTACAATTCTTCTTGCAACTGCACCTGCAATCTGCCTTATCAGTATTTCAGTTCCATCTGCGGTCTCAATAACAATAGAACTCCTTTCATTCAATTCCGAAGATTTTGGATGCCATGCTACTATGTATTTTCCATGGTGATATCTTATATATTTAACATGTCCCGAAACAGGATACCTGTTGCTGTGCATATTTAAAGGAGACATAAAAATCGAAACCTGCAGGCGCATATCCCTGAAGTATTCCTTTTCCTCGGCTTCCTCAATCACTACCACCTTTCCATCGGCCGGAGCATAAACCAGTCCCGAATCAGGTTCAATATCTCTTACAGGTAACCTGAAGAAAAAAAGTATAAATACATATGATGCCAACGAAAAGATAAGAACTAACCACTTTACCAGTGTTTTGTCAGCAATGAAGATCCCAGCCAGTAAATTGATGATCAGGAGTATTATAAAACCTGCTATTAATAATTTATATCCTTCTTTGTGAATACTCATTTACCAAATTTTGCACAAAATTAATCAAGTCTTATGTATCATCCAAAAAGTGTAATAAAAAGAAATACCAGAGGGAAAGACAGGACCGCAGAGTCGAAACGGTCAAGAAATCCTCCATGTCCCGGCATAATGGTCCCTGAATCCTTCACGCCGATGCTTCTTTTGAGCATCGACTCAACCAGGTCTCCATAAGTGCCTGCTATTGAAATTATAATAGAAATAATAATCCATGCCATCCTGTCAACCACTCCAAGCCATCCGGAAAGCAGCCAGGCAACAGCAGCTGCTAAGATCAGTCCCCCGAAAAATCCTTCCCACGATTTTTTTGGTGAAATCCTTTTCATAAGCCGGTGGCGTCCAATTGAGATACCAACGAGATAGGCACCTGAATCGTTTGTCCACAGAAGAATAAAGAATCCTACTATAATACCCGGAGAAAATGACGTAATACCGTGAGGTAGTAAGGAATCAAGACCAGTATGTGAAAATGCCGAAAAGGGGAACATTGAAAAAGGAAGAGCCGTATATATTATTGAAAACAATGTGTGTGCGAGCGAATCAAAGGGTTTATCGTCCCGTCTGTACAACTCAATCACCATTATCAGAATAATCATCGGTATAATGACAAGAAGAAATTTCCATGGTACTATTCCTGCAGCTATGAGAGTTGAAATAATATAGGCGGTTGCTCCTGTTACCATACCGGGGATAAACTGGGATTTTACGCCTGTTTTTTGTATCATGAGATAATACTCATACTGTGTTCCGGCCATAATTATCAGACCTGTAAGGAAAAAGGAAACAGGGTGGAGCCAGAAGCCTCCCAGTATGAATATCACTATCCATGCACCGGTCAAAGTACGTCTGAAAAAATTATTCAAGTCAGAATAGTTTATGCTTTGGGTTTACTCTTTACAGAGGGTGAATCTTTTATATTCTTCACCTTTCCTTTTTCAGATCTTTTTCCCTCTGTTTTCTTTTTATTTTCAGTGGTTTTCGTGATACTGGTCTCTTGTATTTCCTTTGTATGGTCACCTTTTCTTTTGCCAAAAATCCTTTCAAGGTCCTCACTGAATATTACCTCTTTCTCAAGCAGAAGTTCGGCCAGTTCTTTGAGCCCTTTCATATTCTTTTTCAACACCTCTTTGGCCCTCTGATATGATTCTTCAATTATCTCTTTTACTTCCTGATCAATAACTTCAGCTGTTTTTTCACTGTATGGTTTTGTAAAGCCAAAATCAGACTGTCCTGATGAATCATAAAAGCTTACATTACCAACCTTGTCGCTCATACCGAAAAATGACACCATAGCATAGGCCTGTTTGGTGATCTTTTCCAGGTCGCTGAGGGCTCCTGTTGATATTTTTCCGAAAACCAATTCCTCGGAAGCGCGTCCTCCAAGAGCATAAGCCATTTCATCAAGCAGTTGCTCGCTTGTGGTTATCTGCCTTTCCTCAGGAAGGTACCATGCAGCTCCAAGAGCTTTTCCCCGTGGGATAATGGTTACCTTAACAAGCGGACTGGCATATTCCAGAAGCCAGCTCACAGTTGCATGTCCTGCTTCATGGTATGCAATTGTCCTTTTCTCCTGCATCGATATTATCTTGTTTTTCCTTTCGAGACCACCCATAATCCTTTCAATGGCATCAAGAAAATCCTGTTTTTCGACCACAGTTTTGTTTTTCCTTGCAGCTATCAGTGCCGATTCATTGCACACATTGGCTATATCAGCTCCCGAAAAGCCTGGAGTCTGTTTGGCCAGAAAAGGTACGTCAAAATTCTTTGCGATCTTTATTGGACGAAGGTGTACTTTAAATATTGCCTCTCTTTCAGTAAGATCGGGAAGTTCGACATGTATCTGGCGGTCAAAACGGCCGGCACGAAGCAGGGCCCTGTCAAGGATGTCAGCCCTGTTTGTTGCTGCCAGTATAATTACACCAATGTTTGTTCCGAATCCGTCCATTTCTGTAAGGAGCTGATTAAGAGTGTTTTCACGCTCGTCATTAGAGCCAAAATTAACATTTCTATTCCTGGCCCTGCCTACCGCATCTATCTCATCAATAAATACTATGCATGGAGCCTTTTCCTTGGCCTGTTTGAACAGGTCGCGGACCCTTGAGGCGCCCACACCCACAAACATTTCGACAAAATCGGAACCTGAAATTGAAAAGAAGGGAACATTAGCTTCTCCGGCAACAGCTTTTGCCAGTAGAGTTTTTCCTGTTCCGGGAGGACCGATAAGCAACGCTCCCTTGGGTATCTTGCCTCCCAGCTGTGTATATTTCTTTGGATTCTTAAGGAAATCAACTATCTCCATTACTTCAGTCTTGGCCTCCTCAAGGCCTGCCACATCATGGAAGTTGATCTTGACATTTGATTCTTTGTCGAAGATCTGGGCCCGCGATTTACCAACACTGAATATCCCCCCTGCACCTCCTGCTCCACCGCCTGCCATACGACGCATAAAAAACAACCAGACAATAATCAGCAAAGCCGGGAAAAGAAGCCAGGAGAGTATATCCGCAAAATAATTTTTCCTGGTAATAAACTCAGGATAGATAAGTTCCTCATCGTTATATCCGGCCTCTTTCTGTATCTCTAAAAAGGATGGTTCAAAATTGCTTATATCCCCGATAGTATGTACAAAATGAGGCTTGGGGGCTTGCAGACCTATTCCCCCTCCCTTTTTATCCGAGCCCGGATATCTGCCTGATTCAAGAGCAATATTCGTGAGGTAAATCTCAGCCTGCTCTCTGTTAACCACAACTATTTTTCCAATATCATGGTGATCAATCATATCCCTTATCATGCGAGTAGTGGCTTTCTGTGCTGATTTACCACTAAAAATGATCTCAAAAAGGATAATGGATATGGCAAGAATTGCAAAAATCCAGTTCGTATTAAACCGAGGTTTTACATTTTTATCATCCTTGCCCTGTGTGGGTTTATTTGTGTTTTCTGCCATAAAATTCTACTTACTTTATTTTATCTTCCACTGCTTCTATCAGACCGTCTGCCCAGAGTGATTCAAGGCTGTAAAAATTCCTGTATTCCTCAAGGAAAATGTGGACAACCACATTCCCGTAATCAAGCAGCACCCAGTAACAATTATCAAGCCCCTCAATATGCAATGGCTTCTCCCCGGCATCTTTTCTCGCGGTATTTTCCACCGATTCGCAAATCGAATCAACTTGTGCTGGTGAAGACCCGTGACATATAACAAAAAAATCGGCTATTCTGTTTTCCAGTTTTTGTAAATCTATCTTCAGAACATCATGTCCTTTTTTTTCAAAAATCCCTTTTGCTACACTATCTAATAGAACTTCAGCTCCTTCTCTTCTTTTCTTCATCAATTATTATCAAATAGACATCAACCCGCAAAATTACAAACTTTTATCTGTATTTTTGTTATAGATGTTCTTTTTTGCAATTTCAGTGCCATTATGAAACAGACATCTCTACTTTATAGTGAAAAGAAATAATAGAATTGATAATTGCCTGAATTCATGATCATTGGATCCAATCTATTTTTTTATAAAAATCTGTCATCAACAAATAGTGTGGCAATAGAGCTTTTAAGAGAGAGCGAGCTGCCGGAAGGGTCGGTAATTTATACTGATTTTCAGATTTCCGGCAAAGGTCAGCCAGGTAACAGATGGGAAAGCGAAGATGGTAAAAACCTGCTGCTCAGCATAATACTTTACCCGTCATCAGTAAGTCCCGTGGAACAGTTTCTTCTTTCAATGACCATATCGCTCGGGTTATGTGATTTTATCGACAGGCACCATGAAGGCAGTAAAATAAAATGGCCAAATGATATTTATGTCAAAAATGACAAAATTGCAGGCATTTTGACAGAAAATTCACTCATGGAGGATACTATCGAGAACTCGGTTGCAGGAATAGGATTTAACATAAACCAGGAAAAATTCCCGCCTGAGATTCCTAATCCCGTATCGCTGAAGCTTCTTACGGGCAAAGAATACGATACAGACACCTGTCTTAAAGAGCTTTTATCCGACCTCGACAGAAGGTATAAACAGCTTCTTTACGGGAATAGGGATGAACTTCGTGGTGAATATATCAACCGTTTTTACAGGTTCAATGAATTCCACAATTACAGGGCAGAAGAAAGAGAATTCAAAGGGAAAATAATTGATGTATCGTTTTCAGGACTCCTCATTATAGAGGAAGAAAACGGAAAAATCAGGGAGTTTTCATTCAGGGAGATTGATTTTGTTCTTTAGTATCATTCCAACCATCAAACCTCTCCATTTCATCCACAAGTTTCTCAAGGAATTTCTTCACCGGATCCGCGGCAATCATCTTCAGAAACGGGTTCATTTCCGCAAGCATTGTAACATTCACCTCAGCTGATCTGCCTGATGACTCCCTGATATCCATGACAAGTGAGAAATTCTCCACCTGTACGGCACCTCCTGTGAATACAATTTTACTGAACATAGTCTTTTCGGTGATCCTGACTTTGACTGTGCCAAGTATCCCTGCCTGAAAACTGCAGGAATCCTGTTCCACTATCAGGTCGCTGATAGTGTCAGCGGGAATAAATTGCCTGAAATTCCTTATATCTGTAATAAAATAATAAAACTCTTCTGCACTGCATTTGAGTTCAGCCGGCCGGCTTTTAAAAGTTGAAATATCGCTCATGGAACAGGTTTATTACACGCCCCATACTGAAGGATCAATCCGCCATTCTTTCAGGGTTTCAATGTCTTTTTCTGTTATATATCCTGTACTTGCTGCGGTTTCGATAAGAACAGAATAGTTACATAGTGTATGGAGGGTGCATTTTTCGGCAGCAAAACTATCGGAGGCTTTATTAAACTCATATGTAAATATTGCTGCCATCCCGAGTACCTCACAGCCTGCTTCCCTGAGAGCTCTGACAGCATTAAGGCTGCTTTTTCCTGTTGATATAAGGTCCTCAATAACAACCACTTTCTGCCCCTCCTTATAAAAGCCCTCTATCTGGTTCCCGAGTCCGTGATCCTTTGCACCGGATCTCACATAAATAAAGGGAAGTCCTAGTTTATCGGCCACAAGAGCTCCATGTGAAATTGCACCAGTGGCAACGCCGGCTATCACCTCTGCTTCAGGGTACAGACTATTTATGAGCGACACAAATGAATCACGAATATAGGTTCTCACTTCCGGGAATGACAGTGTTTTACGGTTGTCACAATAAATTGGTGATTTCCATCCCGAAGCCCATGTAAAAGGATTTGACGGTTGCAATTTAATTGCTTTAATTTGTAAAAGATATTCGGCTATTTTTTTTGTTCTCTTCTCCATAGAAAAATGTATAAAGTTCATTTCGAAAACAGATTCATACTGATAAGCCCGGAACCTGACCGTTTACAAAAATACGGCTTATTCCACAATTTCCGAGATACCAATGAACTTTATAAATTAATATCTGATTTTCAGTCAGATACAAACATGCATTCAATAAACATATATGGCCCCGACATAAAACACATCTGGAGGATCTTCAGAATCTATTTCACTGAGGTAGGTGCTGCCGGAGGACTGGTAAAACACACGTCGGGGAGATATCTTTTCATTGAAAAAAAGGGTAAGCTGGATCTTCCGAAAGGTCATATTGAAGAGGGTGAAGAGCCTGAAGCATGTGCTATGAGAGAAGTAAAAGAAGAGTGTGGAATTAAGGGTCATAAAATTGTGAAACCGCTGCAGCCAAGCTACCATACTTACAGCTGGGAAGGTATCTCATATCTTAAGAAAACCAGTTGGTTCCTGATGGAATATGACGGAGAAATGGTTACCGAACCACAGATAAAAGAGGGTATTACGAGAGTAGAATGGCTCCGTCCCAAGGAGATCAGTAAAATAAAAAGTACAGCATGGCTCTCGTTGATGGATTTGATAAATACATTAATCTTTAAGCCTTGATCTCTTCCCCTTTATAATCCTTGAGATTGATTGATGCCGGCACAAATCTGGAAGCATCGCCTCCGCTGCGGATAATATCACGTACAATAGTTGAATTTATTGCAGCATGCTCAGGGACAGTAAGCAGGAAGACGGATTCAACATCAGACACCAGGGCTTTGTTAACCTGGGCTATCGCCCTTTCAAATTCAAAGTCAGCAGCTGTACGAAGACCCCTGAGTATATATTTTGCCTTATGCTTTATGCAATAATCAACAGTCAGCCCCTCATAATGGTCAACTATAATCCTGGGTTCATCCTTAAATACCTGCGATATCATCGACTTTCTGGTTTCAAGTGAATAATAGCTTTTTTTCAGTGCATTAGCGCCGATAGCTATGATAATCTCATCAAAGAGGGTCAGGGCACGCCTGACAATAGCCTCATGTCCTATAGTAAATGGATCAAATGAGCCGGGGAAAACTGCAACTCTGTTCATTCGAATGATATTTTTTTAGGATTCTTGACCTTTTGTTTTAACAGGGAAAGATCAAGTACTCCCATTATTGATTCTACATAATGAAATTTTAATCCCCTGATATAAAGTTCTTTAATGTCTTCAACATCCTTTCTGTTTTCTTCCGACAGGATTATTTCCTTTATATTGGCCCGTTTTGCAGCCAGGATCTTCTCTTTTATACCTCCTACAGGAAGTATTTTACCTCTCAGGGTTATTTCACCGGTCATTGCAAGGTACTTCTTTACTTTTCGCTGGGTAAAAGCAGATGCTATTGAAGCTGCCATTGTTACTCCTGCTGATGGCCCGTCCTTGGGAATAGCACCCTCAGGTACATGGATATGAATATTCCATTTATCGGAGAAATTATCCGGCAGATCCAGCAATGCCGCGTTGGCCTTCAGGTATTCAAGGGCAATAATTGCAGATTCCTTCATCACCTCACCAAGATTACCTGTAAGAGTCAATTTGCCTGTTCCCCTGCTGATGCTTGTTTCCACAAACAGTATCTCTCCTCCCGATGCTGTCCAGGCTAACCCTGTAACAACTCCTGCCTGGTCATTTCCGGAATAAATATCACGTATATATTTCGGTGAGCCAAGTATTTCCATCATTACCTTCTCTGAGAGAGCAGGATTGTATTTTACTCCTGATGCAATATTCTTTGCTGTTACCCTCATAATTTTCGCCAGACGCTTATCGAGTTCCCTTACACCTGATTCCCGCGTATATTTCTCTATCAGCCTCTCCATAATATTGCCCGGGATAGTCAGCTGATTCGGCTTAACGCCATGATTTTCAAGCTGTTTTGGCAGAAGGTGCTGGCGTGCTATTTCAAGCTTCTCCTCAACCAGGTAACCAGTTATTTCGATGGTTTCCATCCTGTCGCGGAGTGCGGGGTTTACGGTTGACAGGGTGTTGCCTGTTGCAATGAACAGTACTTTTGACAGATCGTACTCCATCTCAAGGAAATTATCAAAGAATGTGGTATTCTGTTCAGGGTCAAGGACCTCAAGCAGTGCAGAAGAGGGATCGCCTCTGAAATCCTGCCCCACTTTGTCGATCTCATCAAGAATAAACACCGGATTTGAGGATCCTGCTCTTTTTATGTTTTGTATTATCCGGCCCGGCATTGCGCCTATATAAGTTTTACGGTGACCTCTTATCTCTGCCTCATCATGTAGTCCTCCCAACGACATTCTGACATATTTCCTGCTCAGTGCCTTGGCAACGGATTTGCCAAGAGATGTTTTTCCGACACCGGGAGGACCGTATAGACATATTATCGGGGACTTCAGGTCACCTTTAAGTTTAAGTACTGCAAGGTGTTCCAGTATTCTTTCCTTGACCTCCTCAAGTCCGAAGTGATCATCATCAAGTACATTCTTCGCATTTACCAGATCAAGGTTATCCTGGGTATATTCTCCCCATGGGAGATCAAGAAGGGTCTGAATATAATTTACCTGTACAGAATATTCAGCAGCGGCAGGATTAAGCCTGTGCAACTTGTCAAGTTCCTTATCGAATATTTTCCTGGTCTCTTCTGTCCATTTTTTTGCTTTAGCCTTCTTTCTGTACTCCTCAATTTCTTTCTCAAGGGGATTGCCCCCCAGTTCATTCTGTATCGTCTTCATCTGTTGATGAAGCAGAAATTCTCTTTGCTGCTGGTCGAGGTCGCTTTTTACCTTTGATTGAAGTTCGTTTTTCAGCTCCAGTAACTGTATCTCCTGAACAAGAAATTCGAGAAGCATGAATCCCCTGTCACGTATACTGTTAATTTCCAGAAGCTTTTGCTTATCCACAACCTTTATATCAGTATTGGAGCAGATAAAGTTTATCAGGTATGTGTTGTTTTCAATGTTCTTTATTGCAAATGAGGCTTCCGGGCTGATGTTGGGATTAATTTTTATGATTTTCAGCGAGAGGTCTTTCAGTGAGCTGACGATTGCATCAAAATCCTTGCTTGCCTGTTCAGGCTTTTTTTCAGGGATAGTTCTGACCCTTGCAATGAAGTAGGGATCAGATGAGATGAGTTCATCCAGGACCATTCTCCTGCGGCCCTGAATAATTGCCGTGGTTGAACCATCAGGCATTTCGAGCAATTTTACTATCTGCCCTATTGAGCCTATAGTATGAAGGTCATTGAAACCGGGATTTTCCATATCGGGATCCTTCTGTGCAACAGTCCCGACAATCTTATCATTCCTGTACACCTCCTTGATAAGCTGGATCGACCGCGGCCGTCCTATTGATATAGGCAGTACCACTCCCGGAAAGAGAACAGTATTACGCAACGATAATATGGGAATAGTCTCAGGCACTTTAACATCTTCAAGGT
>Ga0114918_10005553_pt1 | contig 10813 bp, 11 predicted proteins | sample LantaG_FD_87015 | JGI IMG/M metagenome (GOLD analysis project Ga0114918, IMG submission 87015) | Deep subsurface microbial communities from Baltic Sea to uncover new lineages of life (NeLLi) - Landsort_02402 metaG | ecosystem: Environmental > Aquatic > Marine > Oceanic > Sediment | place... | reverse complement strand
TAGTTAGTTGGAGTTTCAGTTGAGTAGAGCAATGTTGAATCAGACGTTACTCTGTGCTCAGGCGATTGAAGAAGTCACTAGACGACCAGCAAGTCAGTTGGTAGTCTTTGTGGAACTTGCATGAATTGAGGGAGTAGGGATGGCGGGCATAGCCGGTACGATCATAGCCGGAGCACCGCGATCTGGCACTACGCTCGCGCTGAAGATTCTGTGTGATGGGTTGACTCCTCATGACTCTATTGGAGGCGGCCTCAGTAACGAGCCGCACCAGCTTGCAGAATTGATTCGGGGTTGGGCTGATCCAAATCGTGATACGGTGGCGGAAGCAAACGAGTTAATTCCTAAGTTGATACAAGAATCACACTCTCACATGATCAAGTGCCCTTATCTAAGCCCCCTGTTTGCTACCCTTGAACCATACTATTATGTCATTGTGACGTTCCGCGATCTTCGACTGGTTGTAGCCTCTATGTTGAATCATAAGTGGAGCGCCCATGCGGTAGTTGATAAGCCATATTGGGCACCTATGCTCGAAGAGCCACAAGACGTTTCTAGGATGAATAAAGTTCAACGTGCTCTTATTAGTGCTGAGATGTTCACACGCCACGGTGTTGATTACAGGGGTGACCTACAAGTATGGAGTTACGGATTCTGGGACGAGTGGAAATGTAACGTAAAGGATATTAGCGCGTTATACCTACAGGACAACTTAAACACGCCGAAGCGTATATGTGAAGATGTAGCTAAAGGTGTCATATTCTCCGATCTGTCATTCACATTGGATACGTGGCTCGAAGCCTGTGAGACACACAAGATATCGAAAGCGAACGCAGCTGCGGTTGAGGCAGCAAACACGTAGATGGTCAATTTGTACCGGTCCCGAGGTTTCAATGTGAAGACGTTGGATGACATTGAAACAGTGGTACCAAAGGTCAAAGTCCTATGCAAAAGCAAAGGGGTAGATTTGGTAGCTGATAATCCCGTGGCGGAGGCGCTGCTGCAGCACATCGACGCTACATGGGGCAAGCCTGAGTGTCCAACTGATTGGATCAAGTTGCCCTCGCAGCGGCGGTGGGAGTATGAGATCACCGCCAAACTACTCGGCGTTTTGGCAGGCGCACGAGTGTTGGATGCTGGTGGCGGGCAGGGTTACATGGCGTACATCATGTCCAGCCAGCATGACGTAATTTTCAATGACCGTTATGATGGTTACAAGCAGCCGCCCGCACCGATTCAGAAGGTTATTGGGTCATTCTTCACGCTGCCCGAAAACGCGCCATTTGACGAGATCACCTGCGTATCAGTGTTGGAGCATGTCCCCCCAGAGCGAAGGCTCGATTGGTTCGAGAAAACGTACAGGCTATTGAAGCCCGGCGGTGTCGCGGTGATGACGTTTGAGCAGCGTCCGACTGAGGTGTTTGTCATTGGGAATGGTTTGACTCTCACGACTAAGGAAGTGGAGAAGCTCTGCAAGGAGACTTCGCTTTCGGTGGTTGAGCAGTTAGAGAGTCCGCACAAGTGTGTGAATTCTCGTGGTTGGCGTCCGATAGCAATGAAGCTTGTACGCGAATAGGCGGGTGCGATGGGGGTGTAGTGGATGCAGCCATCTGAAACGTCGAAGATTCGGATGTATGTATGGCCGTGGGTCAAGACTGGCGCAGGTCTCGACGTTGGGTGTGGCGCGGACAAGGTACACCCGGAATGCACCGGCGTGGATGCTGGTAACTACCCGAATGTCATTAAGGGATCGGCGGAGAAACTGACCTTTGGTGACAGCAGCTTTGACTGGGTCTACTCGGCTCATTGTCTTGAGCACCTCGATCAACCTGAGACGGCTATTGCTGAAATGGTGCGCGTGCTCAAGCCCGACGGCACGCTCATTCTCTATCTGCCGTATGCCGACTGGTACGACAAGGTCTACCCGAATACGTGGCACAAGCACCAGTTCAGACCATCAGACATACGGAGCATGGTCAAGAAGCACTGGCCTGAGATGTGGGTTGTGACCGAAGAGCTGCGGGGCGGCCCGCGCAAGAATGACGAGCAGGAGTACGGGTTCCTACTGATTCTGAAGCGCGAGGAGCCGAAGACGCCCAAGAAGTTTCTGATCAGAAACTGGCCGAACATCGGTGACACGGTCTCACTGGACGCACTGTTGCGCGTGCTTCCGACCAAGCACCCTGACTGCGAGATCTATCTAGACTACGATAACGCTGGGTTGTTTACTGACATGCCATGGGTCAAGGTGCTACCAAAGAACGCGCCGCGTATCTGCTGGGACGGCATGCTCACTACTCTGGATTTCATAGGCCAGTACCACAACTACCTCCGACGCGAAAAGCACTTCTACGCCTTCCCGATATGGATTGCTATCACACAGGGCTGGCTGACTGAAGATGACCTGCCGGAGGACGTTAGGCCGAAGCCACTTCAATTCACGGCCGAGGAGGAACAGTGGGCTGCGGAGCGGGCGCCCAAGAAGCCCTTCGTGGCGCTTGTCCACCACGCAGGTCACTTTCCTCGTGACTGGTACAATGACAGATGGCAGCGAGTAGTACAGTGGCTCACGGAGCGAGGCATCCTAGTGATCGCCTTTGGCACAAAATCTCCGGGCTTCACCATGAGCAGCTTCATTGACATGACAGGCAAGACGACGTTAAGGCAGGCAGCGTGCTTGGCGTCGAAGGCAAAGTGCGCCATCGGCGTTGACACCGGCATGTTTCATCTGCTGCCCATGTTCAATGTGCCATGTCTCGTGCTCTCGGGACCGTCGAGATTTGATACTACGTTCTCACCACCGGCTCGGGCAATTTACCGGTACGACGCCGGTTGCCAGCAGTGCTACAACGCGGTCTCGAAGGACTGGTTCTCTGAGGGCGAGGAGCATCCTATTCACCCGCGGTGTGATCACAGACGCACGGCATGCATGGAGGCTATCTCGGTCGGCCGGGTGATCGCCAGCTTGGCTGAGATGCTCGGTATCAGTTTGAACGAGTCGGGGCTGCTGTCAGTCTGTATGATCGTGCATAACGAGGAGAAGAAGCTCGCCGACGCGCTGCGCTCTGTGTGCGAGCAGGCTGATGAGATCATTGTCGTCGACACTGGCTCAACAGATCGAACGAAGGAGATAGCTGCGAGCTTTCCCAAAGTGAAGCTGTTTGACTTCGACGCCGGGACGCCGATCACCAGCTTCTCGACGGCGCGCAACTTCGCTTTTGCGCAGGCCACCTGCAAGTACACCATGTGGCTCGACGCCAGCGAAGTAGTAGCTGATCTGAGTCGTGTTACCGCGCAGTTGATTGACGGTAACTATGACCTTGTCAGGCTTTTCACGATGAGCAGCGGTACCATGCATCGGCGCGATCGTGTCTGTCTTCGTGTTTTTGCCAAGTTCACCGATCGCGTGCATGAAACAATGATGTGCGACGGTCTGCGCGCTACCGTGATTGACTGCGTAATCACGCGTACGTGGCAGACAAAGGTCGGCCGTGAAGATTCCATTGTGCGCAATATCAGGCTACTCAGGCTGATGCTCGCTGAAAGTCCCAATCATCCGCGCAGTTCACGCTGGCTGTTCTATCTAGCGAGGGAACTCAGGCACACGGGCGAGATCAACGAGGCTCTTGCTGTTTACCACAAGCGTGTGGTGGCTGGCGGCTTCTGGGAGGAGCAGGCGCAGGCGGCACTCGCGATATCACACATACACAAGGGCCGAGGAGAGTTTCATCAGGGGCTCTTGGCGGCGTATGACGCGCTGAAGTACTGCGATGGCTGGCGCGATGCCTACTATCTGATAGCGGACTGCTACTTCGGCCTCAGGCGGTTTGATAAAGCGATCGCGTGGCTGCACCACGCCATGACGATAGCCACGCCAACTACGATCTTGTGGAAGTGGGAGTCAATCTACCAGTATCTGCCGCAGTTGTTGCTCTCCATGTGCCACTACGAGTTGAAGAACTACGCGGAGGCGCTGCGATGGGCACGAGATGAGCTGGCGAACGCACCGCAGGAGCAGCGCCCACGCATACTCGCTAGGATCAAGCAACTTGAAGAGCGGCCTGAGAATAGGGCGACATGATTCTACACCGCGGTGTAGAGACTTCTTGAAAATGGGGTACGGATGATTGTTCGCATGCGAGGACTCAGCAGGATCGCGGTAGATCTCGGTGACGCATTCTCGGGATCGTGCTTTCTTGTGGGCAGCGGTTATCAGTTGCCCGACGTCTGCGCGCGACTGGATGATCCGCGCATCTTCACGATGGGGATGAATAACGCCGCCACGCAGTTCACGCCAATGCTGTGGGTTGGGGCTGATCCGCCTGCTTGCTACTCGCCGTCGATCATGCTCAACCCCACCATCATGAAATTCCTTTACATGCGGCACTCTGACCACTGCGTCGAAGGGCGCCCGATACGTGAGCTGTCGAACATGTACTTCATGACGAGGGAGGACGCTAAGGCTGAGGATTTCTTCCGTGTTGACGAACGCCGCAAGATTGGGTGGTGGCATAATGTCCAAGTGCTCGCCATAGAGCTTCTATATCGATTCGGATTTCGTAAGATCTACATGGTGGCGTGCGGCCTCAAGATAGAAGGAGACGTGCCGTACTGCTACGAGTCGGATCTGGAAGTTGATGAGATCAAGTACAACAAGTGTACCTACGCTCGTGTCACAGAAGCTGTCCGAGCCATCTACGCTGAAGCGTCGGTGTACGGTCTGAATCTGGTCTCCTGCACGCCGGGCTCAACACTCAACGACTTCATGCCGTACGTGTCGTTCGAGGACGCGCTGGCAAGTGAAACCGGGAAAGTTCCACCCCACCGCACAAAGGGCTTCTTTCGGCCATCCCACTCCGGTCTGCTGGGCAAACCACGGAGCTGATTCTTGCGTTGCGCTCTCCAATCTGTTAAGCTACGCTTAGTGGTAGCTTTTCACGGGAGAGCGCATGCCATTCAATCAGACCTGTGTTGGCGCTGGATACTCAAACCTTCGTGACGTGCCGGAGGTTCCGATAGACCAGTGCGCGGTGGGAACGGCACGACTCATACTCCGCTGGCCCAATGGTAGCGTTATCGACCTCACGCAGTTCGACATCGTGGAATCCAGCTCAGCTTCGAGTTCGTCGGCGCTCGTCGACGGCGTTCAGATAGTCGTCAAGGAGATGCCAGCAGACAACGTGGCATGGGCGACTGAGGACGCAGACATCATTTCCGCGTCGGAGGGCGTCATTGAGTTTGACTACTCTCCCACGAATAAGCTCTCACGCCGCGCTGGCATCTTCACCGCTGAGGCACAGATCATTCAAGACGGGCTTCTGCGGAAGACGTATCCGTTCTTCCTCGTCGTGAATCCTTCGCTTACTGGGCAGCAGCAGGATTCAAATCAGATGCTCAGTGTCGCGGAGATTCGCATGTCGATTCGAGACGTAGACCCGGAGAGCAACTTCCTGCTCGACGAGCTGGACTTCAAGACGAATGAGATCGCGCTGATGATTCGGCGCGCGGTCGACTACTGGAACGAGACGCCACCCCCCGTCGCCTACTACAAGGCGACGAACTTCCCGTACCGCTATCACCTGTCACTGGGCGTGATCGGCGCGCTTCACAATATGGCATCGATTCACAAGATGCGGAACAACCTCGACTACGCGGCGGGCGGAGTGACCGTAAAGGACACGGCCAAGTGGCAGCAGTACGCCGAGATCGGCGCACGACTGTGGGACGAATACAAGCAGTGGGTCAAGCAGATCAAGTACCAGATCAACATTGAGGGCGGTTACAGGCAGCTTGGCTCTGGGTACAGCCGCGGTTACTTCTACAGTGGTTATTACGGATAGGGGTGTAGCATGAAATATCCAGCAGAGCTTGCGGCCGAGCGCATGGAGAAGTCCGCTATTGAGCCGATAACCATGGCGTTGATTGCGGGCGGGCTTGCGCTGACTCCTACGATCACGCGCGGGCTGAACTGGCTCACTGGCCACGATGCCACGAAGAAGGTTCGGCAGTCACAGGCGGCTGCAGGGACGCAGCAGTTTGGAGCTGGCCCGGGCATGCACCCAGCTCATATGCCGCGCGGGTCGATGCCCATGATGCGTCCACCGTACGGGCCGATGCCCATGATGCAGCCGCCGCGCGGGCCGATGCCCATGATGAGAATGCCGCACGGGCCGATGCCGCAGGGGATGCTTGCCGCAGCTAACGGGTTGCACGGCTATCGTGCTGGGCGGCCCGGTTTCTAGTTCGTGGAGGTTTGATGTCCTGCGTTTTCAAGCGAGTAGAAGTATGGCATATGGCTCGTGGCCAGTCGCAGATCTGCTGGTCGCTGAGCGCCAACTTTTTTCCGAAAGGCCCACTGCATTTCTACGTTGACTTCGGTCGAGCTGGCACCGACGAGTGGGTCGTGTTGAATCCTGACGACCCGGTAATCGATGACTGCTGCTTTACCGATCCGTGTCAGCGTACATGGGAGTTCCTCTCCGATCACTACTACCGTATTCGCATGATTCAGCCGAGCGTGCCGGGCAGCCCGGTGATCAAGTCCGATCCGGTACTTGGTAGCGGACGCCTCGCGAAGAGAGACTGGTTGGTCGCGCGCGAAATCGTCCGCAAGGAACGTGTGCAGTTGAGAGTCGATGGCACTGACGGCTTCCTCCTCAAGCGCAAGAAGTATGGTGTGCGCTGTTCTCGCTGTACAGACTGGGACACCAAAGAGGTCACAGACTCGGATTGCCCATACTGTTTCGGTACCGGCATTCTCGGAGGCTACTACCCGGGAGTTGAATTCACTGTTAAGCTGGAAGACAACTGGAACCGCAAGCTGTCGATCGGGCCGCCGCCGCAGGGCGTGAATGCCAACATTGTGAAGCAGGCCCGTGTAATTCTATTTCCAACGATCGACACTCGGGACATTTGGGTCCGTGCCGATAACGATGAGCGGTATATCGTCGATTCATGGACGTGTATCGCCAGCTACAAGGGGCTCCAACTCATCGCAACTACCGTATTAAAACTTGCACCGGCCACCGATATCGTCTATTCTGTACCGCTTGAGGAGGCCCCGGTGGCGGCGGGAGGCGCGGAGGGCGATGACAGCCCCGAGCCTCTCGGGTCAACTGCGGGTTTGGATTCGTCTTACGAGGATTGGTAGGGAGGATCACCATGTCGGAAGCGCAGACGAAGGAAGCTCAGGTCGCAGTCGATCGCATGCGGGCGTTCGAGGTGGGAGTCGCACACTTCTGCAAGGACGCGGACATCGGCTACGAGGATTTCGCGAAGAGCGCGGGCCAGACCGCCGAAACGCTCGGGCCGAACCTCGCCGAAGCGATGGTAGAGGCCGCGGAGGCGCAGCAGGCTGCGCAGGGCTAGACTCATGGACACGCCGAAGAGGCCTCCGCGGGAACTGATCCCGGTCATTTCACTCATGAAGTGGAAGCCGGATCAAGAAGCTCTCGACAAGGCTCTTGGCAAGAAGCCGGACAAGAAGAATGGCCGAGGGGCGAATAACTGAGGGCTGTGTAGAGGCGCCGAGTTCGAGCAGCGCCGACACGCAACCGACACTCGTCGACATGGACGAGTGGAGCAGTCTTTGTTCCACGGGCCATACGCCGAACATTCTCACGGGCGCGCTGCTTCGCTTCATCCAGCAGCACTTCTCCGATCCGGCGCAGATTGAGCACCCAGCTCTCCGCGATAACATCTGGGTGGATAATCCGGATGACACGACGGAGGGGATCCCGCCGAAAGGTATCCTGATCAACCCGATCTACAAGTGGAACCCGGTCGACTTCCAGCGCCGGATCACCATCTACGTAGCTCGGAACAAGATCACGACGCAGCGGCTTGGGATCAACGACGGGCTCACAGTCGGGCTGGGAACAGACCCAGTGACAGGAGAACTTAAAACCGCCGAGGGTGAGAAGCACATCGTCGGTGTACAGGGCAGCCATACGCTCTTCTGCATTGGCCGCGCTGGAGCAGAAGTTGAGGTGCTGGGCAATGAGGTATATAGGCAAATCCTATATTTCTCGCCCATACTGAGACGTGACCTCAAACTGAAGAGGCTGGTCGTATCGGAGGTGAGTCCGATATCCATGCTGCAGGAGTATGATCAGCACTTCGTCGTCACTGTCGCAGTGGGATGGTATTACTTCGAGAAATGGAAATTGAGACCTGTTGCACCGTGGCTCAAGGCCATATCCATCGGAACTCAGGTACAGGACTAGGCGAATGAGTAGAGACATGACGATCGTCGCCACTCAGTCCAAGTTATGTACACGCTGTGGTGAAGAGAAGCCGTTGAGCGAGTTTTCACCACGGCCTAGCCGACCGTGCGGTGTCACAGCGCGGTGTAAAAAATGCCTGAGTGTCGCGGCTCGTGAGGCTGCAAACAGGCACAAACAGCGCAATATTACACCACGAGAAGAGAATCGAATGGTGTTGAAGCGCTGTTTCAAGTGCGGTGAGACAAAGCAGCGGTCGGAGTTTTACGCTGATCGACGACAGCTTGACGGATGCGCAGGTCGGTGTAAGTTATGTGACATCGGTGAATCCAAGAAGTGGAACAAGAAAAATGGCGATAGGTACAAGGCTAACCTTGAGCGGTGGCGTTCTACTAACCCTGAGCGCCAGCGCGAGTACGATCGCGAGTGGGCAGCGCGGAATAGAGATAAGGCCGCAGCAAAGGCTCGGTACTATCACGCGCTAAAGCAAGGGTTGCACGAAAACTTCACTGCCGAGATGGCGACGTTCGTGCGTCGTTTCTGGCACGACAAATGCGGCATCTGTGGAAAGCAGCATGAACGGGGGACTTCAGCGTTTCCGCTAGATCATTGGCAGCCGCTGTCGGAGGGACACCCCCTGACAATGACGAATGCCGTATTGATGTGCAAGAGTTGTAATAGCGGCAAAAAGAATAGAAGGCCGAGTGATATATACTCGGCGGGCGTCGTTGCGAAGATCGAACGCCTCCTTGAAAAGCAGTCAGCCGACTGGGACGCCGTACAAACCATACCCCAGTGTGGACCACTTTGTGCTGTGAATGTAAAGGAGTTGCGCAATGCCTGACTATGTGCTGCCGCAAGCGTTGATTTCCCAAGAGTTCACGATGATCCCCACCGCCCTCACGGAACCGCTTCGCGCGTGTCCTATCGGACCGCAGTACGCGCTGTTCAGGTACAGCGACTCCGATGAGAAGCCTCTCATCAAGGTCACAGAGAACTACAATCCCGATGCGGATGTGGATTATCTGTGGCCCGGCCGCCCGGCTGGCGGCGTAGTCGACGAAGACTACACGCGCATCTTCATCGATGACGCGCTGCTGCAGTACTACAACGATCCGGGAGGGGATCTGAGCATCATCCAAGCGGTCGAGGGGTACCGCAACAGAGTCCGCTTCGACGCTCTCGTCCTCCAGACGAAGAACGGCTTCAACCGCAGCGGCGTCTTCCTCGATCGCGACGTGGCCCCGGGTGATGTGCTCAGGCTAGCCGCCAGCGTGTGTGACGGAGAAGCTGCGTCGTTGACGGCACAGATCCTCTCACTCGTCGCCGACGAGATCGCGGCCATCATCGGCGCGCCCGAGGCGGAGACCAACAACAGCAGCACGCAGTCGGCCAGCACGAGCGACGCGCAGACCGCAGGCGACGAGAACGCAGTCGTCGTCGAGTCTGTCGACGGCTCGGTGTATGACGGCCGTGAAGACGGTCAGGTCTCCGAGACGTACGAGATCGAGGTCGTGCAGGCGAGCACTGACGGCGACGCAGAGACCGCGCGTCTTCGCGTGACGGCGCTCAGCGGCACCGAGACCGCCGTGGAGATCACGCCGGAGGACTTCGGCGTCCCCACCGACATCGGCTCACGAGGGTTGACCGTCACGTTCAACAATGACGGCTCGTCGAGCCCCGGACCCGGTGTCGATGTCGATAACTTCGTGGTCGGCCAGAAGTGGCAGGTCACGGTCAATCAGGCGTACACGGCCCCGACGGTCGCCAGCGGTGGCACGTATCTCGGCGCGTACGACACGACGTACATCGCCGAAGTCACCAAGGGTGGCGATATCGGCACCGCCGAGATTCGCGTCTCCACCACAACGGGCGTCGACGCCAGTGGCCCGTCAATCGTAACCGCGCTCGGCGTGGCAGTCGTTGTTGGCACGCACGGCGTGACGCTCACGATATCGGCCGCCGCACACGGGCTGGTGACCGGCGACAAGTTCGACATCGCCGTCGAGGCTGTTGGCGAGGGTGTTGTCAAGACGGCCGTGCTGGCGACACCGCTGCCCGCAGGCATGCGCGGTATCTGCGAGGTCGGTAGCTCCAGCTCTCTCAGCTCGGGCACGCCGCCTGACCTTGCCGCAACCTTCTACATCAAGAAGGACATCGAGGTCTCCGAGGACAGGACCGGTTACGCCCCGCTGGTCAACTGGGAGCAGAGCGAGACAGAGATCACAACCAAGTCCGGCATCGTCGCCTACGACGCCACGTGGACGAACGCGGGCGTGATGCAGCCGCTCCCCGTCAAGGACGGCGCCGTCTACGTGAACTACCGCGCCCTCGTCTTCCAGTGGGTCGACACGGTAGGAACGACCATGGATGTTTCGGAGATCCCTTCCACATTCTCAGAGGCTCCTATCATCGATCAGGACAACCCGCTGGTCTTTGGCGTGTATAACGCGCTCCTCAACTCCAACGGTGAGGACGTGAAGTTCACGGCGATCGGCGCGTCCAGCCCAATCGAACTGGAGGACTGGCTCCTCGCGCTGGAGGTACTCAAGGGGCGCGACGACGTGTACTCGATCGTTCCGCTCACCTTCGAC
>Ga0114918_10005552_pt1 | contig 10815 bp, 6 predicted proteins | sample LantaG_FD_87015 | JGI IMG/M metagenome (GOLD analysis project Ga0114918, IMG submission 87015) | Deep subsurface microbial communities from Baltic Sea to uncover new lineages of life (NeLLi) - Landsort_02402 metaG | ecosystem: Environmental > Aquatic > Marine > Oceanic > Sediment | place: Baltic... | reverse complement strand
TTATAATGCTGATTGGCTGGAAAGATTTGAATCAATAAAAGATTTAAATGTTATTAGTGCACATACAGGGAGAGATTTTAAAAAAGCAACACATGAGAAGCCTGACAGGTATCCTTATGCTGGATTCTTTTTAGATAATGTAATCAGAGATCATGAAAGTGGGGACGAAAGTTTTCAAGGTAGTTTAGGATTACAGATTGGAGTTGAGCAACCTACATTTGCATTAGCACAAAAAGAATTGATTGATATTCATAGCGTTTGCAGGAGTCTTTTATATTCAGATAAATCATTAGGTCAAATTGCAAGAGGAGTTTTAGGAATAGAAGATTCCCTTGTTGGAACTGCCATATTTAAAGGGCTTGATGTAACAGGCACAGATACATTTTTCACTGATTTAAGTCCGGGAGAATGGATTGCATTAGAAAAGGATATTGATAGTTTTGGTGTCATTGATTCAATTACAAATGACACAGAGTTAAAACTGGTTGAGCCTTATACAGGTGAAGAAGGAATGACAGGAGAGATTGCAACAGTAAGATATTTCAAAAGGGGCGGATTATTATCTCATTTGGAATGGACAAATTTTATTGTGCCTATTTTGCCTTTAAATCAGAAACGAATGGGTAATGCTTTTATGGATTTGATTTCTTATTTTACAGTGTATTACACTGATGATATTTATAGATGCTGTGGTATAGGAGAGCGACATGACAGTTAGAGTTAATCCAAAAATTTTAAAATATACTCCTTATAGGGTAATTGTTCCATTTGAGATAATAACTCAAACAATGGAAGATATGAAATTTAATTATCCAAATGCTAAAATTAAACTTGTAACTTCACCAAATTCTATTGTTGGTGTATATGTTGGTGGGCAGATAATTGATGCTCCCACTATGAAAGAAAAAGCATTTTTTAATAATCCTGCGTGTAGAAGATTATGCAAATTAATTCCGCAAACAGATGGATATGATGATCCAAATTCAGGATTGGCAAGATCACGTAAAGGATCACATTTAGGACAGGCAAAATTCAGAAAGATATTGAGCACTAGACCTATTGAATATGAGGAAGTAAACGAAGAGGAAGAAATGAGGATTAAAGAGGAGGCAGAATTAAATCTAAAAAAAGAAGAAGAAGAGATTAAATTAAAAATGGAAAAAGAAGAATTGGATAAAAAGAATAAACAGAAGCGAAGGATTAGAGATTCAGAGTTTAAAAAAGAATCTGGTACCGATACAAATAAATCAAAGAAACAATTGAGAGGTGATTTTAGTGAGTGATTCAAATCTTTTAAAACATTTGGACAATAACCATATCGGTCCCGCTGTTCTCAAGCTATATGACGAAGAGAATGATTGGCTGGTTGATGTGGGAAAAGTGGATGATTTAGTTTTAACTAAATCAGTAGAAAAAGCATTTGTAACTGAAGTAGTATCTGGAGTCACAGTCCAGAGTAAAGGGCATTCTATAAATGAGGAGTGGATGTTAAAGGGAAAATTTCGTGAACTTTTAGATCCTAATACTCAATATTTAATGTTCAAAAATTGTGGTACTCCCTCATTGACTGAAACTTGTAGCATTCAAACTATCACAGAATTATTGCAGGTTTTTTCAGGAAGATGTAGGATTCTTACCCACAATAATGGGTTTTATGGAACAGGGATATTGCCTGAACCTACGGGAACAGCAGTTCCATCGGCAGTTCCAGTAGGCACATTACCTACGACTTCGTATACAGTGTATGTACAGGCTGTTTACTCAGGGGGCGGTACATCTAATGCAGTTGCATGTGTTGGGATAGCACCTATAGTTCTTGGCGAATCTTTAATTGTCACAATTATCCCACCAGTAGGGGCTGCTCCAGAATCTTATAATATTTACGTTGAATCATTAATTAATCCGGGGGCTATCTTATGGTTGAACACCACATCACAAAATGTTTTTTTCACCGCTGTTGTTACAGGAGGAGTGGCAATACCTGCTGATGGCACATCCAGTCTTACAGTAGCAAGTGAGGATGGACTGACTACCTATGATGTTGATGTAGATTACTCTATTGATCCTACTTGTGCAGGATTATGTATATTAGCAGATGGGGCTATTGAAGATGGTCAATGGATTAAAGTCACATATAGTTACTTTGCTGATCCATATACTACAATATCTTTAGGACCCAGTAATCGTTACCCTAAATATGGGCATCCAGTAATTATTGCAATGAAAGATGATGATAGAGAAACTCCTGCAGGAAGGGGAATTGAAATTCATCTTTGGAAAGTAGATATGGAATCTGGTTTTGATATGGAACTTAGTAAGATGGATTTTGACACGGGTTATGATTTTGAGTGGAATGTTTTATTCAGTGAAAATGATTTAAATCATGGTGAAGTTTATACTTACCATAGACAGTTTAGTTCTTATGGATTAAAAGATTTACGAGCACTCACGGAATACAGCACAGCTGATTCTTGTGCAGAAGCATCATAGGAGAATAACATGACCGATGAAAAGGAAACAATTAGCAAAGAAACTCTAAGGGAGAAACTGGAATTTGATGTATTAAAAATTTCAGATCCAAAAGGGAGAGAAGTTGAAATTGATACAGACAAAGGAGTAATAAAATTTAAAATTATTCCTTTGTCTGTTGAGGATTTGCAGAATTCAGAAGAAAGGATTCGTAAAGTTATTGAGTCTTTTACAGAGTTGAATACTCTTGTTACAGATGTTGTATCATCTATTAAAGATTCAAGAAAAGATTCAGAAAAAGAAATGGAAGTAATTGATCTGATTGATATTCTAATTACTGAATTATCTGATGCTTCAAAGCTAATAGGTTTAGGGGATAAGGGTATAGAGGTAGTTAAGAATATTATTGAGATTGGGTCAACTGCAAAATGGGAAGATCTAAAGAGTCTTTCAATCTGGACAGTTGCAAAGATTGTTAAAGAGATTATAGGGCACAACTATACTGATAGGTTGACAGGTTTTTTAGAATAAGAGCCGATTATGGGAAGAATAATAAAAATCGGCGATTAACTTATTTTGAGATTGAACAATTATTTTTAAAGCATAGTTTCTCTTTAAATGAGATTCATAAATTTACACTTGGCGAAACTGTATGTCGTTTAGATGTCATTGTATTGAAAGAGAGTATTAATCAATGTGAAGCACAGTATAGTCAAATAGCAGGTTCACTTGCTGAAGCCAGAGATAAAAAAGATGCGTTAAAAAATATTGAATTACAGATAAAAACTTTAATGCATAATTTTGATGAATTGCAGGTAATTTAATGTTAGGTATGGGGAGCCAAAATTATTTAATTAAAGTTATTTTTGGACTGGAAAATAAAGAGTTCCTGTCCAAACTGCAAGCTACAGGATCCAAGATGAAGAGCATTGGTACTTCAATGACTCGTAATCTTACACTTCCCATTGTTGGGGCTGGAGTTGCTATTGTAAAATTCTCTGCAGATTTTGAGAAACAGATGAATTTTGTTCAAGCGGTCACAAATGCTACCGGAGATGACTTTGAGAAATTAAGAAAACAAGCTTTGCTGTTAGGTCGTGACACAGCATTCAGCGCATCTCAATCTGCAGAAGCGCAAAAGTTTTTAGGTATGGCAGGGTTTGAAACGAACACTATTTTAAGTGCCATGCCAGCAGTCTTGGATTTAGCAGCTGCAGGTCAAATGGATTTAGCAAAGGCAGCTGACATTGTCACTAATGTAATGACAGGAATGGGAGTTCCAGTAGAGGAAGTTAGAGGAGCGGTTGATGTATTAACAAATACTTTTGTTCAATCCAATACGAGTTTAAGTCAATTAGGTGAAGCCTTTTCATATGCAGCTACAACAGCAAGTGAATTGGGAATCAGCATTGAAGAAGTTTCAGCAGGTATTGGTTTATTGGGTAATGCAGGTATTCAGGGATCAAGAGCTGGTACTGTATTACGAAATGTAATGATTCGCTTATCCAAAATCAATGCACAAGTTGCAAATGGAATTGAAACTAATGTTACAAAAGCATTTAAAAAAATGGGGATGGAAATAGAAACTGCTGAAGGAACTATGCGTTCCTTTACAGATTTAATGGCTGATTTCAGAGATGCAACAAAAGATATGACAGCTGTTGCTAGAAAGGGACTCTTTAGTGAAATTTTTGGTATTCGTGGTGGTGAGGCTACCGCATTATTAAAGGCTACTGATGCAGAGTTTAAAGCATTTGTAAAAAGTTTAGAGGATTCTGCAGGCACAGCTGAAAGAATTGCTAAAAAGCAGATGGAAGGTTTTCATGGCAGAATGACCATGCTAAAAGCCTCTCTTGAATTGCTGGCAATTTCATTTGGTGATTCAGGCATACTAGCAATGTTGACAGATTTAATTCAAAATAAAATAATCCCTTTTATAAATAGTTTGTCTGAATTAGATCCATGGATATTAAAAATTATTTGGAAAGTTGCTGGATTTGTAGCTGTCCTTGGTCCTTTGATTTTTATTCTTGGTGCATTGATAACACACTTAACTGCTCTTGGTCCTTTGATATATACAATTGGAACTTATCTCACTGGAGTTCATCTTGAATTAGTGGGGACAATAGCAATTTTAAAAAGTTTTGCATGGGCTGGATTAGGAGCTTCTATTGCTAATATTGCTATTGCGCTTGGTTTGGTAGTAACTCCATTAGCAGCTGTTGCTTTATCTGTAAGAGATTTAGTTAATGATATAAAGGATAGAGAATTCAATGCTAATTTAGCAAAAATTCTTGAAGATATGGAGGATCCAAATTTTATTAGTTCTTTAGAGAATATTGAAGAAGAAACAAAAAAGATTCATGAAAATATTAAAGGAATTTATGGCTTTGCTGGTAAAGGATTCCCAAAAGGGCTTCGTGCTCCTGAAGTTCCTCTAAGTATAGAACTACCTGAATCAGTATGGGCTAAAAGAAATGAGGCTACTAAAGAATATGAAGATTGGATGGAGAAACGTGAAGATTATTTAACAAAAATAAGGGATAAAATTGAAGAAATTCAAGAAGAATTAAAACTTAAATCTGACCCTGAAATTAAAAAAGCTTTAGCTGCATTACAAAAATTAGAGGATAAATTAAATGATGTTAAAAAGCCAGTTAAAGAAGTAAAAGAAGAATTCGTTAGTTGGTTTCAAACTATCAATAAAATGTTCAGTGATGAAAATGCTGATAAAATACTTGGATTTTTTGATAAATTAACAGGGGCGATAAATGATGCTAAACAAGCAGCTAAAGAGTCGCAAGAAGCATTCGAGAAATGGCAAAAAGTATTTTCAGGTCCAGCATATCCACAAATGACAGAACAAGTAGATGCAATGCGTGAATATGCAATTGAATTTTTTAAAGCAACTGGAAAGCCATTCACAGGAAATATTTTAGGAAAATATGGAGTACCAATAAATCAAGATGAAGATGGTGAAGATGAATTTGGAGAACCAAAAAAGAAAGGTGAAAAAGACGTAAAGAATATGTCCCAAAAACTTAATGATGTATTCCTTGAATCAATTCATGCTTTGACTCAATCAATTCAGAGTGGGGATATTGCTGGTGCTCTTCAGAATATGTTCAATACTCTTGGTGATCTTTTCGGTCAACGGATGAATGATATAATCCAGAAACAAATGCAAAATGCAGAGGGTGTAACTGGATTTGGTGGGCAACTTTTAGGATCATTAGGTGGTGGACTTGTAGGAGTTGGAATTGGTTTATTAGGTGGTTTACTTGGTGGAGGTAAAAAAGGAAGAGGAGATAATCCTGAAACACCTATTTTTGCTCATATAACTAACTGGAAAGATTTTTATCAATCGGGTGCATCTATGACTAGTTCATTTATTTTCAGTGGAAGAGCACAAGGTGGATACACAGATCCTCATGGAAGGTCTTTAGCTTTTGATATTCGTGACCAACAAACAGGGGTGCATTTCGCAACTTAATGAATAGAATATGGACATATGTAACTGTTGATGCTGACAAGGAGCCATTATCCTCATTCGTTTATTTTGACCCAAGATTGTCTGATGTCAGGATTGAAATGGGTCACAATATGACAGAATACCCTTTGCGTGATGGCAGAATTTTATTAACACATGATTCAAAGTATCAATATCCTGTTAAAGGTCAATTAGTTTTTGCAGGACAGGATGCAAATTTACTGGATATTTTAAACAGTGTAAGATATTTTGCCCCTGTTTTATACAGATCATTCGCTTTACATCTTCCACTTTGCATTTTTCAAGAAGGAATGTTAGGGGAAGGTGCAAAAGCATTCATGGTGTATTTATTAAATCCTGATCCTGTTTTAAGTTCCCTTGCCACTACTGAAACTCTTGCTAGAATGAATACACAGGGGATAACAAGTGGCATTCAATTTCAATTGGATTTGCATATTTATTTAGATGGGATATATACAGATTTTGATGATGTAACTTCCGTAATTTGGAATGATAGAACATAAATGGCATGGTCAAATGACATAACAGATTTAGTTTTAAGTGGCGTTCCTTTAAATGTTTCTTATAAACTTTATGCTAGAAATGGGTACAAAGCCAGTAGGGATGAAGCATGGACAGAAATACCATTAATAACAGATGGGTGGACTTTAGTAACTACAGATAGTGATCCTGTAGTAAGTAGTGCTACATTTGAATTAGGCATGATGGATTTTTCTTACTTTGATGAATTTGATCACGATAATGATGTCCAATTATGGGCTGGATTAAAACTTGAATGCACTGTTACTTATTTTGATTTGAGTACAGAGACAGGAATAATTTACAGGGGATTATTACACACAAAACAAATAGTAGATTCTAATCTAATAATTTCATCTTATGATTTAATTGGAAAAATTAAAACTTCTTTAGTAGCATTGGATTTTGAAGCGGACTTAGTAGAAGACCCTGCTAGTCCCGGTGTATATATTTTTGCTGATGTAGCATTGGTACATGCTTCCAATTGGGATGCAACTGGTGAAGAATACACTTTTGAAATTGATAGAATTGTTGGTTATTCATGGGCGTTTGATCATAATATCAGAACTCGGAGTCGTAGGGTATGGCGACCGGGAACGTACATTATTGAAAGGGATATAGGTGCTGGATATGTAGAAGTTCCAGCAAGTGAATACTACATTGATACAGCGTTAGGTTTAGTTAGATTTTATGATGACCAAGCAGGTGGGTATGTAGGAATTCGAGTACAAACTATTAGTGTATATGAAGAAGGCACACTTGAATTGGTGGATATTTTAGAATCACTTTTATTAGAAGCTCATTCTTGTTGTGAAGATTTAATAGTTCCGGGTGAGATTGATTCAGATTGTTTGGGAATGGGTGGAATAACTGCTCTACTTAGGAATACTTTGTCTGGCACTATGAATTTTGTAGCTGATAGTTCACAAATAGTTGGTGCGGGTGGAACTGATTTTCATAATGAATTATCAGTTGATGATAGAGTAAGTCCAGATGGAATTAAATACGGAGTGGTTGCTTCTATTGAACCCGGATTGGAAACTATAAATTTAAAGTATCCATACAAAGGGGCAAATGATCCCGGTGCAACTGCATTTAAATCAACATTGAAAGCATCGGATTTATCTTTAACTAATTATAGATGGAATAGATGTGAAGGAAACGCAGCTGAATGTTATAGAGATTTGCAAACAAAATATGCTGATAGTAAGGGGTATAAAGTTTGGTTTGATCATTACAATAATCAAATCAAAGGGCAACGAGTAGTAATAAAGGAAGAGGATAATGCAGATTTTACTTTGGGACCAATTGGGAGTTTAACAACAACACTTACTACTGAAGATTTTGCCAGTGCTGTTCAAACCACTGGAGTAAGTGGCAGATCAAAAAATTTAATGACACAAGCAGGGACAGTATTGGATATTGTAGCAGCTGCCCCAGCTTTAGGATATGGGTTACAAGCAGGATACACTACATGGGGAGTTATTTCATGGTCACTTTTAAAAGCTGGAAATGAAGCTGCTCTTGCTGATTTAGATATGAATGTTGTGAATGCTGTTTACTATTTATCTACTACAGGAGCATTGGAAGATATTACTTATCGTGATTTTGTTAAGATTGATCTTGGTGCAGAGTACGAGTTAGAAAAAATTGTATTATATAATTTGCCTTATAAAAATGCAGGAAGTCATAAACAGGGTTTTACAATTACAGGATCATTGGATGATGTGACATATACACAATTGACACCTGAAACTACTGGAATAGAATTAGGGCATAATGAAGAGGAATCAATAGATTTAGAAGATTCATCTCCTGTTAGATATTTAATGATTGCTTGCAGAGGTATTAAGTGGGGGGTATCCACAAATAATGAAAAAGTAATGGGTTTAAGAGAAATTTTAATATATGGCACATCTACTATTTGTGTAACTGCCTGTAATCAATCTTGTATTCCTTATGGGTATAGGGGAGATGCTACAGGGACAATAACATTTAATGCTGGAGGTCCCCCATATACAGTCACAGGAGCCGGAACTAATTTTGGAGGTGCTGGAGAACCAATTGTAGGAAGCGCAATTGCGTTAACTGCGGATTTAGATTCATGGGCTATTATTGAAACTATCAATGCCCCTACTGGAGCTAATTGTGTAGAATTGGTATATCCATATAGTGATTGCGCAGCTGTCCCCGTTGGTCCCGGTGCTTTCAAATTTACTAATAATGATCCTCCATACATTGAAGGTGAAGGAGGGCATTTCTTAGGTGGAGAGAAACATGACGATTCAGGAACTGCAACCGCTTCAGCAGCTAATCAAATAACGGATGGAGGCAAGGCATGGATAACAGATGAATGGAGTAATTCAACTTTAAGGATTTTAGATGGTTTACATCCGGGAGATTATTTAATTATTGGTAATACCCCAACTGTGTTAAATGTTGTTGGAATGGATAATCCGGGTCTAGCTACTTATGTAGTGTTTGAAGATAATTTTATAGTTGATTGGGTACCTGATTTAGTGCATAAGATGTTTAATATAACACATCAAACTCAATCAGATGAATCAGGTTTAGTTTTAACTGATGTGCAGGCAAAAGACAGAGCATTTTTATTATTGGATGAAATGAGAAGATTGTACAGATTGATTGTATGGAGTGGATTATTTGATCCAAGAATAAGTATTTTTGACACTGTAAAAGTGATAGATGATAGGAGAGATGCAGGGAGTGAATCTTTATATTATTTAGTACAAGCTTTGACTAGAAAGGAATCTCAAATAAGAATTGAGGGTACTGAATTCAGTGCAGGAATAGCAGAATGATAAATGGCTTTCCACCATATACTAATAAAACAATATCTCGTGTACGTATCATGGGGCGTGTATTTGAGGATAAATGGCGACAAGTTAATAAAATAAAAAAAGCCACCGACAGTAATACCAGCATTACTGTTACTCCTCCACCTACTCCACCAGCATCTTCTTTAATACATACTGATGTGATTGATCCTACTTTGAATGATGATATTAGTTTAGGATATGATGAAGGAACTATTTGGATCAATACAGTTTTGGATACTGTTTTTATTTGCGCTGATAATACAATAGCAAATGCGGTTTGGGTTGATGTAAGTGATGTTGGTGATGATGTATTAGTAGCGGTTGATGCCATTGCGACTGCGGGTTATCTTGGCGCAGCTTACAATGATGGTGTTTTGAGAACTGATGATAGTGACATTTATAGTGATGGTGGGGATTTCATAACATTATTAATTGAAGAGTTTTATACAAGAAGAGATGAGTGGCTTCAAAATGGATTTGTTGATAGAACGCTTTCCACACTTCTATTTACTGATGGAACGCGAACTTTAAGCATTCAACCAACAGGTGTAAATTTTGATTTCTATGAAGAGGGGATAAAATATACAACCACTGGCGACACCATAATTATAGATAATACTGAAGGTGTCCATTACATTTATTATGATGGTGGTGTAATCACAGATTCAATTAATCCATCAGATGATGATATAAGTGTAATTATTAGAACGAAATGCCTTATCAGTATTATCTATTGGGATGTTTTGGCAGTTGAGGGAATTTATGTAGGTGAAGAAAGACACGGATATTCAATGGCTCCCACCACCCATGATTATCTACATTTCACCGAGGGATTACGTTATCTATCAGGTTTAGGTTTAAATACGATTGTTGCAGATCAGAATGGAGACGATGAAGAAGATTGTCAATTTGGAGTAGATGCTGGAAATGTTGCCGATGAAGATTTAAATTTAATAATTGATGCGGTGCTGGCAGCTACCGGATTGCCACTATATTATCTGACTGGTGCAGGTGGTGATTTAAACAGGTATGTTGACGCTGGCTATTCAATCAGGACATTTGATGATACCAATGCAGATAGACTTGCATACAATCAATTCACAGGTGGAGCTTGGCAGTTAACAGAAATATCAGCAAACAATAATTTTATGTTACTGCATATTTTTGCTACAACTGAGAAAGATAAACCTATGGTTGCCTTCATGGGGCAAAATGAATATGGCAATAAACCAGCTGCGCAGGCGGGAGCCAAAACTGAAATATTATCTTTAGTAACAAATGATATATTACTTCCTGAGACCAGACCAATTGCTACAATCATTTTTCAAACTTCATTAGCCTATGGTAATTCAAAAAATGCAAGGATAGTATCAACAGAAGATGGTGATGATTATATTGATTGGCGCAGTGAGTCAATATCACGAACTGTAGTCTCAACAGATCAGCATAATTCATTGTCTGGATTGCAGGGCGGGG
>Ga0114918_10005551_pt1 | contig 10815 bp, 13 predicted proteins | sample LantaG_FD_87015 | JGI IMG/M metagenome (GOLD analysis project Ga0114918, IMG submission 87015) | Deep subsurface microbial communities from Baltic Sea to uncover new lineages of life (NeLLi) - Landsort_02402 metaG | ecosystem: Environmental > Aquatic > Marine > Oceanic > Sediment | place... | reverse complement strand
ATTAATTGAATCAGTTCAACATGGTAAAAGATTTACACCAAAATATAAAAATATATTTAATGCTTTTACTGAAACAGATTTGAATAATTTAAAAGTTGTTATAGTAGGTCAAGATCCTTATCCAGGACATATGGTTGCAGATGGATTAGCATTTAGTTGTTCAGGATTATATGTTGCTGAAAATTATCTTAAACTTATGCTTAAAGAAACAATTGGTGATTGGACAGTTACAGGGAGAGTTTACTATACTGAAGAAGAATGTGATTTAAGACGTTGGGCTCATCAAGGTGTACTTTTACTTAACACAGCCCTTACTACTGAAATAGATAAATTAGGATCACACCAAAGTTTATGGAAACCTTTTACTCAACATATATTTACTGAAATAAATAAATTAAATAAAGATATTGTGTTTGTATTAATGGGTAGGAAAGCAGAAAGCTGGCAATTATTATTACCTGGACAAAAAATATTAAAATGTGTTCACCCTGCTGCAGCACAATATAAAGGAGGTAATTGGCTATCAGATAAAATATTTGAAAGGATTAATAAAGAACTAAAAAAACAAAAAAAGTCTTGTATAAACTGGTAATAATGGGTATATTTGTATCCCTCTAAATCTAAATAAATGATTGATAATCAAGATATTAAGCAACAACAAAGAAATGAAATTAAAAAGTTTCAATTAGATTTTGAAGATAAGCATGGTATAGAATTGTACATTATATCTTCACTTAAAGAAGGTCATACACTTACTCTAAAAAAATTTACACATATAACTAAACAATGTATTGCGGAAGATTATCCAAAATATAAAAATTACACATATAAAACTAAATCAAGAGAGCGTGATTTTGTAAAATATATTCAAGCAATGAGTTTTTTAGCTCATACTGACGGTTATTCTTATACAGCAATTGGTAAAGCTGTTAATAGAAATCATGCAACTATAATTCATTCTTGCAAACTTGTCAAAAATTGTATAGAAAATAATGATATGGAGTTTATAAAAGTGTTAAACACAATACAAAAAAAAATAGATAAATATGTGGGAACTATTTCAGAAGATTTTAAAAGAAAAGATGTCTCCAAATCAGTGCCTAATACTATTTGGGATGAAGCAAGGCGTATCATCAACAGCTAATACTAAATTAGATAAAGACGTATTAGTATCTAATGGATTTTTAGTAATTGAAGATGGTAAATATAAATTGACTGTAAAAGCTAAAGGGATTATGTCTAGATTAGATAATTACTTTATAAAAGCTAAGAAGAAAACAGATATACAGTTAATGGGTAAAGATTTTGCAACTAAAATAAACACTTTTAGAGAAATATTTCCTAATCAAAGATTACCTAGTGGTAAACCTGCTAGAGTAAATGTAAAAATGTTATCAGAATCATTTAGATGGTTCTTTGAAACATATGAATATGAGTGGGAACATGTCATGAATGCTACTAAGATGTATGTTAATGAATATAGAGATGCAGAGTATATGTATATGCAGACTAGTCAATACTTTATATCTAAACAAGATAAGCATAGAGTTAAACATTCTACTTTAGCTGATTACTGTGATATGATTAGAGATGGTATTGATACAGAAGAGCAAACATTTAAAGAAAAAGTAGTATGACAGCAAAAGAAATAACAGAAGTATTAAATAAATTAGACCTTGTGCTTGAAGATTTTCAAATGCTAAGAGATGGAACATGGGTTCCTGATAAGAAATCATGTGAAGCAAGTATTGATAATGTAGAAAGCATAATATATATAATAGACAATGGGTAAAACTGATAAATCGTGGGTAGGACAACATGCTGCATTTAGTGAAGCATTAAAATATATGAATGCAAGATCAAAAGGTGAAGAGAAATCAATCTATACACCTTGGCCAAAATTTAATGACGCTGCTACTGATGGTTTAGAATGGAATACTCTTACTGTAATTGGTGGTAGACCTGGATCAGGTAAAACATTAATAAAAGATCAAATTATTAGAGAATCATTTGCACTTAATCCGCATGATGACTTTAGAGTATTAGAATTTCAATTTGAGATGGTGGGTAGGACCTCAGCTATTAGAGAGTTTAGTTCTATGACAGGTAAAACATATAAAGAATTGTGTAGTGCGGGTAGTGTGTTGCAACCTGAAATACTAAACAAGTGTTTATTATATGCTAAAGAAAGAGTAAAAAATCCTGTAGATATAGTTAGTACACCTTTAACTGTTAATCAAATGCGTGAACAAATAGACATGTATATGAACTTACATAAAGGTAAAAAAACTATGATAACTTTAGATCATACAATGCTTGTTAAAAGAGCTCCATATCAAAATAATACATTAGATATGATGTTTGAATTAGGTGAGTTCTTTACACAATGTAAAAGAGATTATCCAGTTTTATTTATAGCATTATCACAACTTAATAGGAATATAGATAACCCGGATAGGGCTATAGATGGTAAGTATGGTAACTATATACTTGAGTCAGATATATTTGGCTCAGATGCAATGCTTCAGCATGCAGATATGTTAATAGGTATTAACAGACCAGCTAAGCAAAAGATTAAATTCTATGGTCCTGACAGATATATTATAGAAAATGATAGAACGTTAGTATTACATTTCTTAAAAGCTAGAAATGGTGATGCTAGAATGAGTTTCTTTAAAGCTAAGTTTGAACAAATGCAAATAGAAGAAATGAAAACACCAGATCAACAACAAAGAAGATAATTAATAATTATTAAAAAATGGCAATAACACCAACAGAAAGAAAGCAAAGAATTGCTAATTTAAAAAAAGAACATGAATTTTATTTTCAAACAGAAGGTAAAAATAATGTACTATATATACCTAAGATGGCTTATAGACCATCCGGTAAAGATGAACTCCATGTATCATTTTTTCCTAGTGAATTAGAAAAAGACCAAGATATTTATACAGAATTTGTTAGTATAGATTATGAGATTGAAGATTCAAAAAGAACATTGTATTTGATAAAATATAATCCTCATTGGAAAAGTGAATATGAATTAATAACAAGCAATTCAGGGTTTCAAAGACATTTAATACCTGTAAGTAAATTAAAAGTTATTAGTGATATTACAGATAGAAATAAAAATAAACTATCTACAGCAGGAATGCAAAGAGAGCAATTGGTTACAACGGCAAGTAATGCTACTAGTTTGTTTAATTTAACAAACCCAGATGAAACACCTTCTTCAAGTTTAATAGATAAACTAGAAGAAATAAATCAAACATTAATAACTCTAACTAAAGTAATAACTAAATTAATTAAATAAGAATGGCACAAAGCGTATTAGTCATAGCGGATTCAGGAACTGGAAAATCCACAGCTATTAGAGATTTAAATCCAGATGAAACTTTTATTATAAACATAGCAAATAAGCCTTTACCATTTAAAGGTTGGAAAAGCTCATATAAACAGATAAATAAAGAAAATCCAAAAGGCAATTTAACAATCACATCAACCGCACAAGGTATTGTTAAAGCTATGAAGCATGTTAATGATAAACTAGGTCATATTAAAACTATTATAGTAGATGATTGGCAATACATGAGTTCTTTTGAATATTTTGATAGAGCACATGAAAAAGGATATGATAAATTTACACAAATTGCATCTAATCTTGCTATGGTAGCTAAATTGCCTAAAGATTTAAGAGATGATTTAACTGTAATTTTCTTAACACACTCTGAAGAAACAACTGATTTAAATGGAAATAGAAAAGTAAAAGCAAAAACTATTGGTAAAATGATAGACAATACTTTAACTTTGGAAGGCTTATTTTCAATAGTATTATTTGGAAAGGTAAATAAAAATGATGATGGTGAACTTAGTTATGGTTTTGAAACTCAAAACAATGGTGAGAACACATGTAAATCACCACAAGGTATGTTTGAAGATCTCTTCATTCCAAACAACCTGCAGTATGTAAAAGACTGTATGAAAAAATATGAAGAGTAATTAATAAACTAATAATAAATTAAATTATGTTAAACACAAGTGGAATGTCTGCGGGAAGCGGCAAAGAGAAACCAGTAATTGGACCAGGAAACAATGTAGTAAAAATTAATTCTATTACATTTGATGTAACACCATATGCAGCTGATGCATTTAATATTATGTTACATGTAGAATCACAACCTATGGATGGAGAATTTCAAGGTTTTTTAGTAGATGCAAATAACCCTAATGGACCACGTTATCAAGGTCAAGTAGGAAGAATAAGATTTGCACCATACCCATATAAAGATGCCATATTACCTAACGGTAGTGAAATTAGTAGAGATACTGAAGTAATGAAAGCAATGATTTTTTTATCAGAACAATTAGATAAAAGAAAAGAATTAGATGCTATTCAAGCAAATACAATTGAAGATTTTATGAGTCAATGCGGTGCTGTTTTATCAGGACCAACATATTTAAACATGTGTTTTGGAACTCGTGAATGGGAAAACAAAGAAGGTTATGTGAATAATGATTTGTATTTACCAAAATTAAGTAAAACAGGTGTTCCTATTGAAGCATTGGGTGTGGAAAATTCTAGATTAATTACTTATAATCCTAGTGATAAGACTCACTATAAAGCATTAGTTAAAAAAGATGTACTACCAACATCAGGTTTTGAACCAGCTTCTGCAACAGGTGATGATTTTGAATTGTAAGAATCTTAATTAAAAAAAAGGCTTGGTGTAATGCTAAGCCTTTTTTTAAATAACTTTAATTTATATGTTTAATACTAAAAATATAGTGCTAGATGAACGCAATATACCAAGCACATGGGTATTTCAATATTATTTAAATCTTCCTGAACAACTTACTGGACAAAACATTAAAATTAAATCTATATTTAATCCTAATGATAAAACTCCAAGTTTTTGTATATATGTTAATGAGACTATTATGCAGTATAAGTTTAAAGACTTTTCAACAGGAAAGAATGGTAATAAAGTAGATTTAGTTAAGTCAATGTTTAATATAGAATATCCAGAAGCTAGTAGAAAAATAGTTAAGGATTATAATATGTTTGTAAAAACTAATGGTGTTCAAAAAATAGACTTTAAACCTGAATCAAAATGGGTAATAAATTATATTAAAGAAAGAAGTTGGACTATAACAGACAAGAAATATTGGCTGTCTTTTAGAATTGGTAAAACTATATTAGATGAATTTAATGTTAAACCTATTGAGTATTATACTCTAGTTAAAGAAAATTCTGACAAAATAAAAAATTTAAGATGTGGTAGCAAATGGTGTTATGGATACTTTGATAAGAATGGTGAAGTATATAAAATATATCAACCCTTTAGTAAAAAATATAAGTTTTACAAAGCTAAATCCTATTTGCAGGGTATAGATCAACTTAAATACAATAAACCTTACTTAGTTATATGCTCATCTTTAAAAGATGCTTTATGCTTAAAAGGAATGGGTTATAATGTAGAAGTATTAGCACCAGACAGTGAAAATACTATGATTAAACCTCATATTATAGAACATCTTAAAAAAAAATACAAAAAAGTAATAACTCTTTTTGATAATGATCATGCAGGTTTTGAAGCTATAAAAAAATATAAAGATTTATATGGTTTACACGGTTGTGCATTATCTATATCTAAAGATATATCTGATTCTATAAAAAACTATGGGTTGAATGAAGTACACACAATCTTAAAACCATTACTTAAACAAACTTTATCTAAATAATTATGAACTACGGTAAAGAATGGGCTTGGATGGATAATTTAGAAAATAATAATATGGGAAATAAAAAATGGTGGATACCAGGAAATGTACCTTCTAGTAAAAATGGAAGAAGATGGACGGGTAAATATTTTATTGCTAGTAAAGCTGTTATGAATTACAGAAAAGCAACTAAAGATATTTATGCTAAATATACTGAAGAGTTTAAAGAAGAACTCAAGAAGCATAAACTTCCGGTTAAAATATCTTTTGAATTTATTAGGGGTAGCCGCCATAAGTTTGATTATTTAAATCCTGCACAGACAGTGCAAGATGACATGGTTAAGTATGGGTGGATTGAAGATGACAATGCTGAATTTATTATACCAGCATTTGAACAATATACATATGATAAAGAAAAACCAGGTGTGTGGATAGAAATATTAAAAGATGAATAATATAACACTTGATCAGTTTTTTGGGTTAAGAGACTTATTAAATGGTTCTGATGAAGACTATGCAGTTGCAATTTCTAATTTAAATAACTTAGAATTTAATGATAAAAAAATAATTGATCGTTTGTTAGTTAAGTCTTTATCATTAGATGAAAGAAAAAGATTTTTAACAGGCAGTTCATTAGGCATTAACCAAAATAGTAAAATTTTAATAGGTATTAATTTATTTAATTATATAAAAAAAAATAGTAACAAAACAATATATGTGGATATACTATATGAAATAATGAAAGTATAATATTATGGATAACATACAAGATTTAGTTGCTAAAACAACTAAAGAATTAATTTTAACAGAGCCCTTTTATGGGCTTTTTTTAATTGGTATTAATAAGAAGTTTACTGATCAAATTCCTACAGCAGGAGTTAGTAAGCACGGTATTGGTATGCAATTGACTATAAACCCTGAGTTTTATGAAAACTTAAGTAAACCACATCGTGTTGGATTAATAAAGCATGAGCTTTTACATATTGCTTTTGGTCATTTAATAATGAGAGATTTGTATTCTGATCATAAGTTGTTTAACATAGCTGCAGATTTGGAGATTAATCAGTACATAGACATTAGCAAGTTACCAGAAGGAGGATTATTATTATCTAGTTTTCCTGAATTAAATCTTCCTAAAAAAGCAGGTACAAAAGAATATTATAAACTTTTAGAACAAGCACAAGAAGATGGAACATGTCCTGCATTAGATAATTTAATGGATAAAATGGACGGTGAATCAGAGTATTGTCACAGTACGTGGAATGAATTTGATGATTTGTCTGAACCAGATAAAAAATTATTGCAAAAACAAGTAGAGCATCAGTTAAAAGATGCTGCTGAAACAACGGTTAAAAAGCAAGGGAGTATACCTGGTGAATTTAAAGATTTAATTGAAAGATTATTTCACATAGAACCGGCTAAATTTGATTGGAAAGGTTATTTAAAAAGGTTTGTTGGTAATTCTAGTATAGTTTACACTAAAAAATTAAGACGCAAGTATAACAAACGTTATTCTGGTAGTCCTGGTTTAAAAATCAAGTTTAAGAATCATATTCTTGTTGGTGTTGACACAAGTGGATCAGTAAACAATGAAGAGCTAAATGAATTTTTTAGTGAATTAGCTCACATGAGTAAAACTGGTCATAAAATTACTGTTGCACAATGTGATACTAGTTTAAGAACAGTAGAAGAATTCAATCCTAAAAAAGATTGGGAAATACATGGTAGAGGTGGAACATCGTTCCAACCTGTTATAGACCACTATAATGAAAAAGGGTCATACACGGCACTTATATATCTAACAGATGGTGAAGCATATAATCCTGATAACTGTCCAAATAACACCTTGTGGGTGCTAAGCAGCGTATCAGATATGAATGATGAATTACCAGGACAAGTAATAAAACTAAATTAATAGAAAAAATGGCACAAGTAAATTTAAATGTAACAGAATTAAAAGGTTTTGTAAATCATATTATTAAAAACAACAGATATCTACAGGAAAATGGTAAAAGTCCTGTATCTATAGAAGTTGTAGGAGAATCAGGTATTGGAAAAACTTCCACCATAGTAGAATTGGCTGAAGAAAACAAATTAAAATTTGTTAAATTAAATCTTGCACAAATAGAAGAGTTAGGTGATTTAGTAGGTTTTCCTGTTAGACAATTTCAAATGTATAAAGAAAAAAAGATATCTAATCCAAAAATAGCAGTTGCAGATATAAATTATACTGCGGCACAAAGATCTGCTGCATCTAATGATTTAGCAAATATGCCAACAACTATAACTAAAAAAGTTGGCACTTGGGTTGATGAACTTGCAGTTCAAGAATATCTTAAAACAGGATACAAAATGACAGGCAAAAATAGAATGTCATATTGTGCTCCTGAATGGATAGCAGATGCAAAAGAAGGTGGTATTTTATTATTAGATGACTGGAACCGTGCAGATACTAGATTCATTCAAGCAGTTATGGAATTAATTGACCGTCAGACTTATATTTCATGGACATTACCAAAAGATTGGCATATTATGTTAACAGCAAACCCTGATAACGGAGATTATATGGTTAACAGTGTAGATTCAGCACAGAAAACTAGATATGTAACCGCAAACCTCAAGTTTGATGTTAATGTATGGGCCGAGTGGGCAGAAGGCGCAGGAATTGATACTAGATGTATTAACTTTCTGTTACTTCACCCAGAATTAGTAACACAAGAAACTAATGCAAGGTCAATTACAACTTTCTTTAATTCAATTTCTAGTTTTGATAGTTTTGAAGATAACTTAAGTTTAATACAAATGATTGGTGAAGGTTCTGTTGGAGATGCGTTTGCTTCTATGTTTACTACATTTATTAATAACAAGTTGGATAAGCTTGTTACACCTAAAGATTTATTAACTCATGAAAATGAATCTTATATTTTAGGTGAATTACGTGGATGTATTGGTGAAGATGATACTTACCGTGCAGATATTGCTGCTACATTAGCAACACGTTTAGCTAATTTTTCAGTAGTATATTCTAAAGAAAACACAATAAGTCAAAAAATTACAGATAGGCTTATATCTTTATGTACTAAAGAATATTTTACTAATGACCTTAAGTATTTAATAGTAAGATCACTTTTTAGTGGTAATAAACAGAAGTTTAATAAAATGATGATGAATCCATCTATCATTAAAATGACAATGAAATAAAATGGCAAATAAATCAGTATATCAAGATTTTAATACTGATGCTTTAGCTTATTTTGGATTAGAACAGGACACTATTTACGGTGTCCTGTCTGATTCAAGTGATGTAAGCAAAGTATTATGTACTCAAGATAGAACCACATATGAGAAAATAAACACTATACTAACAGTACCAACAGAAAGTGAACATACTTTTATAACCAAAAAAAAAGCTTTTATATTACCTAGATGTAATGTATCTCAAGATAGAATAAAAGCAGCTCTTAAAGAACATAGTATATCTATTACAAATGATTACACACTAGCAGATTTAATAATAGGTCATGAAGATATAGAAGGTTATAAATTAGAAAACGCAGAAAACATACCTTCTACATCAATGATGAACAAGTTGTGGAATTATGAAACAACAAAAGGTAGGACTGATGCAACACACCCTAAAGAAATAGCAATACACAATTCAGGTTTAGAGGTTATTGTAACCCCTAAACTTTTAAATAGTGTAAGATATTATGATTTAGTTATGGAAGATAGTTTATATGATTCTTGGATGTTAACCGGGATGGCTATTAATTTAGCTCATATAATTGAAACCACAAATGTAAGTGTTGTTGATTGTGAAACAGTGCTTCATACTTCTGCAACTAAAATGATTTTAGATGAAGAACTTTTTAATGATTTAAAATCACAATTAGATGCTTATGGTGAAGATAGAGCTTTAGCTCTTAAAATTATACCTACTATAGATTATAAAACAAATTATCATTTACTGTGGCAATTTGCTCAAGATTGTGATAATATAACATATGCTGATAGTAGGGATAAAGATTTGCAATACTGGCTAAATATCTCACGTTTTAAAGAGTTTGGGAGAAAAAGTGCACAAGAAATGATACTTTGGTTGGAAGAAAACAAAAAGTTATGTAAAACAACTTTTAAATATTTAGAGCCTATTGTAAGAAATGAGATTAGTATACACAACAGAGATCTTTATACATTTAAAGTAGCTGTAAAAAAAGAATATCAACAATATTTAAAATAATAAAATAATGAAAGATATATACATATTTACTTTTGAGCTTAGTGACAATGATTCTGTTAATTCAAATAAGCAAATTAAAGCAAATGCAATAAGTTGGAAAAAAACTGAAGATAAACAAATACACACAAGTAATTCTTGGTATTTAAATAAACAAGATTTAATAAGTGTAGGTTTACCTGAAATTAAAAAAGAAACATTTACATTACAAGATAAAAAAATATATAGATTTCCTAAATTAGATTTACCTAGACAAAAAGTAGATTTGTTAAAAGAAAAATTTAATTGTAAGGTTATACGTGATCCTAACAAAGCAGATGTACATGTAGTATCATCTAAATTTTTTTCTAATCTGTTTGTTAGACAGTATGGGTTATCTGTTTCTGTTGCTGACATGTTTAAAATGCTAAAAACATTTAAAGAAAAAAATAGTTTATTTACAGATGTAGCATTAGAAAGTATAAATGATTTCTTGGCTGCAGTTCCAAAAGATGCTGCTGTTATGTATAGTTGTAAAACTGGTTGGAATCGTAGCATTAACGTTGATCCTGTTCATAGTATTATTAAAGATTATGAAAATGATTTTTTAAATGACCGTAATAATAATTGGCTATTACCAGAAGAAAATTGTAAATCTTACAATGACATTGTATCTTCAACTGCTACAATAGTTTTAGACACTGACATATGTGATATTATAGATCAAGATTTAGCTGTTTTAAACTCTGATCAATATAATGAGATTGAACAAATGGTTAAAAATAATGATATAGATAATAGATCTCTTGCTTTAGAGATGCTTGCTAATTGTAATATTAATAAATCATTTGATGTAGTATCAGGTTTATATTTTTGGTGGT
>Ga0114918_10005550_pt1 | contig 10816 bp, 16 predicted proteins | sample LantaG_FD_87015 | JGI IMG/M metagenome (GOLD analysis project Ga0114918, IMG submission 87015) | Deep subsurface microbial communities from Baltic Sea to uncover new lineages of life (NeLLi) - Landsort_02402 metaG | ecosystem: Environmental > Aquatic > Marine > Oceanic > Sediment | place... | reverse complement strand
CGACTCTCTGTTAGTCTTTGCTGACCAACAATTAAATCCGAATTACTTTCCTTAAAAGGTTAAGCAACCAAACTTAAATGAGATGAAGCCCTAATGCTTGTTAAACACTCGAACAACAAAACTAAGCTTTTCCTTTCATTAGCCTAAGCCAACTTTCTTGTATTGTTTCCAATACTCAACCACCACTTTTCCCATGATAGTTTACCCTCTTCAGGTAAGTACTCACTTATTGCATAGATGTCCAACAGAATAAATCGTGAAGGCGAGGGTGACACCCCCATTTATAGCTTGTTACCAAGCGTTATCTTCCCCTAAGGGCTTGCGATGACTTTCGTCACCACGAGACTCTATACAGCCTCAATATTATTGTTGTTAGAATTGTAATAGCTGGTTCATGTTACATAACCAATTTAAAAGCGAAGGACATCTGCTATATTTCATACAGTTGTAAGTTTTTCCTATTCTCACTTTCCTCACTTACTATTACTGTCGAATAGACCTAAACATTTAGACCAACAACAATTTTTTCAATACTTTTCAAAGAACTTTTTCTTTATTTATCTTTCGACTCTGCAATATTACGAAACAATATTCGATAATGCAAGAGTTTTTAAATATTTTTTTTATTTTTTTAAAAAAGCTGGGGCCGAAACCCCTAGCCTTCTTAAAGCAAAGACCTTCCTGCGCAATGAACACTCCATAGGCTACTTTCGTAGCAGTAGTGTATCGGTTGGTCAATACTATTTTTTTCCGAGCTTTGTAAGCTTGAAGTAAACTTCAGCGGAGATAACTCCTCTTACAAATCGGGAGAGAGGCTTTGTTCTTGCTTCTCTTTTTCGTTTAGCTCGGCCCTCTTTTTGAGAGCCTCCCATTTTCGCCATGACTTAAATTTTAAATGTTAATACTTAAGTCATGACTAATCGTTTTTCAATGTAATCTACGTTTGAGGGACTAACAGGGCTCGAACCTGCGACTATTGGGTTAGAATCCAACCGCTCTACCAACTGAGGCGTATAGTCCCAAATAAAGAAGCTGGCAGTTGCCCAGCAGCTCCTTTAATTTCAGATGTCTAAAAAAGGCATAGCCCTCATTAAATCATCTTTGTGGTCGATTATGACTTTAGCACCAGCGTCAGCTTTCAGCAGAACCTCAAGCGTTGGATAGTACGTAATATCATTATCTTCCATCTCTTCCCATCCATAGCATGAACAGTGTCCTCCCGATACAGCAGCCCACTCGCCAGAGGCGGTAAGTCCGTATTGAGTAACGTACTCTTCATAGTCGTCAAGATAAAAACCGTCAGCCAGAACTATCCACAACACATTTCCCAGAGGGAATTGTATTCTGTCTATATTATCTACCCCTGTTTCCAAGGATGTCAAACCCGACCAAGAGTAAGCCTCTTGACCTCTTTGGTTAGAAAGAGCTTCTTCAAATGTTTCAAATGTTTTCATAAAAAATGTTTAATTGGTTAATATCAGATTATCCTAAACATTATTATTCATCACTGAAACTGAAGAAATGTTTTTTGAGATGACTGTGGTGATTGTGTTTTGCACAGCTGCATGAGAGGCTTCTTAAGTCCTCACCCGTCACACCCAAGTGGTCACAATTCCAAGAGGGAAGCTCGTAGTCCAACACCTTGCAAGCAAGGCATCTCAAAAGTTTTAAATATTTTAAAAGTACCAATTGGATTCAAGATATTGAGGTGCGTGCCTCTATCTAATACCAATATTCACCCCTGCAAATTGAGCTCAGCAGGTTGCCTTCAACGGGCAGTTAGTCTGATTTCGTCAACAAGGTTCTAGTTTAGCTTAACCAGATTCGTCAACTTGACTTATAGTACTTTTTTAAAACATCATCTCTGCAAGATACCCCTTCCTGTTCGCCAGTCAAGCAGAGTCTTTTAACAGCTTGCGTTTATTCTTTCCAAAGGCGCTCAATCGGAAAGGTTACGCTATGCGAGCTAAATGATGTTTCAATTTTTTAAAGTGTCAAAGAACTGTTGGAACCATTGTTCCTTTGTTTCTGTATCGTTGTACGGTGCAAATGTACTAAATGTTTCAGTAAATATCAAAAAAAATTATAAATTATTTTTAATCTACTGATAATCAGTATTAATCGTGGTCATATTCTTCCACAGTAATCTCACCTTTTCTAACAATAACAGTAGCGTGGTCACCAAACATTGTCTTAAAGTCGTCTTTATCTAGTTGTGCTAGAAAGCCTCCAATTGCTTCATAAATCTTTACAGACCTTGCCCCTGGGTTTTTATACCTCTTAGTGGTGATTCTATTGTTTTCATCTCTATTCCACTCGTAATTACTAATTTCTCCATCTTCCCATATATTGACCAACCCTTCTTCTCCATCATCATAATCAGAATATCCGTTAATACCAAAGTCATCTGAATTACACCAGAACTCACATGGTTCTCCATCGTTAAAGTAAGGAGTGTATTGAGTCCAGCTTACAGATTTAACTTCACTATATGTATCAAAGATAACATCCATACCTTTAATAAAGAAATTCTTTACTTTACTTCTAGCCTCATCACGAAGTCTTTTCATTTCTTCTTTGATTGCTAAAAAGTCATCCTCAGTTTCTTTAACAACTTCTTTTATTTCTTTCGCAGTAACAACTTCTGGAACTTTTACTTCTTCAACGTCACCAGTCATAAAATCATCCACTGAATCAAATATGCCAGATGATTTCTTTACAACTGGAACCTCTTGTAATTCAAGTAAGTTGTCGTTAGGCTGAAACTCTTCATTAGGTAAACTATTGTCTTCAACCTCAACCTCAACAATTTCGTAAAATCTAATATAAGAATACTTTATTAAATTCTTAATTTGCTCATCCGTTGCTTCCTTTGGAATTCTTAATCTCCAGTCATCATTTGGGTCAATACCAATTTCTCTTAAAGCGTCCTCAAACTCTTCTTCGTTATTTGATAATTCAGAAATATCACCACCGTAATACCCTATATCTTCACCCCTCCATTTCTCAACTTCTAACTCTAATAATTTCAATTTAGCAGTTGCTTCATTTAAGATTATTTTCTTTGGAGTACCACCACCGCTTTCGCCTCTATAGTAATACTCATCATTATATTCATACCCAATTTCCTGGATTACAAAACCTATTTTTCCCATGATTTCTATTTAATCTAATTTTAATACTGTTACTCTTTTTGTTGCCTCAATCTTTTTGTAAGAACTCGGACAACCTGTTCTGCCATTGTTCATCCAATCCTGGAACTCAATGTGTTCAATATAATCTTGAGCTGTTGGAATGTACTTCATCCCAAAGTCTTCTAACACATGCTGCTCAGCAATCTCTCTCACAGATACCTCTTTACCATCTGAGTTCTTAATACATGTTCCAAATTCTCTATTCTCTCTTAACAATTGAAGGATGTCTTCTTCGAAGGATTCTGGTAAATCATATTTTTCTCTAATTCTCTCAATTCCTTCAAAATTAACTCCAAATATTTTTTCCATATAAAATATCCCCCCACTATGATGCCATATAGTACGATGTCTATTATCAGCTATAAAAGCCTTAGATGAGTCCATCCAATTATGAATATCTATATAATCATCTTCTTTTCCTTTAAATTTTTTTACTGAACTCTTCGCATGAATAAATGGTTTTGCCATAATTTTATTTTTTTAACTGTTTATATTTAATATTTTCCCTATTACAAAACTCCCACTTAAATCCTCCAGCTGTTTTTGCTGGCATCTTCTCATTAAGAGTATTATGAATTCCAGAAACAGAAATATTAAGATAATCTGCAGCTTCTTTACATGAATCCCATGTTTTTACTACATTCAAATCTTTATCCATCTGCTTAACTGGAATTGACTTTATTTTACTAAGATGTTCTTTTTGCTCCTCTGACATCTTCTTACCTCTTGTTCTCTTTCCGTAATTATTCCCTAAAAGCTGTTTCCTTCTCTTTTCTTTTAATTCTTTTGCCTTCTCTGGCCCGTGAATTTCTTCATCTGTTATGTTTTGAAAAATTGTTAAATTCTTTATTCTACTCTTTCCCATAACTATATTTTAACTCTTATTATTCTTTCATTGTCAATCAAACCACTAGTCATCCAGTATTCAACATAATTTCTGTCACAAAAATCCTTATCATACACAGCCTCTTTCCAGTTTTCAACTGAAAATGTTTTAATCAAACTACCATCTCTCCAAAATGAATCACCTAAATTGTATTCAATAGTTTGACCATACCTCAACTCCTCTATACTAGGAATGTAATAACCTCCCTTAATCATCTGGTTTATCTAATTTCTTTAATATCTGTTTGTTTAATTGCGTTTTCAATCATCTCAATTTCTTTATCAAACCAAGCTTTTCTCTCTTCCTCAGTTTCAATTTTTACAACAGAAGCCCTCGCCTCTATTAATGCCCACTTCTTTGCTTGATATATTGCACTCCAAATTGGACGGTCTGATATATTTTTCATAGCCTCTAATTGAAGTGTGAAATCTTCTTTAGTCCAATACTTTGTGTATTTTTTTACTTCTGCCTCTACTAATTCATGAACTTCGTCTGGTGTTAGTTTTTTTCTATTCATCTTCTGGTTTATTTATAAAATTCTTCCAATATTTCAGTTATTATTTCTCTTTGCTCTTCAGTAATTTCTCCGATATTTCCATCCTTAGATATGAGTTTCATCATGCAATACTCAGCCCCAGACTTCATCTGGTCAATCGTATAAGTATTTATCTCTCCACACTTTATCTTTTCTCTGCGTATTTTTTCTTCCTTACCTATACTACGAGGCGAGCCTCCAAAACCTTTTTCATAATCACATATATATATCTGCGGAGCTTTTCTTGCGGTTTTAAGCATTTTAAGATATGCTTCAATAGCTTTGTACATATCTTCTCCTAATCTACCATCCAATGACCCAAAAGCTTTATCACTATTTTTTAGAACCTTCTTGCTAGTTTAATTTTTTTAATTTTGGTTTCTTCATCCATATCCATAATATCAGCAATAGAATCCCTATTCATTGCTGTGTGGATACGTAATTTGTCCCAATACTCACTTGGCGCACATATACTCATTATTTCCCTGTTTTTGTAACATAATCTTCAATCAAAAGAAAAGGACTATGCTGATGTGCGTGAAACCAACTTACTCCGAATTTATCTCCCAATTTCTTGCTGGTATAAACAGTTTTTACTCCACCCCCAGCCATTTCTACTAACTGCAGATAACCGTGATATATTCCTTTATAAGTCCCAATACCAAAATCTCTTATGATATTTCTTTTATTCTCCTTCGTCATCATTCCTCTGGTTTTTCTAATTTCTTTAATATCTCATAGTTGAATTCATCAACTCTATCGTTTTGAAACCTCACCGATAGTCCATCTTCCTGCGAATTCTTAATAACAAACCCTTTAATACCTATGAACTCTCCATATTCCTCTCTGTCAAGTCTATCCATTTTACTTTCATCAATCATAACCCAATCACCTCTCCTAAGGTTTTCTAGTATAGCACTATCATTTTTTACTGTGTGCCTGTATTTTCCTTTAAAGTACTCTAGCATCATATGAACTCTATCATTATGAAGACACCCTAATTCTCCAACTTGCTCAGAAGCTGGCATCTCACGACCCCACGGCTCACCAGCAAGCATAACACTAGAACAAACACTTGTAGTAGGTCTAACATAATGCCAACCATCTCTATGAGGCATCTCGTAGTACATGCTGCCTTGTGAAAGAATTGTTGAGAATATCTCTGGTTCTTCAAGACCTTCTCCGAACCCCATTCCCATCTCATATTCACCTTCAATTACATGAATAGAACTTGGCCAGGGGTGAGGGTGAAATAACGGCTCCCCTTTTTCACAAGGATGAATAAAGTGAAGGAATAATCTATACTTACCTAATTGGCACCAAATCCTCTCAACATGTGGTGGGTGGTAATTTACATCTACAGATTTCCATATTGACGCATCACACAATAGGTCATATAATTTAACCCTCTCAATCTGCTGTAATTTCTCTATCAAAGTCTTTTCAGTAACCATATTCTAAAGATAAATAAAGAAAGTTAAAATACCAAAAAATGAGACTATTTATAGGAAACTTTTTATAATGAGCAAAAACACAGACGGATTATCGTTCTCAGAAATCCAAGAAATCATATCAGAAACACTAGAATCTTTAAGAGAAGACAAAGATTTTGATACCAAGGCAGCTAAGATAAAAAAACAATGGGGTGGGGAACTACCTCCAGAAGAAGAATTTGATGCTTTTGAGTTTTTTGGAGATGCTGGAGATGCAGCTGAGGCTGATATTAAAGATGAATTCGGTGATGATGAGTTCGCTCCTTTCGGGTCACTTGAAGACCCTAATATGCTTAGAGACCTTGAGGAAGATGAAGAAGTTGGTCAAAAAGGTTTATTCAGACCTCAAGATTCAGAAGGCAATGATATTAGATTAAAATCACTTGTTACTGACCTAGAAGGTAAGAAAAAAGGAAGAGTAATGGGATTCGGTGATGATGGCTCTGGTAACATGATTGCTAGAGTTGAGTGGGCTTGGCCAATAGATATGAAGTTTATGGCTCCAGATGAAATGGGGGAAAAACAAGAGCCTCTTACTAACCTAATCGTTCAAGGATTAAATGAAGGAGATTCTGATTACGGTAACGATAAACTGAGAGGCGTGAGAGTTACTTATGCAGATGGAACAGTTATTCCGACTTCCATGGCAGCTCACCTTACTGATGATGAAATAAGAGATTACTTCAAAGTGGGTTCTTTATTCAACATAGGAAGTCTTGAAGACAATATGCAAGCTGTAGATAGTGTTGAAATTGTTAGAGAAGATGAAGAGATGGGGGATGATTCTAAAACATATGATTTCGATAAAAAAAGTCTTTATAACTGGTTTCAAGATGCAATGTATCAACTAGGAGATTTTGACGAAGCTGAAGCAGCTTTTGAAATGGAGAAAGCTTTTAATAGAGATTATGATTATAAATTAAAAATGAACGAAATGAGCGATAAACTTAAAATGGGAAGAAAAGACATTGATGGTCTTGATGAACCTAAGAAAGATAAACTTAAAATGGGACGAAAAGACATTGACGGTCTTGATGACCCTAAGAAAGAAAAGCTTAAAATGGGACGAAAAGATATTGATGGGATTGACGAAGATACTATTGAAGAAATGAGAGGTCTTGGTAAAGGTGTTAAGAATTCTGGAGATAGAAACGTTAAACAACGTGATGACAACCATAGCGCTCCTACTACAAACATCAACGAATCTATTGATAATAGCATTAAAACATTAATGTCGAACAAAGTTACAAAAAAAGGCCTTAAAGAATTTATTTCTGAAGAAGCAAAAAAAGTAGCTAAAAACTTAAAGAGATAATGAACGAATCAGAAGTTAGAAAAATAGTTAGAGGAGTATTAAAAGAATACATAAGCACTAGCCAACTTAGAAAAGTTGATGACTTTGCTGATTCTTTATTTAACCCACTTGGTGTTGATGTAGAATTTTCTACACACTTTGTTGATAGATTGAATGACCCTAGAAACGGTGAGGCAATAGAAACTGATGAATTAAAAGATTTATTTGTTAAGCTTTACCAGAAGTATGGAGAAAAGATTCCTAACTTTAGAAATGGTACACACGCTCTTGTTACAGATTTAAACACAAACATTAATATCCCTTTTGAATTGAAATGGGATAAGCAAAGAAAAATGTTCGATATGGTTAACAACACTGTATTAAGAACAAAGAAATTTCATGTATCGCCTTCAGAACCGAATCACATGAAATTAAGAGTATAATGAACATTAGACAAATCATACGAGAAGAACTCATAAGAGTTATGTCAGAAGACATCACAATTCCTATTAATATAGGAGATGAGATTCTTGGTGGTAAGTTTAAAAACAAAAAAATAAAGGTAAAAGAAATAGGAGAAAATGAAAAAGGGGACATTACCATTAATGGCAAGCCCCTTTTAAGATTTAGAATCCCTAAAGAAGATTAGTCAATCCTCCCAAAATCTCTCTTTCCTATTTTTATAATTTGTCCATGAGCTATGTGAGAATCCTCCACAGCTTTAACACCATCAATTTTAACAGCACCATCTGCAAGTAATCTTCTTGCTTGTGTTTTGCTGCACCCTCTAATTTTTATAATAGCATCCAATAAATCGTCAGCTCTGATGTCTTCAATATCATCTGGAATCTCTTTATTTTGAATTCTATCCTCAAACTGTTTAAGGCAAGTTTCAGCCATTGATATGTCAAATAATTGCTCAACAATGTCAAATGCCATCTTTTTCTTTCTGGCCATTGGCTTAGACTCTTTATTTTCATCAGTAAGAATTGGAATCCACTCATTCATTGTCTCATCAGAAATTGACATACACTTTCCAAATATATCTGTCGGGTCATCATCAAGAAAAATGCAATTCCCAAGAGACTTACTCATCTTTCTACCATCTGTGCCATTTATAATTGGAGCCATTATACAAACTTGTGGCTCTTGACCATTCAATTCTTGCAAACGTCTTGCAACTTGGAAATTGAAGAGTTGGTCTGTTCCACCTATCTCTATTTCTGATTCCACTGTTACAGAATCTATTCCTTGTAATATAGGAACTATTAATTCATGAACTCCAATTGCAACTCCGTTTGCCAATCTCTTAGCAAAAGCATCTCTCCGTGTCATTTGTTGAACCGTGAAGTCGCTTACTATTTGCATAAGCTCTGGAACACCCATTTCGCTAAATCTGTCCCCATTTTTAAACACATGGAATCCAGGTTTAAGAATTTGCTTAACATGCATCAATATGTGCTTAGCATTTTTTCTAACTTCTTCTTCTGATAGAATAGGCCTTGTTTCATCTTTACCAGACGGGTCTCCCATCTGCGCTGTAAACGTCCCTAATACTATTGTAATGTCTTTGCCTTCATCTTGTAACTTCTTTACAATTCTAAGCGGCACAAGATGCCCCAGGTGCAACGCTGGGAATGTTGGGTCAATGCCGAACTTGACTCTATTCAAACCTTTAATGTCTGAACCTTCTGGAAATATTTCTGTGTTAATCATTTTGATATAAATTTTCGCTGATTAATTCTGAATCATCTCCATTATCTGAAAATCCTTTTCCGAATTTAATCTGATTGTTTTCATTTGCTATCTTCCAACCTTCTTTTCTGTCAACATATCGGTTCTTGGAAGTCAGGAACCCTTGGTGCTCTCGACCAGGATATGTTTGCTCTGGAATATCTTTTACAAGAGCATCCAAAGTCTTATAACAGTCTCCGTGACGATAGCCAGTTACCATTATATCTCCCCACATAATAGCGGAGCACAAGATGAATTCTTTATCTTCCATAATTAAAAAAAGGTAGACCTTTGAGCCTACCTTTGTGTTATACGAAACAAATCTAAAAATGTTTCACTTGAAGCGGGTGAGGGACTCGAACCCCCGACTCCTTATGAGAGCTCCAGCTTATGAGACTGGCGAGATACCAACTTCTCTAACCCGCAATATTGTACCGATGGTTGGGCTCGAACCAACATTAGGAATAAATCCAACCAACTTATGAGGCTGGTGCAATTACCATTTCTGCGCACATCGGCATGCGATGGGATAAGCTCCCATCAGGCTTTTATTTATCTGGATACTCAGCATCCATTTGTTCAATACATCCATAAGGACTTCCGCCCTCAATTATTTGAATATTCTTGAAGCCGTTCTCCTCAGTTATTACTGATTCCTCTGGCCTAACAGAACCTGTGTATTTTCCATCACCTTTCTTATGTTCAATATTACCAGATGCTGGATTATAACTTCCCCAGTCTCCGCCTCTACCGTTTCCAATTGGCTCTATATAATACCTTTTTCCTGTTCGCATCGAATAAACAATGTGTTTTCCTGTTTCGTCTGAATTGACTAGAAAGTTTCTAATCACGTCATTTGTTACCCCTTTTTCATAACCCTCGTTTTTAATTGTTAATAATTTGAGCAGATGACGGGGTTCGAACCCGCAACCCCTGACTTGGAAGGCCAGCGCTCAACCAATTGAGCTTCATCTGCATGTGTTGATTCTGTTTACTATAATGACTAAATCAACAAAAAGTCCCTGGAGCAGAAAGTGGGATTCGAACCCACGGTGTGACATTATCTGACCAGGTTGGAAACCTAGCGCAATCGACCAACTATGCGATTTCTGCATTAATAAAATAATCATAACCAGTAATTGTCAGATGCCTTTAACCACTCAGCCAACCTCCCAAGTTTATCTCTTGTGGGAGGTGCAGGATTCGAACGCTGCGTAGGATTTCTCCGTCTGTTTTACTATAGTAACTGATTATATGGTTTTATTGTGCAGTAAGAGAGGCTCGAACTCTCCGCCTCCACGTTGGCAACGTGGCGCTCTTCCTACGATGAGCTATTACTGCTTGTTTTTTATTTGTTAATATTCTTTTTGTTTTTTTCTTGTGCAATTTTAAGTTGCGTTGCAAATTTCATATGTGCAATCAATCTCTTGATGCTATCTATGTCTTTGCTTTTTTTATTCTTTTTCATTTTACTTTCCTCTCCTCTTTCTTTTGTCACTTTGTCGGGTAGGCCAGGCTCGAACTGACATTTTCCAAGTCCCAAACTTGGTAGACTAACCATTCTCTCACTACCCGTTATTTTTTATTTTTCTTCCTTTTTCCCAGCCCTCTCTTACAAAAGCTTCTAATTCTTGTTTCTTTATTTTCTTGTTTTCTCCACCTCTGGTAATCCAACAAGTT
>Ga0114918_10005549_pt1 | contig 10817 bp, 18 predicted proteins | sample LantaG_FD_87015 | JGI IMG/M metagenome (GOLD analysis project Ga0114918, IMG submission 87015) | Deep subsurface microbial communities from Baltic Sea to uncover new lineages of life (NeLLi) - Landsort_02402 metaG | ecosystem: Environmental > Aquatic > Marine > Oceanic > Sediment | place... | reverse complement strand
GATGATGATCAAAATATAATAATAGAAGGAATATGGCTTCAAAGTTCTGGCGCAGAAGAAGTTTATTTGAAAATTGGAGAAACTGGAACTGCTGTTAAAACATCAGGTGCAGATGTAACCCCTGTTAATTTAAATGCTGGCAGTGGAAACTTGGCAGCCTGTACTTGTTATTCAAATGCAGGAGACGGAGCGGTAGATATCACAGGATTAAGTGGGGGATCCATTTTCCAAAAATATTGGATAACAGCAGCGGCCGATACAAAGTTTTTTAATTTTGAACAAGATATTATTCTCCCAAAAAACAAAACATTTACTATATATTGTGTCGGAGGAGACACAAACATCAGAGGAACGGCTTGTTTTTTCTTTCATGATAACCCTATAGGTTAATAAGGCTTTAAAATGTCTATTAAATCACATATTGTAGATCCTGCAACTGGACTTAAAGCTCAAGTTGTCAAAGGAACAGAAACCAATTCGTTATCTGTAGCTACAAATCCCCTAAAAACATTTTATAATCAAATATTGTTCTTCACAGATGAAAATGGTAGCGTAGATATGAATATCGGGACTGCATATGGAGCAACTCCAGAAGGGGTATATGATGGAGCAGATAAATCTCAATGGACAGCTTCAACAATTGTTGGCGATGCAGGCGATTTTGTTCACGATCAAGCTAATGAGCATGCAAAAGATGCGGTAGTCACAGTTATAGATTGGACTGCATTAGCATTAGATACTATAACTATAGACATATCACTAAACGCAGCGGCTTCAGCTCAAACTATTTTAACAGAAGGAGCAGATTGGGACAACGAAGTAAATAATGATACAACAGCTGAAAATATTAGAGCAGCGTTGCATGCTATTACTGGTGTTACCGCAACAAGAAGTTCTGCTATTGTTACTATTATAGCTGATTTAAATTACGACATAACATCATTAACAACAAGCGCTAATATAACAACAGAGATGTCAGCAACAGCTCAAGCAGAAGACGCAACAGGAGCAGAAAACAACGAAGTTGCTCAGTTCGCCCATACAGGAGATTTTGATACAAGTAGTTATACCGCTATTACAGGATGGGTTTATTTTACAAAATGGAAAGATGAAGCATGGGACATATATGGATGGGATGTTAGCGAAGGAACAATAGTTGGAAATGCAGTTAATATAGCTAATTATGTAAGCCCTAATACATTAAATGTTTGGTTGAAATTTACTATTCCATTATCTGATATGGGATTGTCAAGTGTGACAACTGGATTTGATGCATTAAGAATAAAAGTAGTCAAGAGAGACTCTAATTTTTTTCTCGATTATGTAGAAATACAAGAAGCTGGAACAGTAGATCCAACAGAATATTTTATAACACCAGAAAAAGAAACATGGTTGCATGTTCATAGTTTCACAATTTCTATAGCTGATGCTCTTGCTGGAACTTTAGCAGATGGGACAATGCCTGGTTTGTCATATAATAAACTTTTAGGAGAAGATGAACTATCAAACGGGATTGTTTATAATAGAGTACAAGATGGAGTTAATCAACAAACAGTTGTTTTAAAAAATATATCAGATCTTTTATCATGGTCTGGTTCTAGTATTAAAAACCATATGTCAGACGGAACCAATACATTTATTTCAATAGAATACGTATTTACAGAACCAGTTATTTTAAAACCAGAAGACGATGACAAACTAAGAATTTTAATTGCAGATAGTTTATCAGGGATTTTATTGATGAGAATGTCTGTTGGCGCAAAATACGAAAATAGAAACTTAGTTTATTAATTGTTTAATATTAAATTTGTTCTATTTTGCCAATTTTTCCAAAAGGCATATCTAATAACAAGTCAACAAATTCTTTAATTTGTTTATAAACTTTTCCTTGAATAGAAAAACCAAATTTTTCAGCAGCTGTCTCTTTTATCCATTTTCTTAAGTCTGTTCCTTGCTCTGTAGATCTAGCATAACAATCACAAACCATTTCAGCTAAATATATTCTAGGCATCTCAGAGATACCGCCCCAGAATTCTGGATGATGTTGATTCGATGTCCAATGTTGTTCAATGGCCCATTTGATATTTCCATTTGATTCTCCTCGCAAAAGGAATTGCCATTCTATTCCTGTCAATTTGCTATTATCATGCAATAATCCATTTGATATCAAAATTCTACCAAATTCAGATTCTCCCTTTTCGATCATTCTTTCCCCAAGTAATTGAGTTGCATCTTGAACTAATTTAATATGTCTAAGTAAAGATTGCAAATGCTTTCTTCTGATTTCTTCTGTAGTTAGATCTTCTATTAAAGATTTAACTCCATTAGTTTTAGTTCCATTAGTTTTATTAGGAATATTTTCAGCCATAATAACCTCTTAGAATCATTATATTAAAGTATGCCTTTTTTATTAAGACAACAATGCTTAAATTTTTTATTGCTTCCACAGGGGCATTTTGCATTTCTTTTAATGCTATTCTTTTGATATGATTTTATCATCATAGGTGTTTCGTAAGAATCATCTATTTTTTCTACATCTTGTTTCTTTTTGTTCATTAATTTTTCCTTTTAAAATTATTTATAAGTAGGATCTAATCTTACGCCTATGCCTACAATGTGGTTTTCTTTATCGCCCCACTCTTTAATGATCTCTTTTTTATCTTTAAATTCATTAAAAAGTTTAGGAATTCTGTTATCTTTTTTGTCATCATAAATATCATGAAAAACTTGATATTTACTAGCATATAATTGTGAATCTTTTTTTGCAAATTTATAATGATGACAAGCATCAATAAAAACTAATGTTTTTTCAGGAACATATAACTTCTTTATTTTTAATGCTGCATCTGCACTTTTTTCATTAACAAAAACAGTTCCTTGTTTATAGTCTTCTGAATATAACTTACCTATATTTGAATCAACTGCAATAAAAGAAACATGAGGAGCAATTTGTTGCATTGCCCATAAGTTTCCTCCTCTATCTACACCTAATTCAATAATGTATTCTAATTCTTCACTTACGCTATCAAGCCAACTTAAAAATTCAAGATATTCTTTATAAACTTGATGAGCCTTACGCTCTTTTATTGCTTGCTTTGTAATATGTGCTACAAATCGATCTGTCATAATATTTAACAACCTTTTATAAAGCTAAACGGGACATACGGGACTCGAACCCGTGACCTCTGGATCGACAATCCAGCGCGGTAGCCAACTCCGCTAATGCCCCAACTGTATATTATATCATTTTTAAAATTTATTTATCTTTTATTTTTATTTTCAACCCAAACTAATTGATCATTATCATATTTTTCTCCAGTTAACGGGTGAGTCCATGTCAAAACTTTTCCATCACGTATGGCTGATCCAGCAATAATTTTCGCATTATAACCCATTTTTTTTGCACCAGAAATTTGTAATTTTGCTTGAGCATAAGAACATAACCAAATAATATCTGTATCTCTTCCTGCATAATTAAAATATTTCTGAATCATTTCTTGACCTAATGATACAATTGCTTTTCGTGATAATTTTTCTCCATTAAGCTTTTGCATTTGTTGTAATTCTAACCATTTTTCAGGTAAAATTTTTATAGAATATCCATTTTGAGTTAAAACAGCAGGTGCAAAAGCTGCATTGGGATAAGCTATTCTATGTAATATTATAGTTCCTTTTTCATCTGTCCACCTAAAGCCTTCATAAATTTTTTGTGTTTTCCAATTTGATTCATTCATTTTTTTTTCTCTTAATGGGATCTACAGGAGTCGAACCTGTACCTCATGATCTTCAATCATGCGAGCATAGTTTCTAATTGCATAGAAAAACATTCTAAATTAGATTTTTGGGTATCAGAGACTATAAGCTACTGACTCACTTCGTTCCAATAAAATCCAGTTCTATTGAGATGAAGTGACCGTTTTCTTTTACTGATTTTAGGCAAAGAACTAAGAGCAATATTCCTTGAAGCATTTAAATCTGAATCAAATGTAAAACCGCACTTAACACACTTAAATAGCTTTCTTTTCCTATTGCTTTTACAGACCCATCCGCATTTACTACACCTTTGACTAGTATAAGCAGAGTTTACTTTATAAACAAGGACACCTTGTTCATGACAATAATTCTCTAACTTATCAAAAATGTTAGCGTAAGTCCAGTGACTTAATTGACGAGAATATTTACGACCTCTTCTTAAATATTTAATATTTTCTATATTAACCTGCTTTACTTTACTAAGATTAAGCTGATTAATAGACCAATGAATATGATTTTTTCTATGTTCTACGGTCCTCTTAAAACTGTTGCTACCTTTTCTTCTTCTTGATAATCTGTTCGTTATAGAAGTTAAATCATGTCCATGTTTGTCTTTTTTAGATGTATAACCATTAGAAACGGAAAGAACAGCGACTTGTCCTATATCTATTCCTACTGTTTCACCATACTTTTTCATTATAGGTTTTACTATATCAAAAGTTAATGTTATAGTTTTATTGCTAAGTCTAACACCTTTTTTGATTATACCATTCTTGAGCAACTTGTTAAAGTGCTTTGATTTCTTGAAAGGAAGAACTATTTTTTCTTTATTCCCTATTGATGTTATAGTTAACCATCCATCAAAACTGGTCCTATTATCAAGATCAATATTGACAAATCTTGAATCAAGTTCGGGTTCTACTTTATCAATATTAGGTTTACTTGTTTTAACTTTATTATAGAGTTTTTGTAGTTTTTTAGCTTTTCTATGTTTGCCTTCTTCTGTAAATTTGTTAATCTGCCAAAGCCGTTGTTTCTGTTTCTGTTTTGTTCCACGAACTATGCCACTAGCTTGTTTGCCTATGCATTGTATCATTCTAGCTGATAGACAGGTCTGTACTTGACATGTTATTTCTTTGGGTAATAGTTTAGGTATATTTTCTTTATCCCAGAGTATATCGATAAATTGTTTTATTACGTTTTTGTATTCATCAATAAGCTTGATTACTTTATTAAGTTTATGCGTATTAGAAAATTTAAGAGATGTTTGAGTAGATCTAATCATTTTTAAAGTTCTTTTATCAATTGATAAACATCTGGAATTTATCTAGCATGGAACATATTTTACACTAGACCTTAAGACAGTTCTAGTTATTGAGTATATTTTAATAGCTTCTGTAGTATACGATATTTTTTATAAAAAGCTTCTATAGAATTAAATGTTTTTTAATATTTTTATAAAAAACACGAGCATACCACTTACACCAAGACCCCACAAAATAATACGATCACTTTGTTATCTATGATGATCGTATTATTTGATATTAGAAAGCTATTTTATTTTCTATTTTTTTTCTTTAATCCCTTTTTGAAGTAGAATTTTCACGAGGCTGTCTCATTCCTCTTCCTTCTCCTCTTCTTCCTCTGCTTCCTCTGCTTCCTCTGCTCATTCCTTCTATACGAGTTGGTTGAGTAGGACCACCAAGATTACGTCCTCTTCCTCTTCCAAATGGAAGTGGTTTTGGTAAAGATGTTGCTGTTTTAGGCACAGTCTTGAGAGTAACAGGTTTTGTTCCTTTACGTCCCTTTAAACCTTCTTTAAAACGCTCTTTAAAGAACTTTCTAGGGTCTGGGCGTCCCAAACTACCTTTGTCGTTGTTTTTGCCTTTCAGAGCGTTAAAATGGTTTCTTAAGCGGAGTCTAAAATCAGACAACCTTTTTGCTCTGTCGGTGCTATTTGTGTCTTTAAGGCGTCTTGGAGTAGGACGACGCCAAAGCCCTCTTTCCATATGTCGTCTTTGAGATCTTTGTCTCATTCCAAATCTACTACGATCCTTGACTTCTCTTTTTGGAGCTTGAAAATCATTAGCAGTCATTAATGCAGAAGGAAATGTGATTGTAATAGTAATTTGGTTTGTTTCTACTTTGTGTTTTGCTCCTGCGAATAAGTTTGAAGTAAAAGTTAGCACAAGCGATACAGCAAGCAAAGAAAGTAGATGTTGCATTTTCATAAAAAGTCTCCTTTGGATAAAATAATCCATAAAATGTTTTCCTATTGTTATAGTTGCATTTCAACGCAAAAAGTAACAATAAAAATTAAAAAAATAATTTCTTCAACCATCTTTTTAGAGAAAAACCGGAGCGAGAGGGGATCGAACCCTCGCTACCCTTGTCAGGTAGACCCGATTTCCAATCGGGGGCGGGACCTGCACCGCTTTTCGCTCCTTTAAATTCTTTTGTTTCAACTTGCCAAAAACGGCCAGTATTCATGACACAATTTTTATAATACGAAGCTGCACCAGGCTTAAACTGGAAAGCTTTAGAAATATCTGTTCCAAAAATTGCTTTACCTGTTATGCAAGGTTCATAAACATAATTTAATTCATCGCTTATAGCCATGTATAATATTTCATATGTCTGTTTCATGATTCTTTTCCCTTTTTTTTTTGTAAAATATAAAACGGAAGGAGAGGGATTCGAACCCACGTATCTCTAATAAGAGATAACAAGATTAGCAATCTTGCGCAATAAACCAGACTCTGCCATCCTTCCAAAAAATCATATTTACTTTATTTTGGAATCAAATGTTTTTTTGCTATTTTTAAAACATTTTTTCTATTTAACAATACAATTTTCTTCTTTTTTGACATAGCTATTACTGCATCTTTTAAACAAAGTGGCAATAATAAGTTATTTTCATCTATAAGAAAAAAACAATCTTTATTATCTTTCATTTTTTCTCCTTTCTTTTATTTAAACATAAATCGGAAAGCAACCGAATCGAACGGTCAGCTTAATAGCTGGGCTAGACTTCGAATCTAGTTGAGTCCTTACTCCCTGCCTTCCTTTATCTTCTTGAGTCTCTTTTAAACGTATTGTGATAATTTATTTTTTTATCTTTATTGCTATTAAACAATAATTGAGATGCTTTCTTCTCCCAATTACTTAATCTTTTTTTAGGGCAATTATTTTTGCCTTTATTTATACAAAATTCACAATCTATTGTATGCTCTTCTTTTAAAAGCTCTTGTGATATTTCAATAACTTCTAATAATAAATTTTTAATTATGTTTTTATTTTTTTGCTTTGACATAAAACTTTATTATTCTTTTTGCTCTTGTTGCTTTCGTGCTTCCCATTCTTCATCAAATTTTTTATTAAAAGCATCAAATGATCGTCTTTCTTTTCTTATTTCTATACATACATTTTGAAACAATGCACCTATATCAATAAATCCATAATCTGGATCTGCTTCTTCTGCTTTTTGGAATTCATCATATTCGCTATTTCTCCAATCCTTTTTTGGAGTATTCCACTCTATAATATCTTTTTCTTTTCCTAAAATATCATGGAGTAATTTGTTTATATCACATAAACTTAAATCACAAAAATTATAACGACTTTTATCCCAATCTATATCTCTTTTCAAACAGGCATGTAAATAACCAATCATCTTTTCTAAATTATTTGGATAAGCATAACCAGATAAATAAGTAGCGCACTTTGCAAAAGAACTAGTAATATCTTGAATGCTAGTTATTCTTTTTGTTGCCCATTCTTCATCATTTAATAATCGTTCATAAGCTTCAGGCATGTTTAAAATAGTTGAATTTAATTCTTTTATACATGCTTCATTTAAAAATCCATCTTCAGTTGTTAATGGTTGAGACAACATTTTTATATCGTCTAATGGTTGAGATGGCATCTTAATGTCATCATTCTCTTCATTTTTATTTTCTTGTGAATCATTTTTCATAAGTACAAGTCTGTTCCTTTCTTTGTTTCTTTCTTAGTCATTAAAATTTCTTCTATTTCTTTTTCATAAATATCTGATAAATATTTGCTGTGAGTTTTTTGTGATAGAATTTTTAATTGTTTAGCTTGTTTATGCCATCCTTCTTCGTGATCACTACACGTAAAGATATCTTTTAAAACTTTTTCTGAACATCCATGAGAACATGCCATACCATGTGCCCATCCAGTAACAGTTTTTTTGTTACGTTGAACTTTCATTTCTTTACCGCAAACTTTACACTGATAAACATCTTCTTTATCGCCATTCGGTTCCGTATAAATTAAATCCCATCCTTTAGTAAGCATATTGAACCTCTTTTCTTAAAAATAAAATCTTCTCATAGAAAGTCTATTCCCATTATCTATTATAGGCTCTATTTTTTTTCTATAGTTATAATTGTAGGATGTTTTATAGAAAATTTCCCATTGTAAGAATAGCTATATTTTTCACGTATTTTTTCTTCTTCTTGCATAGACTCTTTATGCTTTGTGTTCAAGATTTTATCATAATCGTCCCATAATCCACATGTTTTACAAAAACTACATCTTTTTTGGAGGTTACAACAAAACTTATGTTCTGAATGAAGATGTGATCTTTTAGACATAGATAGTCCATATTTTGTGCTATCTTTTTTAACCCTGTCGCTTTTTGTTTTGTATTGAGTTTTTCTGTGTCTTTTCCAGTTCCTATCAAATCTATCACTTCTATAGATATCATCCCAATTATCTACTAAACTATGAGGACGACGCCTAGGACGACAGTATCCTTCTTGATTGTGTTTGCGTTCTTGTTGAGTCTTTGGACGACGAAACAGTTGGTAATATGACATACTTGTTTATCTCCTTTAGATTAAAATAACCTAAAGAAAACCGCTTAATAAAATATTCATTTTATTCCTTTTATTATCCATAGATATCTAAGTGTTCATTATAAGCGTCACAGATCTCACATACTTCTTGTGAATTATAACATTTTTCACTAACTTTTTCAGAAACATGTTGTAAAATCAAATTACCACAAGAAGGGCAGGGTAAAAAAGACATATAATGCCTTTTTCCACAAACAGAACAAGGAAGTAACATTTTTTCTTTTTTATTTTTTTTCATAATATCTACTTTTGTTATTATAATCAATACATACATCTAAACAATTTTTTCTGCAAATAGGATTTTCAAAAATGTCAGTTTGTTCAAACCATTTTATTCTTTCTGCTCTCATATTAATTCCAACTTTTCCTATTGCTTTTCCTCCTTCTCTCATGTGAATTACACATGGATAATGATTATCTCCAGCAATAACGCTATCATCTTTGACTAAATAACATTGATGAGAATCTGTTTCAGAAATTCCCCTAACATTACGTCCAACATGTATGTTGTTAATTCTATATTTTAAAATAGGATGCTTGTCTAAGATATCTTTATCTAAATTTTGCGCATTTTGCAAAAGTTTATTATATTGTGCAGAAGAAATTATCCTGATATCAGAAACTCCTAATCCACTTGCAAAAGCAATAACTTCTTGTAAAGTATCTACATTTTTATCGTCAATTACCGTTCCAACAGTTACATAGGTTAATTCAGATAACTTTTTAATGTTAGAAATTATGATATCAAATTTTCCTTCTATTCCAGACATTTTATCGCAAAAACTAGAACAGCAAGCATCTAAAGAAATAGAAAAATCATTTACACCTGCATCAATTAATTGACTATAATAATCAAAATCAGCAGATCCATTTGTAGAGATAGCAATACGAGAAATTCCTTGCTTTTTAGCATTAGAAACAATTTCTAACAACCCTTGATGCAAAGTCGGTTCTCCACCAGAATATCTAATATTTTTTAATCCATCTTTAGCCCATATGCTTGTCAACTCTATAGCCTTTTCTGTTGACATATCTTGAGCATATTCTTTTCTTGGTCCTCTGCAATATGGACATTTAAAATTACAACGTCCAGTTAAGATCATTTCACATCTCCACATAGGAGAAGTAGAGCTAGCGTGCTTTGCTCTTTCGTCTGAAAGAGTATAAAATCCGATGTCTTCTAATTTATTAGTCATTTTTCTCTTCTTTGTATTAATACCCTTAGCAGGATTCGAACCTGCAACATTCTGGTTCTAAGCCAGACGACTCTTCCAATTGGCCTATAAGGGCGTTATATCACATCATTTGTAGTATATACACAATATATTAAAAACATAAAAAACAAAAGTAAAATTCCTCCTAATAATGTTATAGAAATAAAGGCAATTATTGTTTTTGTTGTAAACGACCAAGGCTTTGTACAACCAATTTTCATATAAGAATATTTTATTATGTAATACAAAATAACAGAACAAATAAGCCATAATGCTAATAATGTCCACATTTTATACCTCTTTAAATATCTGTGACTTCCCTTGTATGTAAATGTTCTCTTTCTAGTACTTTAATATCATCTTTTGACATTCTATCTCCAACCTCAACAACTTGCCAACCATTTTTTCCTTTTATTTCTAAATATTTTCCTTTTTGAGCAAATTTTTCAGGAATCCATGCGGTATCAGTGTAACTGCCTAACTTCAATTTACATTGTCTATAAACTATTCTTTTTGCCATTTTATTTACACCAATTAATTTTTCCATCTTTTATTATATAATGAGATTTACAAGGTATTTGAAAAGATCCAATTGAAGGATGCAAAGTTGCTTTTCCTTCATTGTCAGTAAAATCCCATTTATATGCTCCGTCTATAGGAGTATGAACTTTGTTATTACACCCACAAGCACATAAATGCTGAGCACATCCAAATTCTTTTGAAACATATAAAATACCATGTTCAAGTTTTTTTGGCATATAATGGACATACTCTAATTCTATTTCGTTTAAACGTTCTGTATTATCTTTTGTCATATTTTAAAACTCCATCAATGAGTGACCTGGGACTCGAACCCAGAACCTACGCCTTAAAAGGGCGTTGCTCTAAACCATTGAGCTAGCCACCCAAAAACAATGGCGATTTTAAAGTATCGCCATTGCACGTTCTTTTATATTATAGCTTAAAT
>Ga0114918_10005547_pt1 | contig 10820 bp, 7 predicted proteins | sample LantaG_FD_87015 | JGI IMG/M metagenome (GOLD analysis project Ga0114918, IMG submission 87015) | Deep subsurface microbial communities from Baltic Sea to uncover new lineages of life (NeLLi) - Landsort_02402 metaG | ecosystem: Environmental > Aquatic > Marine > Oceanic > Sediment | place: Baltic... | reverse complement strand
TCTCTCTCTCTCTCTCTCTCTCTCTCTCTCTCTCTCTCTCTCTCTCTCTCTCTCTCTCTCTCTCTCTCTCTCTCTCTCTCTCTCTCTCTCTCTCTCTCTCTCTCTCTCTCTCTCTCTCTTTCACCGGAGACCCTTGGCCCCGGGCCCGCCAAAGAGCTCTCCCCCGCTCTCCGGCGACGGACACGACGCCCCGGCCGCGGCCGCCGCGGCCGCCGCGGCGGCCGCGGCGGCGGAGGCCAGCGGCGGCGGCAGGCCCCACACGTCCCGCCGCTCGAGGAAGATGACGCTTTCGTCCGTCAGCGACAGCTGCTCGCGGGTGCCGTCGTCCGGGGCCGGCCTCCGCTTCCTCGCTTCCAGGGGCGGCGGACCGGGCGAGGAGGAGGCGGAGGAGGAGAGCGGGGCGGAGCCGGCGGCGCTCTCGCCGTCGCTGTTGCTGTCGCTTCCGCTGCCGCCGCTCCTCCCTTCCCCGCCGGGCAGCATCGGCCCCTCCTCGCCCCCAGCCCTCCTGCCGAACGCGGGCGTCCCGGGCGTCCTCGGCCTGAACCCCACGGGAGGGCCGCCGGCCCTCGCGGGCGCCCTGGCGGGGACGCGCGCGAGCGGCGGGGCCCCCCTGACGAGCGCCGCGGCCTCGTCCTCGGTCGGCACCGCCACGACCCGGTTGGCTCCCGGCTGCCACGCGACGATCGCCATGCGGCGCTGGATGCGCGCGACGTCGGGCACGATGCCCGCGGCCTCGTCGCCCGGGTTGCGGTACTCGAACTCCACCTGTTTTTATTTGTGTGTGGGAATTCGAGGTTTTTTTGTTTTTGTTTTCGTGAGTCGGTTTTTCTCTCTCTGCTGCCTCTCTCCTCCCCTCGAAACCAAGAGAACATGAAAAAAAAAAGCTTCCTACTCACGATGCCCTCCGCGTCCGGCGACACGTGTTTGGTCCAGTCCTGCTCCTCGAGTATGACGTACTTGTACTCGACCCGGGCCTGGGGATGGGAAGGGGGGAGTCGGAGAGAGAAAGAGAAGAGTGAGAGAAAGAAGAAGAAAAGGAAAAAACCCAAAAAAAAACTTGCAGAAGAAAACTCTGAAATTTTCATGAAAAAATGGAAAAACGACAACGCACCCCGAGAGGCAAGTCGAGCTCTGCAGTCCACACGTCCCCAGGGGACCACGCCATCGGCACGCGCGCGATCGAGAGGAAGGACCAGCCAAAAGGGATCTGCGACCCGCCGATGCAGAGCATTTGGCGGCTGTATCGAGAGCGTGGGAGAGTTTTTTTTTGTTAGAGGGTGAGCGAACGAGAACGGCCGAGAAAAGAAAAAAGGAAAAAAAGGGAAAAAAGCGCCGGCGGCGCCGGACCGAGGGCGTCGTTCCCGTTGGTCTCCGATCAATCGAGGTTCAAAAACAACGATCTCGCCCCTCTGTCCCTTCCTCACCTGTGGACGCGGTACTCGACGCTCAGCCTCACGCGCACGGTGCGCCCTCCGGACCCGGCGGTCATGGACGCGCCCGCGGCGACGACGGAGTGGCCCGAGGAGCCGAGGCCCATCGGCGAGCAAGAGAGCGGCGACGGCGGCGGCAGGGCGCGGGCGACGAGGGCCTCTCCCCTCTTCGCGTCGGCGGGCGACGCCGAGCTGCTGCCCCTGGGAACGCAAGAAGGTGCTGCGCTGCTGAATGCACGCGGGGAGGCAGCTGCGGCAGCAGCAGCGGACGAGCTCGGCGAGGAGAAAGCATGCGCAGCCGCAGCCAAAGAAGGCGCTGAGGCTTCCGGCGAGCGCCGCTGCCGGAAAACCGATGATGCCGCCGCCGAGCAGCGCCCCGAGGTCGATGCCGCGTTGTGCGACGTGGCCCTCATTGAACGGCGCGTTCAATGGGGTCACTATGCAAGGAAAGGGGGGGTAAGAAGAACGCGAACTCAAGCCAGGGAAAAACGGAGAGATGATCACTTAGGTCAGTGGACCCCAACAAACTACTTTTTTTTACAGTTTTTTTTTCTTCAAAACGGCAGAGGCACAAACAGCCCTCGCCCGCGCCCTCGCCCTCGCCCTCGCGGCCCCAAAGAGAACGACGCAGACGCCAAGCTCGCCGAGAGCGAATCGACCTCCATCGAAGAATGCTCGTTCTCGTGCTCCTTCTTCTTTTTCTTCTTCTCCGTCTCCCCCTTCCCTCTTCCGTCGTCGTCCCTCTCGAGCGACCAGCTGGCCGCCGCCGGCGGCAGCGCCAGCGCCGCGGCCAGCGCCCTGCGCGGCAGCGCGTGCACTGACTCGGCGTGAAAGGTCCTCCTGCGGGCGTCGAGGAAGGATTTCGAGCAGCCGGGCACGGGACAAGCGAAGGGGAGCCGCCGCTGTTGTTGTTGTTGTGGTCGTTGTTGGTGTTCTTGCTCCCTCGCGTGGTCTTCGTCTTTTCCTCTCACTTCCGCTGCTTTCGCCGCCGCCGCCGCCGCTGCCGCAGCCGCAGCCGCCGCGGACGCGCGGAGGAACGACGAGTTGTGCGCCTCCTGCACGTGCATCTCCAACAGATCGGAAGAAAGCAGCTCCGCGCCGCAGGAGGAGCAGCCGCAGAGCGAAGAATCGGCGGGGAGGAGAGGAGGCGGGGACGGAGGAGGGGCTTTGGCGTTCTTGCCGCCGCGGCTGCCCCCCTCGCCCCCCTCTCCCTCGCCGCCATCGTTCGCGCGGCTCGCCTCTTCCGCGCGCCGCTCCCGCTCGCAGTCTCCGAGCCAGAAGAGCGGGTCTCGGAGCCCGCGCCTGCAGATCTGCGCACTCGCGTATCGGGGGCGGGGACGGGGGGCCGAGGGCGGCGGCAGCGGTGGCGGCGGCGGCATTGGAGGGTTTTCACCGTCGAGCTCCATGCCGGGTTCCTCTACTTCGTCCGAGCAGCAGCAGAGTCAGCAAGCGCCGAGGCGAGCGCGTTCAGGGCCTTGACGGACGCGTCCCTGGCTTCTCTCGGAGAGGGCGAGGTCGACGAAGGGGAGCCGGCAGCGGCTGCCGCCGCCGCCGCCGCCCGCCTCGCGGCCCGGACCGCCGCGGCGTCGAGCTCCCCGTCGGCGCCGTCCGTGGCCGCCTCCAGCGCCCTCAGCGCCTCCGCCAGGCGCTCCTGGGCCGCTGCTGCTGCTGCCGCGGTCGCTGCGGCGTTTTCGTCGGTCGACGGCAAAGAGAGAGCCTCGGCGACCTCGGCGTTGGCGACCAGGAAGGCCTGTTTTTGTTTTTCGGGGAGAGAAGAAAGGGAAGGTCGAGGGAGGTCTTGAGAGATCAAAAAGGCGGACGGAGCGGACCGAATCGCTCTTCTCTTCTCTTTCTCTCTCTTCTCGCTGCGAGTCAATTTCTTTACCTCGACAAACTTGGTCAGGCTGCCCAGGGCCATGTGAAGAAAGAGAGCGAAAGCTCTGCGGAAGAGAACGAGCGAGGCGAGGAGACTGAAAACTCTCGCTCCCTCCCTCTGTCGCTTTTCTGGTTTGTGATGCCCGGAGCTCCACACATCGCCCCCCCCTAAAAAAAAAAAGAAACCATGGCGAGCCCCTCGCCCGTCGTCGAGCGTTCCGAAGCGGCCGCGCTTGCGCGCCTGCTGCAGGTCTCGCTCTGTCCCCCCTCGACGTCGGAGCTCCTGTATCTTCCGGATCTCTCCAAGGTGCGCGGATGAGTTCTTTTTGGGGCGGACGAGAAGGAGAGAGAAGAAGAGACGAGGGAAGAAGAGGAAGGCTGAGACAGCGATGGGCGCAATCAGAATCGATCAGGGCCCCTCTCGACCTCACCCTCGACCTCGACCTTTCACCCTCTCTCTCTCTTTCTCTCTCCCTCCCGCAGGACCTCGCCGCCAAGCGCCAGGCAGCCTCCGACGCCGCCCCCTCGTCCACCCGCCCCTTGAACGTCGACGTCGCCGAGGCCGCCCTCGTCGAGAGGCTCGGGGCTGCCGCGAATTCGAGCGCGAATCCGATCCCGAGGCCGGGCAACGCCGTGCACTACCTCGCCGGCGTCTTTGGCCGCGCCGACGCCGAGGCGAGGCGCCTGCCCCCTCCTGTTGCTGCCGCTTCTCCCTCTGTCGACCCCGTCTCCAGGGCCAACGAGGAATGGAGGGCCGTCCTCGAGCACACAAGCAGATCGCCCTTACCTACTGCGGCCTCGCTGCCCTCTCCGGCGCCTTCCCCTCGGCCTCCGACGGTGCCGAGCCCGCTTCTGCTGCTCTCGCGCTGCCCTCGCCGATAGTCCCCGCGAAGAAAAAGGCGGCGGGGCCGCGCCCCCCTGCTTTGCGCCTGCTCGACATGATGGACGCGGCCGTCGCGCTCTCGGCGGGCGGGCTCGCCGGCCTCGCGGGCGCGCGCCTGCCCCACGGCGCGGCGGCCGGGGCCCCACCGGCGCCGCCGGGCTTCCTCGACGCGTTCGCCCGGCGGTGGGGCCCCGAGAGCCCCGAGGAGCTGTCCGACTTCCTGTCTGCGATCGCCAAAGAGTGCGGCTCGCGGCTTCGCAGGTCCAAATCCCCCCTCGGGGAGTGGCAGCCGGCGATGCGGCACCTGCTCGAGCTCGCGAGCTCGCCCGCGGCCGCCGCGGCGCTCGTGCGCAACGGGCAGTGGCTGCCGCTGCCGCTCGTCAACGGCGCCGCGCTGGAGAAGAACTCGCTGCTTGGGCCCGCCTTTGCCGTCTCGATCGTGTTCTCCCCCCGCGGAGCAGAGGAAGATGCCGAAGACGACGACGAAGACGAGTATGAGGACGAGGGGCCCTCGACGTGGCCCGAGGAGATGCAGCAGTCGGTCGGCGCGCTGGCGGCCTGGGTCGACAGCGGCGACTACTCGGACCCCGCCGCCGACGACGGCGTCCTTCTGCCCTCGAGCTCTTCTTCTTCTTCTTCTTCTTCCTCCCCTATGTCCGTCGCCGCGGAGGCCGCCTCGGACAAGCTCCTGAGGGCCCAGGGCGAGGTTCGAGGCGCCCTGCGCGCCGTCGTCATGACACTGCTGCGCTCTAAGGGAGAAAACGTGAAGGAGAGGACGACGGCCTGGCTCACCGCGGCGCTCAACGCCAACCGCGAGCGCGGCAAGCTGAGCCCCGACCCCAGAAGGGCCTCGTCGGCGGGCTTCGCCCTCAACGTCGAGGCGGCCCTGCTCGACGTCTGCGCGCCGTTCGCCGAGCAGGCCTTCCGCGGCCGCCGAGCCTGGGGCAAAGTGAGGGCGCGGGCGCTGGCGGACGGGAGGGTGGACTGGCAGGGAGACACCAGGCTCGCGCTCGACGAGCCGGCCGCCCTGCTCTGGTCCCGCGCCGTCAGGGAGAGGCACAGGGCCGCCGCTCCCGCGTCCTCCGCCGCTCCCTACTCCTACCACTTCGTCTGCGACGCGTTCTGGGCCGCGGCCAAGAGCTCCACCTACGGCTCCTGCGGCGTGGCCGCGCAGGCCGCGCAGCTGCGCGGCAGGGCCGCGCACACCGACGGCGTCGCGCGGCAGCTCGACCGCGTTGCGGCCGCCGTGGCCTCCGGCGGCCCCTTGCCCGACGGAGTTCCGCCGATCCCCGCGGGAGGGGAGGCCGCGGCGGCGAGGCGGTTCGCGACGCAGGCGGGACAGCACAGGCAGGTGGCGGGGTCGATGCGGGTCTACGCGAGAGTGCTAGACTTGGGGGCCGCGGGCCCGCTGCTGCCCTCCTCCTCTCCGGGCCCCTGCTCGTCGGGCCCCGTCGGCGCCTCGTCTGCCGCCTCCGGCGGCGGCGGCGGCGGCGGCTCTGGGAGCAGCGCCGTGGACTTTGTGGGCCTGGTCGCGGCCTGGACGATGCGCCTGGCCATGCTCGGCGAGGCCGCCGAGGACGAGGCCGAGGAGGCCGCGGCCGGGAGCGGCAAGGAGCCGACGCCGAGCCCCGAGGTCGCCCTCCCGCTCCCGCCGCCCTGCGAGGCCTTCAAGGCGCTGCCCCAGGAGATCTTCTCTACCATGAGCTGGGCGATGAGTAACGCCCCCGAGGACGCCGTCTGCGCCGGGTGCGGCACCGGAGGCGGGGAAGTGGAACAGGGCTGCGGCGGCAGCGCCCTCGGCGACGTCCTCCGCTGCGTCGTCGCCCTGATCGCCTCCCCGGACCACGTCCGCAACCCCTACGTCCGCGCCCACCTCTTCTCGCTGCTCCACTCGTGGGTCGTCGATCGCGGGCCCCGGGTCGCCCGCAGGGGGAGCGGGGAGAACGGCGGAGCCGTCCGCCTGCCGGCCGCGAGGGTCCACTCGGCAGTGCTCGCGCTGCTCGACGCCGACCCGCTGCTCCGGACTCAGACAGTGCGCTCGACCCTGCGGCTCTACGCCGACATCGAGGACACCTCGCGCAACGCGGCCTTCCAGGAGAAGTTCGAGCTGCGGCTGCGGGCGTCGCAGGTGCTCGCGGCGCTGTGGCGGGCGCCGGGGGGGCAGGCCGCAGGGGCGGGGGCGGGGGCGGGAGGGCCCCAGAGGCGGGCGTGGCTCGAGGCCGCCGACGAGGCCGCTGGCGCCTCGGCCAGCGCCGCCGAGGTCGCCGAGACCGTCTACGGTCGCTTTATGCACTTCCTGCTCACCGACGCGATCTACCTGCTCGACCTGGCACTCGAGAAGCTGAAGGGGATCGCGGCGCACGAGAAGAGGGCGGCGGAGGGGAGCCACGATGGGCAGCAGCAGCAGCAGCAGGGGCAGGGGCAGCAGCAGCAGGGGCAGCAGCAGCAGGGGCAGCAGCAGCAGCAGGGGCAGCAGGGGCAGCAGCAGGTTTTCTCCGACCAGGAGGTCGCGGAGGTCCGGCGCTTCGTGCCCGCGGCCCTCGACCTGTCCGCGGCCTGCCTTGACACGCTGCGCTACTCGACCGCCGAGCCCCGCGGGGCCGCGCCCTGGCTGACGCGCGGGATGGTCCAGCGCACCGCCGACGCGCTCAACTACTTCCTGGCGGCGCTCGTCGGGCCCGCGAGGAGGGGGCTCAAGGTGCGGGACCCGGCGGCGCTGCGCTGGGACCCCAAGGCGCTGCTGGTGTCCCTGGCGACCGTCTACGTGCACCTGGCTGCCGCTTCCTCTCCGGCGGCGGGAGGGGCCGACGGCGGCACGGGCCCGCCGGCCCCGGCCTCGGCCTTTGCAGCCGCCGTCGCCGCCGACGCGCGCTCGTTCTCTCGCCGCCTCTTCCCGGACGCCCTCGCCGTCCTCGGCGGCCTGTCCCTGCTCCCGCAGGCGCACCTGGAGGCCCTCGAGCGCTTCGCCCTCGTCGCCGACGCCGCGGCGGAGTCCGCGGACCGCGAGCGCGAGGCGGCCGGGTCGGCGCCGGACGAGTTCGTCGACCCGATCACGGGCGAGGTCATGGCGGACCCGGTGCGCCTGCCGGCCTCGGGGCAGGTCGTGGACTCGTCGAGCCTCGCTCGGGCCCTGATGAGCAAGAGCGTGGACCCGTTCTCGAACACGCCGCTGAGGATGGAGGAGGCCGAGGCGCTGCCGGAGCTGGCTGCCAGGATCAGGGAGTGGAGGGAGGGGCTGCAGAAGAAATGATTTGTTTTTCTTCTTCTTCTTTTTCTTCTTCTTCTTCTTCTTCTTCTTCTGAGTTTTTTCTTTGGGAATTAAGTTGAGAGGGAGCAGATAGAAAATCTTTCGAGAGTAAAAAAAAAAAAAGGAAAAGAACTCATTTCCCCTCGAGGTCTCCTTAACGCAGCGAGGACCTCTCTTTCTCTCCCGTTCTCTTTCTCTCTCTCGGCTTCCGCGCTACTCTCTCCAACGAGATGGCGCGCGCCGCCATGCTGCAGCGTCCGCCACCGTCGGCGCCGTGCTGCAGCTGCAGCAGCAGCGCGCGGCGGCAGAGGCCAGAGAGGACCATCGTTGCCCGAGCGGCTTCTTCCAGCGACCTCGCGCCGCTCGCGAATTCGTCTCCCTCGGCGCCGCCCGCGGCCTCCTCTCCCTCGTGCTCGTCGTCGTCCTCCCCCTCGCGAGGGAGCAGGTCGACGGCGAGGGCGACGCAGGGGCCCGTGTACGCTGCAGGCCTCCTCGAGGAGGTGGAGGTCGAGCAGCTGCGGGTCTCTTCTCCTCCGGACGATGCCGGAGACTCTTCGTCGTCGAAGACAGCACTTGATGAGGAGCGCAGCTTGCTCGCCCGCTCCCTCGCAGCCAGCGACGACGAGGTTCGTTTTGCCTTTTGTTTTTATCTCGCATGGTGATCGCGGCACAAAGGCGCTTGCTTGGACTTGGGCGCGCACGTTTGAATCTCCGTGGCACGGGAGCGAGAGCGGTTCGAAAGCAAATTCTTTTCAACTGCAGAGCTCGCTTGCTCTGCTCGCTCTCCTGTTTCTTCGATTTCTGCTCTCTCTGCCCCTTTTTCAACCGCCTTCGCTCGCCCCTCTCGACAGTTCTCTTTGCCCTTCGTCGCCCACCATCATTCGCTTCAGAGCGCGGAGAGTGCACTGAGCGCGGGACACGGGGAGTTTCGTGCAAGGGGAGCCCGCGGAGGCGCTTAGAATGGCCTGCAATCGTGGCAGCGGCCGCCGCGAGCGAGAGAGCTTGCTTCTTCTTCTTCTTCTTCTTTCGACCTTACCCTGTTCTTTGAGCTCACCTTCCTTCGACCTCTTTCTCTCTCCCCTCCTCCCCTTATCTGCTCCCACACCTTCAACAGCCCCGCAACGGCTCGCACGCCTCCGCGTCCACCTCGTCGCCGTCTCCATCCGCGTCGCAGCGGCTGCCTGCTTCTCCGGGAAGGCTGCGGGCCGTCAGCGCGAGGGCGACGGCGACGGGGGCCGCCGTCGAGGCCGCCGTCGAGGGCGGGGGAGCTCATCCCCCTCCAATGAGGCGCCGCAGCGCCGGCAGGACGTCCAAGAAGGCCTCCTCGCCGCTACCCGGCAACGACGCCGCCGCCGCCTCTGCCGCCTCTGCCGCCTCTGCCGCCTCCGCCGCCAGCCCCCCGCCGCCACGCGTCAAGCGAGCCTACCGCAGGAGGACCCCCGCGACGGTGACCTCTGCGACTGCAGACCCCGCCGAGGAGGAAGGGGTCGCGGTCGAGGGCGCGGAGGGGGGGGCAGAGGGAGCAGCAGCAGGGGCGGCAGCTCCCCCGGCGGAGACGGCGCCCCCGCCGGGGGCGCCGAAACGCGGGGGCCCCGCCCCGGCCTCCCGCGCGAGGGCGGTCGCCGCCCGCCGCCGCTCGAGGAGGCTCGCGCCGACGCTCGCCGGCACCGACGAGGCCGCCGACCTCGTGCTGATCCGTCAGCTGGAGAAGAAGCTGCGCGCTGGGAGGGACGCGGTGACGTCGAAGCGCGCCGCGGCGTCGGCGACCAAGGCCGGGGAGAGGAAGGCTGCCGAGGCGGCGGTGGCCTCGAATGCCTCCTCTTTCGACCCCACCACCACCTTTGTCTCCCTCGAAGGGGACAGCGGCGCTGCTGCCGCGAAGGCCTCTTCTTCGCCCTCTTCGCCTTCCTCTCCTCCCTCGTCGGAGTCGTCGTCGTCAGACTCCTCCGGCGCTCCCTCCCCTTCCTCGCCTTCGCCGCCGTCGTCGCCCTCGCCGCCCTCGTCCGCCGCCGAAGACCCTTCCCCCCTCGACGTCGGCCCCCTCTCCGGCGGCTCCGACGGCGGCGGCGGTGGCGGCGGCGGCGTCGTCGGCGTCAGCAGCCCCGCCGACCCCGTCACGCTGCTGCTAAAGTCGCTGGGCCACACGGGTATCCTCTCGCGCGACGCCGAGCTCCGCCTCTCGCAGATCGTCCGCAAGGGCATGGGCGCCGCGACGGCCGCCGAGGCCGAGGCCGCGCGCCTCGGTCGCGCGCCGAGCGCCGACGAGGTCGCGGCGGCGCTCGGCCTGCGCGGCGGCGCCGCGCACCTCGAGCTGCTGCTCGCCAACCGGCGCGCGGCCTCCGACCTCATGGTCCAGTTCAACCTGCGCCTCGTCTTCCACTGCGCGAAGCGCTACCAACGCCTGGGCCTCGAGATGGCGGACCTGCTCGCCGAGGGGTTCGCGGGCCTCAGCCGCGCGGTCGAGAAGTTTGAGCCCGCGCGCGGGCACCGGTTCTCGACATATGCGTCGTGGTGGATCCGGCAGCGCGTAATCCGCTCGATCTCCGACGAGAGCCGCATCGTCAGGCTCCCCGTGCACATCTACGAGCACGTGTCCCGGATCCGCAGGGCCGCGAGGGAGGTCGGCGCGGGCGGCGGCGGCGCGGGCGCGGGGGCGGGCGCGGGCGCGGGCGCGGACAGGGCGGGCGGCGCGGCGGCGGGGGCCGAGGCGCCGGAGACGCCCGAGCAGCTCCACGCCGCCGTCGCCGCCGCGACGGGCCTGCCCGTCGACAAGGTCGAGCGCTACCTGAGGGCCGCCAGGGCCGCGTCCTCGATCGACGTCGTCGCCCCGGGTGGGAACGGCTCCTCTGGGTCGGGCCGCAACAACCACGACGAGCTCTCGGAGCTGCTGCCGTGCGGCGGCTCGTTCGTGGCCGAGGCGCGGCGCGACGCCGCCGAGCGCGGCACGGTCCTTGCCTCGGCGCTCGACGCCGTGCTGGCCTCGCTGCCGCAGAGGGAGCGCAACGTGCTTCGGATGCGGTACGGGCTCGGGGGACGTCGGGGCCGGATCATGACGCTGTCGGACATCTCCGCCGCGTACGGCGTGACGACCGAGAGGATCAGGCAGATTGAGGATTCCGGGCTGCGGAGGTTGAGGGAACCGGGGAGGGCCGAGGGCGTCGCGACGGCGGCGCAGATGATTGGCGGGGAGGTGGGCGAGAGGGGGGACCGGGACTACTGATTGGGGGATAAAAAAGGTCGTCCATTCTTTCCATTCTTTCTTCTTGGTGTAAAAAAACCTAGCACCCCCCCCAGCGATAGCTACAAAAAGAAAGAGAGAGAGAGAGAGAGAGAGAGAGAGAGAGAGAGAGAGAGAGAGAGAGAGAGGAGAGAGAGAGAGAGAGGG
>Ga0114918_10005546_pt1 | contig 10820 bp, 23 predicted proteins | sample LantaG_FD_87015 | JGI IMG/M metagenome (GOLD analysis project Ga0114918, IMG submission 87015) | Deep subsurface microbial communities from Baltic Sea to uncover new lineages of life (NeLLi) - Landsort_02402 metaG | ecosystem: Environmental > Aquatic > Marine > Oceanic > Sediment | place... | reverse complement strand
TATTTCATTTACTTTCTGAAAAATCGATTCTAATAGTCTTTTGTCCATTACTACTCCCTTATTTAAAATAATCCCCGCCCCGACACACCAGCACAACGGGGATTATCGGCTGCTGACCACTTACAAGAGTACCTCACAGCTTAGTTTATTTTTTCCGGGTAAAGTGCTGATATTAAATGTTTCTTTCACTCAAAACTCGTATTTTGCTACATTCTGCGGGCAATACAACATTTGCATTAACTCGGAAATCAAAACGTCCGGTTTTGCTTCCCGTTATGCTTTCGTTATAGGGCTTTTTCTATTTGAAACATTATTGTGCGCGGGTCATCTACTAATTTTGGTCTATCTGTTGCCCATAAGCCCACAGTTGTATCGTGATAATGCTGTAATTTTTTGTTTTTATGATCTGCATATCTCTCTAATAATCCTGCCAAGCTATTTCTATCAAACATTCCCGTACTTCTTTCTTCCCAATTAATTTCTTTTTGCAAGAATTCTTTTGCATTCATCATTCCTCCAATCGCCCCATGACAGGGGCATTAAATCCGAATTTAAACGCCTGCGGCTTTTTAAATCGCCTTATGCTCGTAGGTTAGCAGGCTTCTCGTAAATAAACATAATGGCCTGCTTGCAATTGTCCATAGGCGGCTTCGATTTCAACAAATCCTTTTTGTTCTAATGCCCGAAAGGTTCTCATTAAATTGCCACTAAAAATATGTGCAGATCCGCCGCCTTTTTCCAATAGATCAAGTTCTCTTTTTTGCGCAGGTGTTAGCCTGCTAACAACGGCATTAACTCGGACGGGAGAAGCCGGCGCTTTTTCTGCATTTTTGGATTTACCCATGGGTCTAACTCCTTGTAAATTTATTTGTTAACGTCAAGCGCCTTATGCCCGGCGTTAGTTGCTTTTGGTGTTTTCAAAATAGCGGTTAACAAATTAGCCATCATTTTATCATTATGCTCTATTGGGAAGCCTGCGGCTCCCCTGAGTACCGGTCGTTATACGGCTGCTACATATCAAAGCATTTTTCGAGCTTTCTTTTCACAATTAATGCTCGCTCGTATTGCCGGTTTCTTACAAGGTCAATATCTTCTTCAAAATTCACATAGCAATCATATATTTCAACACATTCTTTTGATTCCCATTTCCAATCTTTGATATGTACAGATGTTTCTATTCTCCACCGTTTAACACCAGCCTCATAATTGTGACGTTCTTTCACCCTTTGGATAATACTTACACTGTCACCGCAACCGTACAACATAAGTAATGCAATGGGAATTAAAACGCACATGGTTATTTTCTTAATCTTTAAACCGAACATAATTTATCCTTTCACTTAAATTTACACCGCAGGGTTTTAGTTCCCTGATTTCCGGCGTTAGCCTTTCAAGTTGAATAATTCGGCAAGATCATCTCCACCAACGTTACTGTGTAATGTCACTAACTTGCTTATTATTTCATCTGCATCATTGCCGTATTTATCCATCGTTAAGGCAATAATAATCTTCACTTCTTCAGCAAGGCTAACATTTTTATCAACCGGAAGCTCACGGCTCCTGGTTTTAGGCAGGCATTTGCATGGAAAAGTATATCCACATATTTTACAAAATTCTATTGTCATTTGTTCGCTCCCGTTATAATTGGCGTTAGCGTCCGTAAATTGTTTTATTTATTTCGGATGCCGACATAGATCTCAGTTTTATAATTATATTGCAATCGTAGGCCAGGATGTTTTCCTTTTTCAGCTTAATGCAAATCGCATCAACCAACCGCTCTCCGGCATCCGGTACGCTAACATCAGCATCAAATGGAAAGCCTCCAGCCGGTGGCTTTTCCGAGTTTTCTTGTTTGTCTTTCATTCTTCGTACTCCTTCTTAATTTTATGGGGGAACACGGCTCCCCTTATGCCCGGTGTTATACGACTTTTTTAATTAATTTAGCAATTAACCTTCTCATGGCGTCTTTGCAATCATTCTCGTATTTAATTACATTTACAGTTAATCCAGTTGACATGTAACTAATACCTGCAAGCTCTTCTCTGTATTCTTTATATAATTCATCGAACTCTAAACCGTATAATCCGGTTGTCGCTTCTTCTACTAAGGGATTACCGCAATATTTACATTCATTGTATTCGTGACATTCTGGACATTTCATATATTACTCCTCACTTGTATAACATAAGCAATGCAATCGGACGCGTACCGCGCCGCTGATTGCAGAGCGTTCAAATGCTCGCAAAAACGTTGGTTATTCACGGGCATCGGCTTTAGTGTCGCTCGCTCCAAGCTCGCTAATATTTTGTTAAAATCTTTACTCATGTTCGCTCCTGTTAGTTGCGTTATAATGCTCCTATTCTTAGAGCCGGACGTGGAATCGAACCACTTATCTTCAGGCTTTGAACCTTGGATACTTGACCACAAGACCGGCATTATAACATAAGCATCAAATTGGAAGCAGGCAGTGCGTTCGGCAATTTACTTCTGCCAGGATCCCCCTCAGCCATCACACCTAAATGCATTTAAGGATGCTATGCCTATTCCCCATAATCATGCTCATCGTAATAAAGCTGGTCGTCATATTCTTCGTTGCAGGTACACATTTCATCACAGAATCCACCAGCACATACACCATCGCACGGAACTTCCGAGCATATCGGGCAACAAGTGCAGTCCTTCTCCATTTCGTCAAGCCATTTTTGATACTCCAGGCCTTCGTATAGGGTACTCCGTGAATTTTCTTTATTGTAAAAACCGCACATATTTATAGTTCCTTATAGTTACTGGCCGCAGGGTTTCAGCCCCCTGATTACTGGCGTTAGCCAATCAGTTTTGGTTCTTTTAAAGCAAGTTCTTTTATTTCAAGAATACTTATAGGGTTATCTATTTTTGAAATACATAGTTTTATGACTTCTGCACGATGATTATTTATATCTTGTAAATTGGCTAATAAGTCGTTCAACGGCGAATCAAAACGCGGCTTGTTTTCGTCTTGGTTCTTATTTTTAAGGTTGTTATTTGGCATATCAAATTCCTCGCTTTATGTTTTGGTCGCGTTAATTCCAGCCGTTATAAATACAAGGGGAATGCATGTTCCGCACCAGCAATTCCGGCGTGCAGCCTATCGCTGGCTGATGCCTAACCATGCCTTTGTGCATCATAGAACGGAAATTAGAGAGGTATACGATCCTCAATTTGGGTTCCCCTTGTATATTATAACAATTGCTGTGAGGCGGTTAATTCCTCCCATGTTCCATTGGCAACAAAAAACAGGCAATCGCTCAAGGTGTACAGATTGTCAACATTATCCGCCGGTTCATTATTTTTAGAGTGCAATACACAATTACCATTTTTGCATATCTCAATAAAGTCGGTTGTATCCTCAAAACCACCTATTTTTCTAAACCGCCTAACATCGGCATCATCTCGGACAGGATGACGCTGTCCTTCTTTAGTTTCTTTGCTCATTTTTCAATCCCCTGTATTTTGCTTTGTAATATCTCGATAAAATGCTGCGCTATCGTTCGTCGCAAAAAAACAAGAAGGGCAAATACACCCCGCTAAATTAAGGTCAAACTCCTTATCACAATTCATACATTTTTCCATGTCGCTCCTCTCTTGTATAACCAATTTCACCCAAAATACAAAATCAATTTGCTGAAATCTTTTTCACTAATATAACTAATAAAACTGCAATATCAATAGTTCGTGCTTTAGTTTTTTATAAAAGTGACTCCCATCACTTTGCATATTATAAACTCAACAAAAACAATATGCAATTTTTTTACTGTTCAACTTTTTGAAGGCCGAATTTGTGATATTTGTGTTATGCTTTCAGAATAATACTTTTGTATATTAAATCAACTTTAATTATAAAAAGGTTCAAGAAATGAAAAAAATAGACTTATCTAAAACAAGACCATTTATCGGCTCAGATGAAGGCTGGAAAAACCAGCATGGAAAGAATTGGAAAAAGGCCCGTAAAGATTATGTTACCGAATCTTTGCTCCGGATTGAAAAACTGAAGGAAATAAAAGGTAAATCAAAATGAGATTACTCTGGAAATCAAATAAACACGGTCTGATAGTTAAAAAAAAAGGCCGGACAGTTTATTTATACCGCAGTAAGGATTTGACCTATTGCATACAAAGCGGCGGCCTGGACAGCGAAGGCAGTATGGTTTTGTTCAAATATGAATATAATAAAATAGTCCACGAAAGAAATCGTTTAAAAAAGCCGCCGGTATGTGATGAAGAACCGGATTATTATTTAATAGATTACATAAGGGATAGCCAAAGGGATAGCCAATGAAATGTACTAAAAAAGACTGTGACCATTACCACGAACAAGCCGATAATAAATGCGCTGTTTATTCCAATATAAAATTTTGTCCAAAATTAAAACAGCTTAAAAAATGCAAAGAATGTATATATAAAAACCCACATTTAGCCGCACAATGTGCATAGGAGAAAATAATAATGGACGACTACGAAAGCGTTTTAGACCTTGTAGAAATGATGCACAAGCGAACCGGTGTAATGGATAAGCTATTTGTAATCAGCCGGAATGCATTTGACCCTGATGGCTCAACTCAGATACTTAAGCGGCATTTATTAGAACTTGAAAAATTAATCGCAAATGCAAAAAATATATTATCCGGCATGAACGGCCAGCCGGTAATTGGCCCAGCTGCGATACTAAGATACAGTAAGCCGTGAAAAAGATTGAATACATCAATAGAAAAAAGGATAAAATAATGTTCCATCCACCAGCCAGTGAAGTCAGCAGTCACGATCCAAGCGAATTATGGTCTTGTAATAACTGCGGAAACCGCTCCCGAGGCATTGAGCATATTTGCAAAGGCTTAGATATTTGCTGCTCTGAATGTGCTGTTGATTACTTGCGTAGATTTGGTGAACTGATTACCGATGAAGTCAAAGAACTATTGCAAGAAGTATTGATGAAAAGAAATGAAACGATTTAATAACATCATGCTATTTCTAATCGCCATCGTTTGTTTGATTCTGCTGTTCACTTTCGGCTGGATGATACCGCTGTTTATTTTTGCGTTCTGCATGGCGGCCGATTGTTAATTTTATGAATTATAAATGCAAAAATTAAGGAGTAAATCATGCACGAAAAAGCATTAAGTAATCACGTAGTTCAAACATATCTTATGGAAGAGGTTGAACAGCTTATTTATAACAATGAGCAGCTGGACGAATGGTAGGCGTTGTCTAAGGAATTGGGAATCAAAGAAAACACATCGGTTGATAACAAAAGCCCTGTTCCGTTTATGGTGATGAATCAAACCACCATAGAGACATTTAAAGAGCTTTGTCCGACCAGCACAGAATTTAAGAAATATTCACAAATGCCAATCCCGCTTGAGATTTTGCGCTTGATAAAAATGGGATTATCTGAACAGCATTTCCAGAAAGTTGAAATATGGTATGATGAGAAAGACGCCGATCCGGTTGCTGTTGGCTATAGCGGGTATTGGCATGGATATGATAATAGCGGCAAATGGGAAAATATAAAAGAAGGCGAGAAACAGCTTGAATGTAACACTGAAGAAGAATTTATAACCAGGGCCAAAGAGCTTGGATTTGAAAAGGTATCCACATCATTTTCTACTACATCACGATATTTAATCGGTCGATGGGGTGATGTTAAGGCAGAGCTTCAGGAGCTTAAGGACAAAGCAAAAGACAGATATATTAAACGCAAGGGATCAGAACTCCATATCCAAATAACCGACGCTCAGAACGAACTTGCTAAGCTTGCAGAAGAGGCTCAGTTAAAATTTCTTTAAAGTGATCCCCATCACTGATATTTATAGTTGGTTAATGTAGATTGGGATAAGTTTAATTAGGAGATGAGAAATGAGTGAAAAAGTAACGTTATATGACATCGGTCAACAGCTTGAAGAATTAATGGACAAAGCAATTGACCAGGAAACCGGAGAACTTTTACCGGAGTTTGAAACAGAATTTGACAAGCTTTCTGAGCTTAAAGAAAAGAAAATTGTCAGTGTTGGGCTGTATCTTAAAAATCTGGCATCATTTATCGGCGCTGTTAAGGCTGAAGAAAAAAGCCTGAGTGAGCGGCGCAAGACTGCCGAAAATCATCTTGACAGGTTAAAGCGGTATTTGTCTGATAACCTTGACGGAGAAACATTAAAGACTCCACAGCTGTCAATTACATATCGGAAAAGCCAGTCTGTAAACACAACTGTTGATTTTGATATTGAATTTCTTGAAAAGCATTTCCCTGAATTGGTACGGATTAAAAAAGAGCTGGACAAAACAACAGCAAAGGCCAAACTAAAATTGGGAATTGAGATTACTGGCCTTGTGCTTGATGAAAAGCAAAACATCCAAATAAAGTAGGTGGGGCATGTTTGAACCAGAAGAGCTCTATCTTGTATATTGCTGTCTCGGTGATCACTGGATAGACAAAAAAGAAGAATTTACGCAGAATAACAGCGGTGAAATTCATTGTCATAAATGTGTTGACAAAATAATAGAACGGGTAAAAAATGAGTATCCACACATCTGTACTGTATGTATGGGTGATGGCGTTGTTAAAAAATTATTGTGTCCAAACTGCAAAAGCGAATGGGATGGTATAGAGTGTGATGCTTGTAGTTTTGACACAGGGTTTGACCCTAATTGGGATTAATATAACAAGGAGAGAGACATGAGTAATGAAAAACTTTTATCACCAATAACCAAATGCATGTGGGCACATCTTCAAAAACCGAATGTTTCTAATACCGGAGAATACAGGGACAGCTATCAGATTACACTGGTGCTTAATCCTAAAAAAGAAGATGATAAAACCCTGCTGACCCAGATAAAAAATCTCCATATTCAGTCCGGGAGCAAGGTAGAATTGGGCATGGCAAAACACCCAATCAAAATACACAAAGATGAAGATGGCAACAATACAGAGTTGTTTGAAGTACGCTTTAAAACAGAGTATGGCTCGGTTCCAACATTCGACGCAAAGGGAAAGCCGATTATCCGCGATAAAAACTTTATTGCAAACGATTCGACCGTAAGGATTAGTTATTCCTATGGATTTTATAAGCAGGGCGGCGGCGGCGTGTCTTTGTATTTGAACTCAGTACAGGTAATAAATTTGATCGAATGGCAGGGCGGGACAGCGGATGATTATGGATTCACAGAAGAAGAAGGATATTCTGAATTTCTGGTTACACCCGAAGAAGCAAAGAAAGCATTCGAAGAGAACGACCCTAAAAACCTGCCGCCGGCAGCACAAAGAAACGATCAGCCGCAGGGTGGTGGAGAAGACTTCTCAGATTTACCGTTCTAAGATATACTTGACTACCGTTTTGAATAAAGGAAAACAATTGAAGCACTTTAATCAAGAAAAGTATATTGAAAAATGCACCGAGTGCATATACTGCTTGGCGGCTGAATTGTTTTGTTTTATACTTAATCAAAACTGTGATCCCGACCATGAAAACTGTATGCACACACCAAGAAAAAAGCGTGAAAAACCGGATAAAAATCAAGGGGAATTGTTTTGAAATTCCAGGTACCAGCAACGGTAAGTAAAATTACAACTATGGCAGACAAATCCTTAAGGCTTCAAGTTGATACGCAGGAATTGTCAAAAGAAGATAAAGCAGAAGTGTTTGGCTTGCATGAATGCTTAGGGTGGTTTATGTTCTCTGAAGTTGAAATAGTAGAAAATGATTTTAAAGACCTGCCAGAAATTAAGGTTGACGGCGACAATAAAACACCATCGCAACGACTCCGGGACAGACTGTTTAGATATTACGAAAGCACCCACATCCATACTGATGATTTTGACGGATGGTATATAAAAGAAATGGGTAGAATCGGCCAGCATTATCTAGATAAGATGAACCCCTGAGAGCCGTTCTAAGCAACGCAATTCAACACCCAGAAAGAACATGACGGGGGGGGTGAAGTCACAGACACGGCAGCGCCAGCCGCTTCAGAAAGAGAAATTGATGAATATCCGAACGAAGCCGTCAGAAAGTCAGCCCATGATAATATCCGGGCGAAATATAAGACTGTTGCAGATGCCGTTGCGGAGCAGGATGGATATAAAGGTTTAGGCAATGTTTTAGTTGCTAAAGTTTAGGTCAATTTCGTGTCAGAAGTTACTCCATCTATGGAAAAAACATTAATGAAATATTTTGAATCGAAGGAATAAAAATATGGCAGGGCGGTAAATCGACAGCCGTGAGGTCGCTCCAAATGGGCATTGATTCACCCCTGCCATTTCATTTAATCAACAGAAAGGAGAGCCGGATGAAGTTGAAATAATCGTTTGACGTAACGTGAGTTATCCCCGGCTAAAACTAAAACATTAATTAAATTCCAGATTTAAAAAATGCTTTGTCGTTAAAATGCCGGGGATTTTTAAAACACAAGAAAGGAAAATATGAGCAACAAATTATACTGGTGTCCAGAATGTCATTACAAATGGCAGCGATGGACGGAAAGCCACAAAGAAAAATATGAAATATATTATAAGATGCTGAAATTCGTATCTGCTGAATTGTCAATTAAAAAGATTTGCCCGGATTGCAGTAAAAAGAAAAAAGAAATGGGGACAGCATGAAATTTTTCATGGTAGATTCACCTACAAAACTATTGATGAATCCAAAGAATATGAAATATTTTTCATTAAATCTAAATGCATATCGTAATCTTCATTGGTCACAGCTGAATAAATCTAAAAAACTATACAAAGATATTATGATACCAGCTTTAATGAGATCTGATTCTCACCTTGAACGCCTGGCCCTTATTGAAATCGAATATCAAATCATTGCCTGTAACAATCGTCAATTTGATTCCATGAATATGATTGCCGTAATCGATAAATACTTTCAAGATGTTTTGTCCGAAGCTGGAATAATCAAAGATGACAATTGGAAGATAGTTAAAAAGGTTACAGTGCTGCCGGTCATTATTGACAAAGAACTGCCGGAGACTATTTGCAGGATAAAGGTAATTGAATGTTTGTAATAAAAAAAAACCCCGGTGTTCAGCGGGGGCTGCTGACGGTAGGTTATTTTGGAAGGAAAGCTATAGGCCCTGTTGTGAAGTTCGGGACTTTTTAATTTTCTGTAAAATCATCCCTTGACCAGATTGGCCTTCCATTCTCCTGTAAAAATGGGTAATTCTTCAGGCATAAATAAACTCTGTTTTTTAATTCCTTAACAGTCTTAGGTCTTTTATGGGTATCTAATAGGTCTCTTAAAAATTCACGAGTTATTTTTAATGACCTGTACTGTTCATGCCGAAGCGACATATTTTACCCCCTGTCAAGTATACTAAACTGTATTGTAATGAAAGCCCAATAGTTCTAATTTATCTGTCATTATTTAGCCCTTATTACATCTTGGTCTATAAAAGTTTTATTATTTATATACTGCGTAAAAAATTTAACCCAATAACCGCCAGATGGAGCAGAACCCAATTCCCCCCGTGTTTCCCAATCACCAATTTCTTTAAAGCTCGGAAGCTGAATATGCTCTTGTTCATATTTAATAACCTTATTGGACATACTTAATTTTATCCGTGTTGTTGGTACATTCCAGGGCTGGTGTAAATGTGCGCTTACAAATATATCAGCGTCAATAGTTACCATCCGGCGGTTAATCTTAATTACTCCCTTCGTTACCGGAGAATTACCGCTTGAGCCATGTGTATAATACATTATCTTGCTCGACCTTCTGCCGCCAGCTGCATTCTCAAATTTGAACCTGACAAAACCAGCATAGTCACCCTTAATAATACTTGGGTTTAATTGACTTGTAAATCTATCTATCATGCTGAATTCATGCTTTTTTGTTACGGTAAATTCGTGGTTTCCTGTTGAGATGAATTTAATATTTTCTTTGTAAGGTTCAAAACATTCTACGGCATCTTCAATGATTAGATCAAAATAATTCTTTCCTTGATACTTGGCTAAAACATCACCCTTATTTGTACGTGGATCATACTTGCCGCCCATACAATCAAAGAAATCTCCAAAGATCATTATATATGCGTTACTGGCTTTTGCCTGTTTAAGTAGTCTTGTTAATAATTTGCGGTTGCATTTGGGTGAGTCGAAATGAATATCTGCGATGAAAAAATAAGGCTGGCTCCAATCACGTTTAACATAATGATCTAATACTATTGCATCATTGTTAATCATGGTAATCCCATAATGGTTTGACTTATATTTGCAGGTTTATAATAATATTTGTTATATAGTTTTAATCAAAATAAAAACAATAGATCCTATTAAGCCAAGCAAAGTTGTGAATATTGCAAACATAGCCTTCTTGTGACTCTTACGAAAATCAGTATTCATTTTAACTTCAGTTTTCATACCGTCTTTTCCGTTACCGTGTATCTCATTATTTATATCCTTATGCTCCTGGATATGAGCATCCCGGCCCCTGCTGTATTCTTTTTTAAATTCATCAAAACTTTTAGACAGGCTCCTAATTTCAATAGCCAGTGTATCAAGAGTATTTTGCATTACCAGTTCCTTATCCCATGATAAATACAGGCCGCAACCCCGGCAGACCAAAGACCAAACACAGCCAGTTTTTCAGTAGTTATTTGGTTTTTAATGTAGTCAAGTTTCATTTCATACTTCATGGCTGAATTTAATGGGGCTTTGTGCGTCCAAATAAATACATCCATATTAAATTCAGGCAGATCGTACTCAAGCTTGCTCATCACAATTTCAGGGCTGTCAATGATCTTAATTGCCGGGCCCCATTCAGGTTTAAATGCTTCGAACTCATCAGT
>Ga0114918_10005545_pt1 | contig 10821 bp, 28 predicted proteins | sample LantaG_FD_87015 | JGI IMG/M metagenome (GOLD analysis project Ga0114918, IMG submission 87015) | Deep subsurface microbial communities from Baltic Sea to uncover new lineages of life (NeLLi) - Landsort_02402 metaG | ecosystem: Environmental > Aquatic > Marine > Oceanic > Sediment | place... | reverse complement strand
GTTGTATGCTGCAGTGTGTTCAGCCAGAGAAGGATATAATGTAATTGTAGTAGCAGCGAACTATAATAATGCAACCAACTTAAGAAGCAAGGTAGACCATCTTGATCCTGCTCCTGGAAGCATTGTCGTTCGGATTGCTGACGAAAACTTTGACTGGAACAATCTAATGCCAAAATGGTGGGGGGAGAAAGAGGTGGTATATATCGATCACCAGGCAATAGAGGAGAAGTTTGCACTCCATCTTGCGGCCCTTCATAGATTCGACGAAGAAGGGGTTGACACCATCACCTCTGTGAATTATAGTAATACCTCAATAGAGAAAGGAAAATAGACATGGAAAAGAAACAAGCGTCCAAGGCTCGCGAGATTGCTATCAAAGAGATACTTACCCAGCACGCAAGTACCTCTGGAGATTCTACCAAGATTTTAAATGAGATGGGTATTTATCCCAAGTTTAGATTCGGATGTGTTGTAAGGTTTGCATTTGACGATACTCCATGTATAAAAAATGGATCCTTGAAAGATGCCCTAGTACAAAGCTATGACAATCTTTGTAAAGAAACAAACACTCCCAGGATTTATGATTGGTTAGTCGGAGCTATTTAACAACCCCCAAAAGAAAGGTAGACAATGAATCCAAAGAGCGCTATGTGGGGAGCTATGCAGGAAGAAATAGTGGTGAACAAGGCTGGCGAGATAATCCTTCACGAACCAGATACCTTAAAGGTAGAAAACAACCGTGTTTATTTTTACTCAGAGATTAGCAGAGAGAGCGTTCTCAAGCTCAACTCTAAGCTTCGAGAGCTGGGCACTACTTATGTTGCAGAAAAAGCCTTTCGAGATTTAGATTATCCAAGCCCGATATATCTTCACGTTAACAGTTACGGAGGAAGTATCTTCCACGGGCTTTCGGCCATGGACAGCGTTCTTACTAGCCTGGTCCCGGTATACTCAGTAGTGGATGGGTGTTGTGCTTCTGCCGCAACCTTTATGTCGGTAGCCGCTGACAAGCGTCTTATGCAGGCTAACGCTTACATGCTTATCCACCAACTGTCATCAGTCTCTTGGGGTAAGTTCACCGAGCTCGAAGACGAAATGGAAAATCTTAGAGCTCTTATGAATAAGATCAAGTCGATTTACAAGAAGTATACTAAGGTTCCTCCAGAAATGCTGGAAGAGCTATTAAAGCATGACCTATGGTGGGATGCAGAGAAGTGCCTTGAATATGGCATGATAGACGAGATAGTGGAGGGAAAGAGATAATGCCCAAGTACACAACCGGTAGCGAGGATTCCGCTATATCACAGGCTGAAGAGTTGTCAGGAGTTATTCAAGATCTCATTGATACAATAGAGCGCCTGGACGAGGAGCCGGAAGCTGCCAATGATACAATAGCAGAACTCGAAAGCGATAAAGAAGATTTAGAGAGTGATAAAGAAGATCTAGAGAATCAAATTATAAATCTCAAGGACGAGATTGACACTCTTGATAGGCTTGTCTAAAAAACCTTAATGGCCCCCGGATAATCTCTGGGGGCTTAGAGAAAGGAGGAAGGGGTGATTAAGCTTTGTAAAGACTGTGAGCATGATAGCAAGAGTTTTCTGTATATCGGGAAGGGTATATGCAAAAGGCCAATAAAGCATAAAACAAGAAGTCTTGTTGATGGACGTGGGTATTATACAAATCCCTGTAATCGCAAGTGCAGCAACGAAAGGGTTTGGTGGGGCTTTCTGTTCGGTCGTTGTGGCTCTGGTGGACAGTTCTGGAAAGATAAAGATTTTTCAGATGTAGATAGAAACAGAATAATTGAGGCTGCAGAAAAAGTTTTTAAATCGTGCATAGCTATAGAATCATTCATGGATCCTAGTTTTATAAGTGAACCATACACCCTTAAAGATCTACAGTTCGACCATGAAATTAAAAAAATCATATCTGATCCAGAAGATTCCGAAAGCGAGGTAACTAATGGAAATTAGAGCTACTGGAGTAAGCTGTCCTTCTTGTGGAGACATGATACTTGAACGAAGTTACATACCATATATCCCTGCCATCAGTGCAGATTTATTGGGACCAGGGTCTAATAATATAGCTACTGAGTCTGATAGAAGAATCCATGGATACCACTGTATGAGTTGTATGATGGACTTTCACGACCTGCCGTCTAACAAGCCGGTAGTTGGTATAATAAAAGCAACAGAAGATTGTGAGGATGATTGTCTTGAAAGTGAATGAGATAAACGCTAAAGCGCTAGGTGATGTTTTGCTTGAAAGAGAACGGCAAGAACAATTATGGGGGGTACAAAATCACGATCCCTTTACTTATCTTACTATCTTGATGGAAGAGGTAGGAGAGCTAAGCCAGGCAGCCCTACACACTAGGTACGGTGGCTTGGAATGCGGAAGAATGAGAGAAGAGGCTATTCAGGTGGCGGCTGTAGCCCTGGCCATTGTTGAGTGTTTAGGTAGAGATGAATGGGAATGGCCCATTGTCAAAGAGAACAAAGACGATGCCAACATATGATTATGTATGTGATTCGTGTGGATATAAGTTCGAGGCCTTTCATCAGATGTCGGGTAAGCCCATTACGCTTTGTCCTGAGTGTAACACAGAGGGGCTACGCCGGTTGATAGGTTCTGGTGCTGGTATAATCTTTAAGGGTAGTGGTTTTTATAGTAACGACTACCCTAAATCTTTGGTTCCCCCTGGAGAAAGTAAAAAAAAGGATACTACTCCAGCTGAGTAAAAAAGGGAGAGGCTTTCGCCCCTCCCCAACGATATACATCGCGGAAAATTAGTTCTATTCGGCGGGAACGAGGTCCTCGTCGAAGAGCTCTTTGTAGAGAGCGCTGATTGCAGCCTTGGTCTTGCCTGCAGCGTTAAGGACCTTCTGCGCGTCAAGAAGACTGTTTACGTCGAGCTTCTCAAGCTTACCGAAAGCTGCGGTCTTGTGCTCAAGGGCGTCGATTTCCTGTCCATCGACATCATCGTGAGCGGCCTGGAACTGGCGCTTGATTTTTCTTTCGACGAGAGGCTTTCTCTCGGCCTTCTTTTTGTCATCAGACATTCCAAAGAGCGTATCGAATTTGCGTGACATTTTTTAATGTCCTTTCTGTTTTTGAACGTTCATTTTTAAAAACACGTCGTGTACGACATTTTGGTAACCAGGTCTCTCCTTTCTTTTTATCCCCTGACTCGAAGCATGTCGCCGTCTTCTGTCAGGAGGTTGGATTTGTATTCTGAAAGCTGCTCTCTCGGATAGTATTCTACCGGAGCCGAGCGTAAATTTCTTACTTCGCTTGATCTACCGTTTATAGACCATGCATATTTAAACCCGAGCATGTCTGGGCTGATCGAACCATCCATATCGTTTTGGCATATAAATGCGCTATTTTCGTCATAGACAAATATACGCGCATTTGATATCTTTCTTCCGTCGATTTCGCATGTAACGAAATCTCCACTTTCGAAGGAGTGTCCTCCTAAATTAAATGTAGACATTTTCCTCCTTACTGAGGATCTTTGGGTTTGGAGCAATATGGTTCTTTGAGACGCAACTCCCTCACGTCGAAGCATAATCTGCCATCATAAATACCAGAACGCCACGAGTGGTCATAGCCAAGTTTGTTAGGAGAACTGCTACCAGCTTTTACGTTTTGACATATATAAAACTTTTCAGAATGCACTATGTATAGTTGAGCATGGTCTATGGCCAAACCGAGTCCAATAACACAAGTAACATAATCTCCTGTGTGAAACGTTTGTCCTTTATATTCGAATTGATTTGTATTCATAGATCTCCCCTAGGGGTCACGAGGCTTATTGCAAACTATCAATGGAACTAGATGTTTGACAAAAGCGCCACTTGATCCATTCTCGCGTAAGCCAAACAACCATCCGTATTTATATCCCATATTATCCGGTGAGCGAATCCCGCGTACGACGTTTTGACATATAAAGGCCTGATCTATATCTATATAAATCTTGGCATCATCAATATAACACTCTTCGCCCAAGCAATCGTGTGATCCCCTTATTAACGTGCACTGGACCCTATCTCCAGTAGTGAACACATGTCTGTTGATTCTTGCTGTATTGCTGTTCATACTGGATCCTTGGGTTTATAACACGGTGCCTCAACCCAAATTAGATCTCGTACACCGTCAGACAGATTACCATGCATCAGCACTTGAAACACCCATCCACACGTATACCCTAATGGTTCTGGAGAGCCGCTGCCGTTTTTTAGGTTTTGGCAAATGTAATTATCGTTGTTGTGAATATAAATTCTCGCATCGGTAATTTGGGTAGATTGTATTGTGCATTGGACAAAATCTCCGGTGGTAAATGTTGTTCCATTGATGACACGTTTATTTTTATTCATACTAGATCCTTCGGTTTGTTACAGCCAGGTCTTAAGTTTCTTACTCCATCCGTCGTGCCTCCATTGAGTAAGAGTTGAAACACCCATATATTGTTATATCCCCAGCTATCCTGACAAATTAATTTTGGGACGGGTCCTCCGACGTCATTTTGTAAGAGATAAAATATGTATGAAGATTCTATTTTTATTCTGGCATCGGTAACTTCTGTGCCGTGTATATTACATTGCACATAATCTCCGTTGGTGAACAAGTGTCCATTTATTTTGTGTGAGTTTGTATTCATGATATATCCCTGGGTTTATTACAGGCCGGTTCGAAATCGCTCACCCCACCAGAAAGGGTTCCGTCTCGCTTAACGTTGCACAGCCAGCTATATCGACACCCCATTCTATCACCACTAGTTGGCGATCCATGTAACAAATTTTGGTAGATATAAAATCTATTTACTCCCCTAACATCGATTCGTGCATCATTGATTTCGACAAGTCTCTTGGAGAGAGTTAAATGGATATAGCATCTTATATAATCCCCGGTAGTAAACTCTTGCCCATGTATGTTGATTTTATTCATGGTTTATAGAGCTTGTCTTCTGGAAAAAAGAGATAATACAAAGTTCTTCTTTTGGCCACTAGAACAAGAGGCACACTTGTGGGCCATAGCCCTATCGCATGCTCGTGGAATTGATTCTTTGCTTATGGCTTGTTGTGGTCCCAAGTGCCCGCACTTGTGGACAAAGCGAGTTATAGTAATCTCTTGTGACATGTTATCTCCTTTCTAAATATGCCTTCAGTTTTTTTATAACCTATAAGGGCTGTTTTTGGGGAGTTATTAGAAGTTTCCAGTGACATCTACGGGCTTTAAGTGGCCGCAATTAAAGATCGTCTCTATGTTAATGTCTTCTTCAATATCTGCCGCTTCGTCTTCGTCTAAATCTAACCCCTCAAAATAGATCGTCTTCGCCTGGTTTTGTGCTCTTGCGGCGTTAACTTCTCTCACGGGGATAGTAATTGTTTTACCGTCGTCCATGTCAACCATAGTTACTAGAAACCAGGAGCATGGTAGTTCTTTAGGATCTTTTCTTTTCCTTGTCGATCTAGCATTATCTATCCCGATAAGATTGATTCTCTCTTCCATCTTGTCTCCTTATAGAGTGATTGTTTCAAAGTCGGCTCCTGGCGAAGGATCAGTTTTGATGCATATTACCACTGGAGCCCTGAGTCCAACGGAGTACGCATACAACCACGCCACTCCATTTATTGGACGATAGGCGTGATCAGAATACTTATCCCAATGGTCTGCGTTTTCTTCTTTACAGAAATAGACAATATCATCCATTGAGTGTTTCCCTCCATTCCCGATCTATTGCTTGTTTGGCGATCTATGGGCTTCTGACTCATCCAGAAGAATGACAAGCATTGTTTTCTTTAGTCCCTCTTGACAAAGATCCTTGTATTCTTTAACCGCCTGGTACATAGCTTCATAGCATTCTTCTTGATTCATGGACATCCTCCATTAATATGATTAGGGGGGGGGTGGTACGGTTTCCGGTGGAACTTATCCAGTGGTGGAGGTGTGGGGTATCGAACCCCAGTCCTGAGCAGTGTCCCCGTAAGGCTTTACTGCCAGTCGATCCCTCTCACCCCCATTTGTTGTATTTGATTAGATTCGGGTGTGCTGTTACGCCAAAGGGCCGGTTAGGAGCCGCGGATCTCCATTGCACGCCCAGGTTAATTCCCAGGTTCTTACTGCCTCATAGTACCCTTGTAGCCCCGCCGGTCCTACGAAGTTTGCCTACATATAAGGGCTTCAGCTTGACTTCTTTATTGTATGGACTAGGCAGGACCCTAGAGCCCACTCATTATAAGATGGCTGCTTCTAAGCCAACTTCCCCGAATCTAATTTTGGTATACTGGGCTAGCTTTAGTAGCCCACTGCTTCAACTCCGTATGTGGCTTGATTTCTTGTAAAGCCGCTATACATCAGTTGGTCAATAAGACCTGTTCTTGAGAAGCTTGATATTCTGAGATAACTCGCGGCCTTTAGTGCCGCTTGTTCATTCCAATTAGCCCCACAGTTATCTACTGCATAGACGGATTCGTTGTGGGAAAATCCGGAATATTCTAATTGTTCGATAAGTCCCTCTCTAGAAAAGGCAGATACCCGTAGGTAGTCATGGGCCTTGTCAAGAGCGTTTCTCTCACCCATCGTCTGATTCTCAAACTGCACGGTAGACATTGGATCGGAATCCGAATAAGTTGCACCCGTGCTATATGCCAGGCCTACGATCATCATGATGACCAATAAATATCTCATCTCACTCTCCCTTGTTTGCCTTTCGGCGTTAAGATGGCTTATGCCATCAGTATATATTTGGTACGCCCTCAGGGGATCGAACCCTGGGCCCTCTGATTAAGAGTCAGATGCTCATACCAACTGAGCTAAGGGCGCAGCATGTTTGTTGCAAGACAAATCATAGCCAACAGAAAAGAAGGTACCACTATCCATAATCCCCTTAAGCCCCAACCAGAAGCAAACCTGTACCAGGCAGAGCCCCGCTTAGCCATGCGAGACCCAAAGGCCCCAACAATCACATATGAATAGCAGATTCCAGCGATGATAGTGGCAAACAAAAACACATTCTCCTCCTTGTTGGAATTTTATTGTACGTATTTAGAATGCTTATGACATTCACAGTCTGGGTCAAAGATGTCTCCCATGTCTTCCCACCATGCCTCATTTAGGTTCCATGGTCGGCAGAATTGGTTTTGAAGTTGTCCGCACTTTCTACAGTATCGTCTGTATGGATTTTTTCTATATTCAAACAAGCCGAACTTGCGGTGCAAAAAATCGATTACATACAAGACCACAACAAAAGAAGCCACAAACAAAAGTATCTTTAATATAAACACTATTACCTCCTCACTTTGTATATAACATAAAAGTAAAGAAATGGGGGCCTCAGCCACTATTCCTAAGGGATATTGAAATACTTACCAGCCTCTGATTTTATCTCTCTCATGCAGGCATCTTTGGGTTGTATATTCTCCTGGATAGATTCGCTTGCCATGTCGTAGATCTTTTTAATGACATCCTGGGCATCAATGATTTTCAAAGTAAGAGCGTGGTAGGTCGTTTCCAGTATTGCATAATCTAATGGCAGGATGCGAACAATAAGATCCTTGCTTCCAGTGACCTCCATCTGCTTGCCGTTATATCCGTTGGCCATTAGGACATCTAAGACTGCCTGGACCTTTTCTTGAAACTCAGCCTTCTTGTCCATTTATACTCTCCTCTATAACTTTGGCTACCAAGACTTTAAATCCAAGAGATCGCTTGAACCCAAGGATTTCTACCGAGCTTGGCTCCATGTTTTCTTCTCGGATTTTAACCTCGTAGTTACCAGTTTCGTTTGTTCCGGTTCCGTCATTTTCAATATCCAATACACACAGTTCTTTTTTGTTTTTTTCTATTCCAAGGGGGATTAAATCAATCGTTACTCTGAGCGGCATATTGTTCCTCTTCTCCCGTTATTTCTGCAATAGTGAACTGTGGGTATCCGCAGTTGGACACCGGCCAAAAACTATCGCAAGTGGCTGCTTCATAGCTCATATAAGATTGCCTATGAGCATTAGGCTTCATCATGTATCTGGCACAGTTATACCTGCGTGGACATGACTTATTCAAACACATTGAATAATCTGGCATCTTATCCTCCCTTTGTTGTTAATCAATGTAGATTCACTCTGTTTATAACACACAAAAGAGAGATTGGGGGTATGTTTATACCCCCTGATATTATGGTCTTTCTTCTCCCCGTATAGTTGCCCAATCGCAGTCAAACAGTTGTGACAGGTCGTTAATGGCGTCAGTAATATCCCCATCTTCAAGCCCCGTAGCAGCACTAACTTCGTCAAAGTCTCCACGAACGGCCATTTGAAAGAGTAGCTCACTAATGGTTATAGTAGTCCCGGCTACTCTAGGCCTGCCCTCTAACACATTTTTACTAAAGCTAATGCTTGGGGTAATTGTGCTTTTTACCGTTGCACTGGCAAGACTGTCTAATGAGCCATCCATATTATTAGCTATCCTCAGGGCTGATCGTCCAGCATCGCTTAACAAACAAATCTGACATGACACGTGTAGAATGCTGGCTGTCCATATAACTCCATCTACAGAAAGCCCGCACGCCGTTTTCAGAGGGCCCGGTCCACAAAAATGCATTACTTCTTTTCTCATTTTCCCTCCAGCGGGGTTAGGGGGTTATCCTTTCCAGGATTCTATTGGTCGAGTTTGTTTTTAGATTAATTATTGTAATAGCGGCTGTAATAAACATTAATGCAGCTGTTCCAATAACTATCTTTTCCCACGTTTTCACTCTTTCTCCTTTCTCTCCAATTGGGCGCGAATATCCTTATCCACTAGGATGTTAATACCTTCGTCTAGAAGATTATTCAGGCGTTCGATTTCTTTATTGGCTTCTTCGAGTTCGGTCTTTAGCTTAGATATCTTTTGAGCGAACCGAAGCCTTTGCTTACTCACTTGTTCATACAGTTTTTCGTAATCAGCCATATTACTACCACCCGGCCTTAGCAAGATAGGATCCAAAGGTTCTATCGAAGTCGTCTGCTTCAATAGGTGGTGTAACTTCTTGACAACAACACAAACCTTGGCCCGTTTATTAACCAGCGTTTGCAGTCTTTCATTTTCTTCTCTCAGGTTCTGGATCTCCTCGCCCAGTCTTTCTATCTCAATCTGGGCATCAGCCAGGTTGGCTATCATATCTCACCTTCTTTGTCTTTAGTGTCTTCGAGTAGAGGGCACCAATCGGGACGTGTCGAGCCTTCAGTAAAGTCAGAAACTACAAGCTTTTCTTTTGGAGCAAGGTCACACGAGAATGAGCAGAGGGGATCGTCAATGCTAAGATATTCACACTCGTCACAGTGCGGGAGTGACTCGGTTTTTGTCTCGCGCTGCAGCTTTATTGTCACAGCAGGTTCCCAAAATATTCCCAGAGGGAAACATGCACCAGTAGATTGTCTTTCAACCGAACAGTATTTAGTGGGTGTGATTGTTTTGCCAGTACTATAATCATAGCGGCCCCACTTGAGGCATGTAGCAAACTCATCTCCACCAGATCTGTCATAGCAACAGTGTACACAGTCTTTACATAGCCTTAAAAGAGCGAACTTTTTAGGATGAAGAGTGCGTTGAATAATTGATTAAACCTCACACAACACCACCTTCCTTGGCTTTCTGTACTTTACTGGCCGCCTGTGGACAGTATGTTATCTTCTTGCCTTCCTCACATGCCAATTTCATATACATGCCATCAAATGGATTGCGTTTTATGGGTTCCTTCTCCTTCTGGGTATCGCCGTCAACAATCCCTCTTATTTCCGCCTCAATCTCTTTATTCTTTTGCTCATCCGGGAAGGGACCCTCTACATAAGCATGCTCGACATAAGGCAGAGCTTTCCCTAGAGTATGCTTAAGATTTCGGATCTGTTCTTCCGTCTCTACAAGTCTGCGTTCGAGAGAGTTCGTCTTTTCTTCTTTTTTAAGATTCTTGAATTTGCTTCCCAAAGCAATTACTATCTCCACGACACTCTTATATTCATTCGGGCCAAAAAGTTCTTTAGCCCTAGATGTAATATCTTCTCTGGTTCTGCAGTCATCAAACTTCGATAGGTCTATCGCTTTTATCATTCTCTCCTCCCTCCTGTGGGGTTGTGAGGTAGCTTTGCACCCTTTCGTACCAAGCATCATATTTGGCTGGGTCACTGAGATGCGCTGGATATTCCCTCAATAGCCCCTCCGCCTCAGCCAAAGCGGTGCGGAGTTTGGTGTTTTCTTGCTGTAGGGTTATTCGTTGCTGTTTTCTTTTTGACTTTTTCTCGATTGCTTTATTCTCTATTTCATCATATAAGACTTTAGCTTCTGGCGATTCCCAGTGCATGAAATCACCACACACAGAGCAACACATTGTTGGCCCACCAGTTTTGCTGCACCAAGGATCTGGATCGCTTCCTATCGTTTCCCAATAACAGTACGTGCAATGTTCTTCATATTCAGGAATTTCAAATTCTTTAGCCATCCCCTACTCCTTCCACGTTAGGGCTTTACGTTTATCAGCAAAACACTCACACTCTTCTGCTGACAACTTTGTTCCGTGTCTTCTTTCTGTTCTTTTGTTCAAAGCCATTGTCTCTGCTGCTAATTTTGAATCATCCCAGTCTTTTGAGTCACTTATCTTCTGTAGTTTCCCCTCCAACTCTCACCCTCTTCTGGAGTGCAACCGCTTCCTTGTACGGAATGTTGCCCAACTCGGCCTCGGCCTCAAGTTCAGTAATCCGCTTCTGCAACTTCTCATTCTCCTCCACCAGCCTGATTATCTCAGCGGTTTGCAGAATGTTCATTGTCACCCTCCCCCCTCCGTTT
>Ga0114918_10005543_pt1 | contig 10823 bp, 9 predicted proteins | sample LantaG_FD_87015 | JGI IMG/M metagenome (GOLD analysis project Ga0114918, IMG submission 87015) | Deep subsurface microbial communities from Baltic Sea to uncover new lineages of life (NeLLi) - Landsort_02402 metaG | ecosystem: Environmental > Aquatic > Marine > Oceanic > Sediment | place: Baltic... | reverse complement strand
TGGCGATTTCGGTGCGCTCTTTTATTTTGTCTGTCATATAAATCTTGCCGGGCTGTTCGGTCTGTGCTGCAGCTAAACAGCTAAGTCCTATTGGACCCGACCCTAAAATCGCAATATCTGCTTTTTTGGGCATCTCAGCCTGTAGAACTGAATATACGCCTACGGCAAATGGCTCACATAAAACCGCCTGCTCAAAAGTAAATTTTTCATTAGTAGGATAACAACTTCCCTCTGGCATAACTATGTATTCGCATAAACAGCCATCACCCTGGCCGGGTGTACCAAGAAAACGTAAGTTTCTACAGGTATTTTCCCTACCTTGCTTGCACTGGTCACATTGGTGACACGAAGCAGCAGGGTCAATAACAACCCGGTCGCCGAGTTTAACACGCCTGACAGCCTTACCTGTCGCTTTAACTGTAGCAGCGCATTCATGGCCTACAATAAAAGGGTATTCAACCACCTGTGAGCCTATGCGCCCCTCCTTGTAATAATGTACGTCCGAGCCGCAGACACCAACTGCTTCAATCTTCAGCAAAACATCCGTCTCATTCTTTATCTTCGGCTCCGCAGTATCAACAACCTCCATCTGTCGAATCCCTGTCAGCACAACAGCCTTCATAAATCGCCCGTGTTCCTCTTCTGACTTCTGTCTTCTGACTTCTGACTTCTTCAAACTGACCAGTCGGCCAGTTTGAGGTCTTAGACGTTAAATCTGAAATTAATAATATCGCCGTCCTGAACGATATATTCTTTTCCTTCCAGTCGAATCTTACCGGCCGCTTTAACTGCTTTTTCACTGCCGAGTTCTTTCAAATCGTCGAAGCCGAAGGTCTCAGCCCTGATAAAGCCGCGCTTAATATCGGTATGCACTTTGCCCGCCGCGTATAATGCGCTGGTACCCTGCTTTATCGGCCAGGCCTGCAGCTCATTCGAAACCACCGTCAAAAAGCTAATCAGCCCCATTGCTGAATAGCAGCTCTTGACAAACTTACTTTTTTCCAATTCGCTGATACCCAAATCCGCCATAAAAGCCGCCCTGCTGTCGGCATCCAACTGCGCCAATTCGTATTCCAGCTTCGCGCAGATTGAGATAACCGGAACCGTCGCATCAACCACATCAGGAAAACTAAATTTCTTGTCCAACTGCCCTTCGCTGACATTCACCGCAACTACAATCGGCTTTAACGTCAAAAATTCAAGCGACTTAATCATCTCTCGCTCAGCCTCGGTCTCAATAGCACTGCTTATTGGCTTTTCTGATTCGATTGTTTCCTGCAGCTTTTTCTGCAGAGCCAGCTCAGCCTTATCGTGGGACTGCGTCTTTGTTGGCTTATTGATATGCTTTTCGAGTCTTTCAATTCGTGTCGTAACCAGCTCCAGGTCCGCAAGCAATAGTTCTGTCTGCAGTTCTGTCAAATCTCCCGCGGGGTCAATTCTGTTTCGATAAGCCGGTACAGTCGCCTCTTCAAACCCCCGCACAACCAGCACAAGCATATCAGCCGTCCTGATATGGCTGATTAGTCGTCGGCTAAGTGCCCTGCCGTGCTCATCGACAAAGTTAAGCCCCGGCAAATCGAGGCAGTCAATCGTTGCATACGTTGTCTTTTTTGGCTTGTAATACTCAGCGAGCCAGTCGAGTCTTTCATCCGGAACTGGCACAATGGCCTCTTCAATTGTCGTAGAGCCCACTGGCGCTATCGCCTTACCGCTCAAGCCCGCAAAAAGCGTGCTCTTACCTGATTCCAGCAGCCCAACCAAAGCAACCTTCAACTGCTCAGCTCCCTATTTATAAACACTGTTTCCGTAACAATCGTACGCAACAATCGCCGGAAAATCAACAACCTCCAGCTTTCTCACAGCCTCGGTCCCCAAATCATTGTATGCAATCACTTCTGCCGAGACTATGTATCTGCTAAGTAGCGCCCCTGCTCCACCGATAGTCGAAAGATGCACCGCGCCGTATTTCTTCAGTGCTTCTCTTACCTGCTGGCCTCGATATCCTTTACCTATCATAGCCCGCAGACCGCCTGCTATAAGTTTCGGACTAAAGGCATCCATCCTCGACGAAGTGGTTGGCCCTGCCGCTCCGATTACCCTTCCCGGCTGCGCCGGCGATGGCCCGACAAAATAAATAACCGCTCCTTCAAGTTCGAAAGGAAGTTTCTGACCCGCATCCACTGCCTCACACAGCCTTTTATGAGCCATATCACGAGCGGCATAGACCACCCCGCTTACAACTACCTCGTCGCCTGCCTTTAATGAACGCACATCAGAATCACTCAAAGGCGGCTGTAATTTCTTTATTTCGCTCATATTTTTTCTACGAACTATGAACTAATAATTATGAACTACCTGAGTTTACAATATATTAGCGATTTTGCGAATTGAAAAAATGCGAAAATTTCCCAACTGACCTGTTATTGCCAGCCGAGTTTGGAAGAAAAGTCATAAAACCCATACGAGATAGTTGCAATTAACAGTTAGATTTGGTATTTCAACGAGAGGCAAAGTTTAGTAAAACTGCGAAACAAGGGGATGTTCTGGACCGCTGTTGTTTGCGGCCACGCTGGTTGAGGATGTGAGGATAGGCCCATGCGAGCCGTTGTCATTGAGAAACCAAGAACGGTGCAAGTCAAGGAAGTGCTGAAGCCCTCACCAAAAGAGGGAGAAGTCATCATCCGCGTGTCGGCCTGCGGGGTCTGCGGGACAGACGTCCACATCTACAAGGGCGAGTACCTCGGCGACTATCCTGTAGTGCCAGGGCACGAATTCGCCGGTGAGGTCATCCAGGTCGGTTCGGCGGTTACGGAGTTCAGCATTGGCGATCGTGTGGCGGTCGAGCCGAACCTCAGCTGTGGCCACTGCCGATTCTGTCGACTCAACGAGCAGAACTTCTGCGAGAGCTGGAAGGCGATCGGCGTAGGGCTGCCGGGAGCAATGGCGGAGTACGTGGCCGCCCCAGCAAGTGCTGTCTTTGACATCGGCAACTTGTCCTTCGAGACGGCGGCGCTTATGGAGCCGCTGTCGTGCGTACTGCACGGGATGAAAAAGGTCGCGGTTCGGCACGATGAGAGCGTGCTCGTGATCGGCGCCGGGCCCATCGGCTTGCTCATCGCCCAGGTTGCCCGAGATGCCGGCGCTGCGCGGATCGTAATGGTGGACCGCGTGGCATCCCGGCTGGAACTGGCGCAACAACTCGTGGCCGACGAGTCCATCAACACGAGCGAAGGCTTTGAAGCGGTTCAGCAATCTTTCCCAGGCGGTGCCGACGTGGTAATCGATGCAACGGGCGTGCCGGCGGTAATCGAAAAGACCGTCGAGCTTGTTCGCCTCGGCGGGAGGATTTTGTGGTTCGGTGTAGCAGCCAACGATGCAGTCGCTCGAATCAAGCCCTTCGATGTGTTCCGCAAGGGGCTGAGCATCTACGCCAGTTACACGTCGCTTCGGAACTCGCGTGAGGCGCTGCAGCTGCTTGGCAGCGGTACCGTCAAGGTCAACCGGCTCATCTCGCATCGGCTGACTCTGGAGGACTTTGAACGCGCCGTCAAGCTGCTGGAAGATCCCGAAGACGCTATGAAGATTCTGTTGATCCCGCTTCTCTGCAGCTAATTAACCTCCCCAGAAGCCGACCAGCCGCGGAGGCTGTCAATCTCCGCCGTTTCATGCAGTCGAGCCGTAAACAATCCTGAAATCCAATCAAATCAATTATTTATTGCTATCATCAGCCCACCGCTGGTATAATCAATTATTATGGCTAAGTATCCGATATTTCTGGAACTGGGTGGTCGGCGGGTGGTTGTGATAGGTGCCGGAGCTGTAGCTATACGCAAGGCACAATCGCTATTAGATGCCGGCGCTCGCCTCGTGGTCGTCTCTGAGCATATTGATAGCGCTATGACAACTCTTTGCCAACAAGCCAACGCTGAATTAGTCAGGTCAAAGTATTCCAAGGACCATCTCGTAGGAGCGGCGCTGGTCATAGCTGCAACCTCGAATCGCCAGCTAAATGAGCGGATTTACAAAGACTGTCAGCAGTTGGAGATTTTATGTAATGTTGTCGACCAGCCGCAGCTTGCCGATTTCTTTGTACCTGCCGTCGTCAAACGAAGCCACCTCCAGATAGCCATCACCACTGAAGGTGACTGTCCCGCATACGCCGGCCATTTGCGAAAAAAGCTCGAACAGATATTCACCGTCCAGCACGGTGAATTTTTAGCTCAGCTCAAGACCCTCAGAAAACTTATCATTGAGACGGTACCGAACCCCGCTGACCGAAATGCCTTATTGGGTCAGTTGGTAGAGGACCAGTCATTTGAATACTTTATACAAAACGGCCCAGCCGCCTGGCGCGACCGAGCCGAAAAAATCACAAAACAACACAAAACCCACGTCTAAGAGTCTATTCGGATAGGCTCTAAGCCTCAATCTTTTCAATCACTATCTGCAGGTACTTCTGCCGATGGCCAATCCGTTTTCTGCTGTGTTTGCGCTTGCGAAGGTGCGTCGGATACAGCTTTTCGCCCTTAACGACCGCCTCTGCCACGCTTGTTTCAAATGAGGCAACCACCTTAGCCCCCTCCAGATAAGGCGTGCCGAGCTTGACTTCTTTGCCGTCGCTCACCAGCAGAACCTTATCCAGCTCGATAGTCTTGGCCTCGGCCGAAACGTCCGTCAGCTCAATCTTCAAACTATCCCCCTCGCTCACCCTATATTGTTTTCCACCCTGTTCTATCACTGCGTACATTTGCAAGCACTCCAAATAAGGCGGGTATTCTACGCACTCACCCGTTTTTTGTAAAGCAAATTATGGATATTTTTGTATCCTATCCCGAAATGACAGGTTAAAATCCTTTTTGGGTCTTTACGGAGAGCCTTATGCAGATAGCGATGCTACAGGACAGAATCTTACCTCTCGCCGACCTCGACCCTGCTCATCTTGACCGTGGTACCTATTTCGGCGACGGCGTTTATGAAGTCTTGAGAAGTTACAACGGCAAAATCTTCGCACTCCAAGACCACCTCACCAGATTCGCAAATAGCCTCGCCGCCATCGAAATAACCGGCGTCGATATCAAAAAGATTCGCTCGCGAATCCTAAAGGCCTTCGATACCGCCGGCTTCGCCAATGCCAAGATATACTTTCATATCACAAGAGGCTCAGCCCCACGCAGCCACGTTTATGACGCCGACCTAAAACCCAATTTTTTTCTTACCGTAACCGAACTGCCCGACGACAGTGAGCTAAAAGCCACCGGCATCGCCGTATCGACCCATCCCGATTGGCGCTGGAAAAGATGCGACATAAAATCGCTGAACTTACTGCCTAACGTCCTCGCCCGTGCCGACGCCGCTAAAAAAGGTTGCGAAGAAGCAATACTCGTTGACGAAGCCGGCCTGATAACCGAAGGTGCAGGCTCCGCCTTTTTTGCCATTTTCGGTAATGTTCTTCAGACCACCCCACTCACAGCTAATATATTGCCTTCTATTACGCGTGTGTTCACCATCAAAGCTGCCAAAAATATAGGCTTGGAAATAGTCGAGAAATCCTTAACTGTTCAGCAGGCCGCTTCTGCTGACGAGCTTCTCATTGCCGTTACCACTAAAGACATTGTCCCCGTAGTAAAATTCGACGACAAACCAATCGGCAACGCCACCCCCGGCCAATCCACAAACTTGCTCATCCAAAACTTCCACACATTCACCACCTAACATTTAACCCACCCTGCCCAAAACCACAAAACTAAATACTATCAACTAATTTTATACGCTTCTTACGAACAACGGCAGAGATGCCTTCTGCTCACCGTCGACCGCTAAATCGACCCTGTACTCACCGTACTCTGGCAGCTTTACTCGCTGAAAGTTCAAAATAAGGTTGACAACCGGCGAGCCAACTTCGTCTCCAACTCGCACAGATACCTTCCCATCCAGTTTAGGTACCACCTCTTTACCGTCCTGGTCGATAACGCATATCCTGACGGCGTGTTCACCTTCTTCAATTTTCGAAAATCTCAGTCTCGCCGCAACAGCCCAGGCCGGATGAACAGTGGGAACCTTCTTGGCAAAAACAGTATCGAACGCCCCTAAAACATTCAATTTGCCCCGCTGGTCAGTAGCCGCATCGCACAGCAAAAATGCTTCAACATCCATCATTTTCTCCTTCTGTAAGGAATACTGCGTACTTACCTAACCAATTTCTTCAAACCACATAATACCACAGGTCCGGCGTCTTTTGAAGAACCAAAAATGCGAGTCCGTTTGCGAGCATCCTGAGCTTGTCGAAGGATCCCACAATCCGTCAAACTAAAAAAAATCGAATCCAGTGTTAATCCGTGGCTAAAACTCTCCCCGTCCTCTGCGGTTAAAAACCTCCCCGAATTTTCAAATATTTTCAAATATTTTCAAATGTTTTCGAATATTTTCAAACGTTTCGCACCATTTTTCGAATATTTTCAAACGTTTTCGAACGTTTCTACCCTGCCTGGCTTGCCCAATCGCTGCATCTTAACCCGCCCATCTCCATTTTCACCCCAAAAACCAGCATCGCACCCGAAATCTACCCCCAAAAAATCACCGTTTTCCCCAATTCCGGATATTTCAAATCTTCTTTTTTGAAGTGTTTTATATCTTTTCGAATATGAATTTGTGCTGGCTGGCGTCGATTCTCACGGCGTCGCCCTCAGCGAATTTACCGGACAGAATTTGGGCAGCAAGTAGATTCTCCAGTCGCTGCTGAATGGTACGTTTCAGTGGCCTTGCGCCAAAAACGGGGTCGTAGCCCTCATCCATAATCTGATTACGGGCACTGTCGGTAAACTCGACCTTAATTTTGCGCGAATCGAGTCGCTGGACGAGATAGCCAAGCTGGATATCGACAATCTTTTTCAAATCGTCCTTTGTGAGTATATGGAAGACGATTACCTCATCGATACGGTTCAAAAATTCCGGCTTAAAGTGCTGCTTGAGCGCTTCTTTGACGTGGGCCTCGATTTCCCAGTCGGCACCGGATTCCTCGGTCAGTTGCTGAATCTGCTGGCTGGCGATATTGCTCGTCATAATGATAACCGTATTCTTGAAATCGACGGTTCTGCCTTTTCCATCGGTCAATCGGCCGTCGTCGAAGACCTGCAGTAGCACATTGAAGACGTCCGGATGTGCCTTTTCAATCTCGTCCAGCAGGATTACCGTATAGGGCTTCCGCCGAACTGCCTCGGTCAGTCTGCCGCCCTCTTCGTAGCCGACGTAGCCGGGCGGTGCGCCGATAAGCCGGGCAACGGAGTGCTGCTCCATAAATTCACTCATATCGATGCGGACCATAGCGTTCGGGTCGTTGAACAGAAAATCAGCCAGCGCCTTTGAAAGTTCGGTTTTGCCTACACCGGTGGGGCCGAGGAACAGAAACGTTCCTATCGGCCGATTCGGGTCGCCCAGACCAGCCCTGCTTCTGCGGACCGCGTTGCACAGGGCTACTACCGCTTCATCCTGGCCGACCACTCGTGCGCGAATCTGCTCTTCCATCTTCATCAGCCGGTCGCGCTCACCGCTCATCAGCCTTGCAACCGGTATGCCCGTCCATTTTGATACGACCTCGGCGATGTGCTCCTCGGTTACTTCGTTTTGGATAATAGAGCGGTCTGATTTGGAAAGCTGAGCTTCTTTTTCACCGAGTTCTTTCTTCAAATCGGCTATTGTGCCGTATTTCAGGCGGGCGGCGGCCTCCAATTGGCCTTTGCGCTGAGCGGCTTCGAACTGGTTCTGGGCATCTTCGATTTTTTCCTTTAGCTGCTTTATCTGGTCGATCTCACCCCTTTCACTTTCCCACTGGGCTGTTAGTTTCTTGTCCTGCTTCTGCAGTTCAGCGAGCTGCTTTTCGGTATTTTTTAGCCGTTCTTTGCTTGCGTCATCGGTTTCTTTCTTCAGCGCTTCGCGTTCGATTTGAAGCTGAACGATTTTTCTGCGGATATCGTCCAGCTCAGCGGGCAGCGAGTCATTTTCGATACGCAGTCTCGAAGCTGCTTCGTCAACTAAATCGATGGCCTTATCGGGCAGCCAACGGTCGGAGATATAGCGGTTCGACAAGGTCGCAGCGGAAACCAAGGCTGAGTCGGTAATTCGAACGCCATGGTGGGTATCGTAGCGGTCTTTTAGACCGCGAAGTATGGCTATGGTCTCTTCGACAGTCGGCGGGTCAATCAGAATCGGCTGAAAACGCCTTTCAAGAGCGGCATCCTTTTCAACATACTTTCGATAATCGTCGATTGTGGTTGCACCGATGCAGCGCAGCTCGCCTCGGGCAAGTGAGGGTTTTAACAGGTTGCCGGCATCGACGGCGCCTTCGGCTTTACCGGCGCCGACAACGGTATGCAGCTCATCAATGAAGAGTATAATCCCGCCTTCAGCGGCAACAACTTCCTTTAGCACGGCTTTTAGCCTATCCTCAAATTCGCCCCTGAATTTCGTGCCGGCTATCAACGCGCCCATATCGAGCGCTATAATCCTTTTATTCTTCAAACCCGTGGGGACATCACCAGCGACTATCCGCTGGGCAAGGCCCTCGACAATAGCAGTCTTGCCGACCCCGGGTTCGCCGATTAGCACGGGATTGTTCTTCGTTCGGCGGTTCAAGACCTGCATACATCGGCGGATTTCCTCGTCCCTGCCGATGACGGGGTCGAGCTTTGCCTTTCGCGCCATCTCCAGAAGGTCGATGCCGTAACGTTCGAGTGCCTTGTATTTGCCTTCGGGACTCTGGTCGGTTATCTTCTCGCCGCCACGAATATCTTTTAAGGCGTTTTCAATATCCTTTTCCTCAATCGAGTTGAGCCGCAGAATCTCCTTGGCATCACTCTGGACCGAGGCAAGTGAAATGAACAGATGCTCGACGCTGAGGTACTCATCGCCCATCTTGTCGGCGCGGTTCTGGGCGTCAAGAACGATTTGATTTAAGGCTGGGTCAGGCATAAGCTGAGTGCCGACGGCGCCCTGCGGCAGGCGGTTAAGCTCACTCTCTATCATATCCGTCAGCCGGGTGATGTTGGTGCCAATCTTCTTGAGTATCATAACAACGACACCAGCTTCATCACCGCAGATGGCACTTAACAGATGCAGCGGCGAAAGAACAGTATGCGATTTAGCCATCGCAATCTGCTGAGCAGTCGCCAGGGCTTCCTGAGCCTTCAATGTGAATTTGTCGAACTTCATAACCTGTGTTCCCTCGAATATAAATTGTTATGTATTCCTGAAGACATTAGAGCAAACACCGTGCCCAAGTCAATAAAAAGCACAAGTTGTTTGAAAACGGATACTTATGGGGATTTGGTTTTATTGGTCCGGTGCCAATTTGGCAGGTGCCTGCCTGTACGTTCGGACGTGTATCATCACGGCTTCGGTGATGGCAGAGTTGTGGCAAAGAAGGAAGAACGTCTACTTTTGCTCACTAAGGTTCGTCTTGCCTAAGCAGGAATGACAAAATCGCGAGCGACGAATTATGGCGGGCATCTTGCGCAGGTCGAGCAAAACAGGTTTGTGCAAGGTATTCGTCATTATAATCGAATAGATTCGCTGTACCTTTACGTGTGATTTTGGTAAATTGCTCGGCGCTATGAGCAAAGAGAAGCCAATAGGATTAAATCACGATGATTTGGCTGAAGTCATCAGGCTGGCGCCGCTGGTTGCAATAGATTTGATAATAGAAAATGACTACGGCCAGGTCTTACTTGGGTTGCGGACAAATGAGCCTGCGAAGGGCTATTGGTTTGTCCCCGGCGGCCGAATCCGAAAAAATGAGTCAATTGCGGACGCTTTCGAGCGAATAGTTAAAGGCGAGCTCGGAGTTGACTTAGCACATACCAAGGCGGAATTCGTTGGTGTCTTTGAGCATATGTACCCGACCAACTTTGCGCAGAGGAAAGGCTTCGGGACGCACTACGTGGTACTAACCCACCGAGCGAAGCTGAGCTCGGACTTAGAGCTTGTTCCTGACCAGCAACACGACAAACTTGTCTGGTTCGACAAGGAAAAACTCTTGCAGGATAAGAAGGTACATCCGCACACCAAAGCTTATTTTGAAAACGCTTAGTGAAATTCCCCCTTAAATATATTAGAATGCTTTGTTTGAATCCAAAATTTTCCAATATTAGTACAGTTTTAACAACGTTCCGAAAATGCCTGATGAAGAGACAAAAGAGCGGTTGGATTTTATTCGGCAGATTGTCGCTGAGGATATAAAGAGCGGCAAATGGGACGGCCGGGTTGCGACACGATTTCCGCCTGAGCCGAACGGCTATCTGCACATCGGACACGCAAAAAGTATCTGTCTGAATTTCGGCATCGCAGCAGAAAACAAAGGCGGGACGTGCAATCTGCGATTCGACGACACCAACCCGACAAAAGAGGAAGCTGAGTACGTCGAAGCGATAAAGGAAGATATTCGCTGGCTCGGGTTCGACTGGGCCGACAGGCTTTATTACGCATCCGATTATTTCGAGCGGATGTACGAATATGCAATTCAGCTTATCAAGGCCGGCAAGGCGTATGTCTGCGACCTGAACGCCGACGAAATCCGGGTATATCGCGGCACGTTGACCGAGGCCGGAAAGAACAGCCCGTATCGAAATCGCAGCGTAGAAGAGAACCTCGACTTGTTCGAACGAATGCGGGCAGGTGAATCCCCGGACGGCTCACGAACACTGCGGGCAAAAATAGATATGGCATCGCCCAACCTGAACATGCGAGACCCGGTTATGTATCGTATACTCCACGCAACACATCACCGCACGGGCGACGAGTGGTGCATCTATCCGACATACGACTGGGCCCAC